>Ga0154020_10002014_pt1 | contig 24848 bp, 21 predicted proteins | sample Klosneuvirus_201_FD_109709 | JGI IMG/M metagenome (GOLD analysis project Ga0154020, IMG submission 109709) | Active sludge microbial communities from wastewater, Klosterneuburg, Austria - Klosneuvirus_20160825_MG | ecosystem: Engineered > WWTP > Aerobic digester > Activated sludge | place...
AAACTGAGCTCACAGAGATCAATTTCATAACTCTGTGCATCTCTCAAAACTCTACATCTCTGTGTTTAAAAACATAAGCCACCGATTTCACTAATTTTTGCAGATACTAATCTGTGTTCATCTGCGCAATCTGCGGCTAAACAAATCCAAATAAAAAATCCGGGCTATTCACCCGGACCTTTCTTAAACTAAATTAAATGGCGAGGTTTACACTGCCATCGTGAGCAAAGCCTCGCGACCAAATATTAAATATACACCTCTGTTTTGCTCTCTTCAATCATCTTTTTCAAGTTAATCAACGCATAGCGCATTCTACCCAATGATGTATTAATAGACACATTACAGAAATCGGCAATTTCTTTAAAACTCATATCGTAATACATACGCATGATGACAACTTCTTTTTGCTCATCCGGTAATTTACTTACCATCATTCTGATTTTTTTCTTAAACGCTTTCTGCTCTTCTGCAGATTTAAAACTATCGTCTTCGCATGGAATGGTACTGAACACATCTACTTCCTCACCGTCTTCATTTACATAAACCGGTACAGTTGGTAATTTCTTATTCTTACGGAAATGATCAATGATCAAATTGCGTGCAATACGCAAAACCCATGGCAAGAACTTTCCTTCTTCCGAATATTGATTCTTCTTTAAAGTTTGGATCACTTTAAAAAATGTATCTTGAAATAGATCCTCAGCTAAAGCCTTATCTCGGACAACAATTACAATAGAAGAAAAGATCCTTCTTTTGTGACGTTGTAACAGAACTGCTAATGATTCTTCGTTGCCGTTGATATAAAGTTGAACCAACTCGTTATCTTCTAAACGTTGAATTGACATAATTTATCCCTTTTTTAATAATACGTGATAGGGTGTAAATGTCTATTCTATGGCAACAGTTTTTAAGATTATTAAAACAAATATAAGACTTCTCTGTTTAAATACAAATACTTAACATTCGGCTTTGAGTGAAATGTACTTTTAAATGAGTGAATGAATTGATCTTAAACCCTATTACATGCTACTGACTAACAATAACATACGAATTAATAACATTACTGAATTAAGCTATAACAAAGTGTAATTTTACTGCAATGAGTAACTTTAAAGATATCGGTACCCTAAATCCTAAACAATTCATCATAATTAAAGGGGCGCGCATGCATAATTTAAAAAATATGGATGTGGCTATTCCCCGAAACAAATTTGTAGTTATTACTGGCTTATCCGGCTCCGGCAAATCGTCATTGGCGTTTGATACCTTATACGCAGAAGGTCAACGCCGTTATGTTGAAAGTTTATCGGCCTATGCCCGTCAGTTCTTAGGACGTTTAGAAAAACCGCAGGTCGATTATATAAAAGGTATTTCTCCGGCAATTGCCATTGAACAAAAAGTAATCTCTCGTAACCCGCGGAGTACGGTTGGCACGATCACCGAAATTTACGATTACTTTAAATTACTATTTGCCCGCGTTGGTAAAACATATAGTCCGGTTAGCGGGAAGCAAGTAAAACGCCATAACATCAGCGATGTGGTGGATTATGTGAATGCCTTACCTAACGAAAGCAAATGCCTCATCGTTTCTAAGATTACCATTCCTAAAGGAAGAACTTTAGTGCAAACCATGGACCTTTTAAGTCAGCAAGGTTTTACACGTGTATTATACAATAACGTCATTCAAAAAATTCAGGAAACTGATTTCAAAAAAATAAAAACGACCGAGAATTTATTTTTACTGATCGATCGTTTAGTGGTGAATGCATCCGACGAAGATTTCATGAACCGTGTAGCTGACAGCGTACAAACCGCTTTTTACGAAGGTAACGGTGAGTGCCTTGTATACGTTGAAAAAGCGGAGAACAAATACAATTCCCATCTCTTTTCTAACTTATTCGAAGCCGACGGCATTCAATTCGAAGAACCGGATGTGAATTTCTTCACCTTCAATAATCCTATTGGTGCTTGCAAAACTTGCGAAGGCTTTGGCAGTATCATTGGCATTGATCCCGATCTGGTTATTCCCAACAAAAGCTTATCGGTTTACGAAAGCGCCGTGGCTTGCTGGAATGGCGAAACCATGAGCTATTACAAGAATCAATTACTCAAGAACGCACATAAATTCAGTTTCCCTGTACACAAACCGGTTGCCGATCTGAGTAAAGCACAAATGGAACTTCTTTGGAAAGGGAACGAACATTTTGATGGCATTAACAATTTCTTCAAAATGCTGGAGAAAGAAAGTTACAAGATCCAATACCGTGTAATGTTAGCACGTTACAGAGGCAAAACAACTTGTCCCGATTGCCGCGGCACCCGCTTACGTAAAGACGCGAACTACGTAAAAATAGCCGATAAAAACATTACCGACTTGGTTCTAATGCCGGTTGGTGAATTATTACCCTTCTTCAAATCCTTAAAACTAAACGAACACGATACCACCATTGCCAAACGTTTGCTCACCGAGATCACCAGTCGTTTACAATATTTATCGGATGTAGGTTTAGATTATTTAACCCTTAACCGTGTAGCAAATACATTAAGCGGCGGTGAAAGTCAGCGCATTAATTTAGCCACCTCATTAGGCAGTAGCTTGGTTGGAAGTTTATACATTTTAGATGAGCCTAGCATTGGTTTACATTCCCGCGATACCGAACGTTTAATAAAGGTTTTGAAATCGTTACAACACCAAGGCAATACAGTTATTATTGTTGAACACGACGAAGAAATTATGTTAGCCGCCGATGAATTAATTGATATTGGTCCGGAAGCCGGGAGCGGAGGAGGTAATCTCGTGTTTCAAGGCACACATAATCAATTATTAAAAGACAGCAAAAGTTACACGGCAAAATATTTAACCAATAAACTCAAAATCGAAACGCCAATCAACCGCCGTAAATGGAAAGAGTTCATTGAAATAAAAAATGTGACCGAGAACAATTTAAAGAACATCTCTGTAAAATTTCCGCTCAACACATTAACCTGTATCACAGGCGTGAGTGGTTCGGGTAAATCAACCTTAGTAAAAAAAGCATTTGTACCTGTTTTGCAGCGTTACCTCGAGGGCTATTACGAAAATGTGAGTTGCAGTCATTTAATTGGCGGCAGCCTCAAACAAATAAAACAACTCGAATTTGTTGATCAAAATCCTATTGGTAAATCGTCGCGAAGTAACCCTGTTACATACATAAAAGCATACGACGATATCCGTAATTTATTTGCCGACCAGGGCCTGGCCAAACAACGCGCCTACAAACCATCGCATTTTTCTTTTAACGTAGATGGGGGCCGTTGCGAAGTGTGTGAAGGCGAAGGACAAATCACTGTGGAAATGCAGTTCATGGCCGATATACAATTACCATGTGATGCTTGCGGCGGTAAACGATTTAAAAACGAAACTTTAGAAATTACCTATAAAGGAAAAAATATTTCTGATGTATTGAACATGACCGTTAGTGATGCCGTTGTGTTTTTTGGTCAGGATAAAGACAACCGCACCACGCAAAAGATCATTGAGAAACTGGAAGCCTTAGAACGCGTTGGTTTAGGTTATGTACAACTCGGACAAAGCAGCAGCACTTTAAGTGGTGGCGAAGCACAACGTATCAAATTAGCATCTTTCTTAATTTATCTGAATAACACCTCGCCTACTCTGTTTGTGTTTGACGAACCCACCACAGGTTTACATTTTCATGATGTGGCCAAATTATTAAAATCGTTTGAAGCTTTAATTAATAAAGGACATAGTATTGTTGTAATAGAGCACAATTTGGATGTGATTAAATGTGCCGACTGGGTCATTGATTTGGGACCTGAAGGCGGCGAAAATGGCGGGAATGTTGTTTTTGAAGGAACTCCTGAAGAACTAATAAGAAGCAAAGATTCTCAGACGGCGAGGTATTTGAAGGGGAAGGTTTAAATTTTGTATATTTGTTATATGACAACCGCGTTAAAGAAAATAATAAGCAAGCTTGATAAAATGCCTTTATCAGAGCAAAACGCTATTGCTGCGCTATTAAATGAAGAATTAGCCTGGAAAAAATCCTTCGATAATTCTCAAGAAAAATTATCTGCCTTGGCTACTGAAGCACTTGGTGAATACAAAAAAGGTAAAACAAAACCGTTGAGCCTTAAATGATTTCAGTAACTACAGAACGTTTCAGGAAGTGTTATAAGAATTTACCGGACCATATTAAGGAATCCGCTCGGAAAGCCTACTCGTTATGGAAGGAAAACCCACAACACCGAAGTTTACAATTCAAATTAATTCATAAAACACAACCAATATATTCTGTGAGAATCAATCTAGCTTGGCGTGCTTTAGGTGTAAAACAGAAAAATACAATCATATGGTTTTGGATTGGCTCACATGCCGAATATGATAAGCATATTGAGAGCCTTTAATAGCTAAAATCTCGTTTTTTTCTTGTAAATTCAGGCTTTATTTAAATGGCATCTTCATTCAGCATAAAGCTTGGTAATTTTTTATACAAAAACGCTTATCCCTTGTATAAAAGTATGTACACTGTTTTTAAAAACAAACAGGATGCATTTGAAATTGCCTTATTAAAAAAACACATTAAACCCGGCGACACCATTTTAGATATTGGCGCTAACATTGGTTATTACGCGAAAATATTATCCGATTTAACCGGACCAAAAGGAAAAGTACATTGCTTTGAACCCGACACAACCAACTTTAAACATTTACAGGAAGAAACCAAAGGTTTAAGTAACATTATCATCAATAACAAAGCCATCGGACCAAAAACAGAGAAGCTGAAAATTTATACTTCAAAAAATTTAAATGTCGATCACCGCACCTATAAACCAGAAGAGTACGACAAAGAAATAGAAATTGATGCAGTGAGTTTGGAAGATTATTGCGACGTGAACACAAAGATCGATTTTATAAAAATAGACATACAAGGTTTTGAAATGGAAGCCATGAAAGGCATGCACACCATTTTAAAAGCCAACCACGATATTAAAATGATCTCCGAATTCTGGCCATACGGTTTGCGCAAAGCCGGTAGTTCGGTAAGTGATTATTATAATTTCTTAAAGAACATGAATTTCAATATTCATTTATTGAAAGAAGATAAACTAGAGGTCTTGAGTTTAGAAAAAGTTCAGCAATTGGAACCGCTTGGCGAAGAACATTACTTTAATATTTTTGTGACCCGTCATGTTTAAAAAATACGAAATAGGATTTAGTTTAGATGACCCACGTACAACACTGGCGCACCGTGATATTATTTTAAACAAACCTTTTTTAAAGCGTTTGTATCAGGATTGGTACAAAATATTTATTTCAGAAGCGAGATCAGTTAAAAACGGGAAATATTTAGAGATTGGTTCAGGCGGTGGATTTTTGAAAGAAGAATTTCCTGAAGTCATCACCTCCGATATTTTAGATTTGCCTGTTGTAGATAAAGTTTTTAGCGCCGAACAATTACCCTATACCGAGAACGAATTAGGTTGCATCATGATGTTGAATGTATTTCATCACATCCCAAAACCGTATTTATTTTTAAAAGAAGCCGAACGCACCCTGGTAAAAGGCGGTAAAATTGTAATGGTTGAACCTGCCAACTCAACATTGGGCCGTTTTATTTACAAGCGCTTTCACCACGAGCCATTCGTTGAGAATGGTCCGCGTGAAATCGAACCCGGCAACCCTTTAAGCAATTCTAATCAGGCTTTACCATATATTTATTTTGAAAGGGATCTTGACCAGTTTAAGACGGATTTTCCGTACTTAAGTATCAAAAGCGTGAAATACCATTCGCCTTTTATGTATGTGATCAGCGGCGGCGTTTCGCGCAGTGCCATGTTACCATATTTTATGTACGGATTTTGTAAAGGAATAGAAAAATTATTATCACCTTTGAATAAGCAAATAGGTTTATTTTGTACTGTTATAATTGAAAAAAATTGAGCGATAAGAAAACATATTTTAATACCATAGCCAAAGCCCGCAAAAAAAGAGGTATTAGTTCCTATTATTGGAATGAGATTACTAATTACTCCAAGTATTTCTCACATGAAGATGCTGCTGTATTAGAAATTGGTTGTGGCTGTGGAGATCTGTTAGCAGGAATCGATGGCAGCCGTAAAGTGGGAATTGATTTCAGTGAAGAAATGATTGCCTGGGCTAAGGAAAAACAACAAGGTAAGAACATCGATTTTCAGGTAATGGATGCGAACAACATCACCTTGAACGAGAAATTTGACCTGGTAATCATCAGTAACCTTATCGGATTTGTTGACGATATTCAAAACGTATTTGAACAGGTAAAAAAGGTGTGTCACCCGAATACTAAAGTGATCGTACAGTTTTACAATTCACTATGGGAACCTGCTATTAAATTTGCTGAGTTAATTGGTGTAAAGAAAAAAACACCATTACAAAACTGGCTAAACTCACGTGACATTAATAATTTATTATTTGTTTCGGGTTTCGATGTGTTCCGTAACAGCAAGCGTTTGATTTTCCCTTTCTTCTTCCCTATTCTATCGTTCATTTTAAATAAGTATTTAGCCAAATTCCCCATCTTCCGTTTCTTTAGTTTAAACATCTATAGCTTCGCTAAACCATTACCGGAGAATGACGAGAATGTGTACAGTAAAAAATACAGTACAACGGTTGTTATACCTGCCCGTAACGAAAGCGGGAATATAGAGAATGCTATCACCCGCTTACCAAAGTTTGGCAAGCATGTAGAAATCATTTTTATAGAAGGCAACAGTACAGACGATACCTGGGAAAAGATTCAGGAGATTCAAAAGAAATATGCTGCTACTCACGACATAAAAATTGGTCAGCAAAAAGGCAAAGGTAAAGCCGATGCAGTACGTGAAGGCTATAAAATTGCTACAGGTGATATTTTAATGATATTGGATGCAGACTTAACCGTACCACCTGAAGATATTCCTAAATTTTACGATGCCATTGCCAGCGGTAAGGGCGATTTCATTAATGGTACCCGATTGGTTTACCCAATGGATAAAGAAGCCATGCGCTTTTTAAACTATTTAGGAAATCATTTCTTTAGTTGGGCTTTTACATGGTTACTGGAACAACGTTTTAAAGATACTTTATGCGGAACAAAAGTGATGTTCAGAACCGATTACATTAAGTTAACTAAAAACCGCAAATACTTTGGTGAGTTCGATCCGTTTGGTGACTTTGATCTTTTATTTGGTGCACATAAACTTAATTTAAAAATCGTAGAAGTTCCTATCCGCTACCGCGAGCGTACTTACGGCTCCACCAATATTTCCCGGTTTAAACACGGTGTTATTTTATTGCGTATGTGTGCATTTGCCAGCAGAAAATGTAAATTTATTTAATGATGGAATTCACCTTACGGCCATGGCATTTGAATGATTTGGAAAGCTTGGTTGAAAATGCCAACAATCCTAACATTGCTAAATTCATGACCAACGCTTTTCCTAACCCCTACACTTCCGAAAATGGTAAAAATTTCATTGCCATGGCTACAGCAGGAAAACCCATTCATATATTCGCAATTGATATTAACGGAAAAGCAGTGGGCGGCATTGGTGTTCATCCGCAAAGTGATATTCTGTGCAAGAACGCCGAGTTAGGTTATTGGCTGGGTGAAGCCTATTGGGGAAAAGGTATTGTGACAAAAGCGATTAAACAAGTTATTGAATTCGCCTTTAAAACTTACGACATTAACCGGATTTATGCCCGTCCATTCGGAAACAACAAAGCTTCACAACATGTGTTGGAGAAAAGTGGTTTTAAACTGGAAGCACGGTTTGAAAAAACTATTTTCAAAAATGGTGAGTATCTGGATGAGTTGATTTATTCTTATCGCAAATAGCAGCAATTATTTCTTTAAATCAAGGTAAGCCGTTATCGGATAATGATCGGTAAAGGTTTCTTCGTTGCGGACAAACTTCGTGCATTTGAAATCCTTACTATGTAAAATATAATCGATTCTGAACTGAGGAAATTTCCCTGCGTAAGTGATACCCATTCCATTTCCTTTTTCAACAAAAGCATCTTTTAATTCCCCTGAAATTACTCTATACGAATAGGAAGCCGGTGTATCGTTAAAGTCGCCACATAAGATAATTTTATATCTGCAGCTTTCTATGCTCATGGCCACTTTATCGGATTGAGCAGCACGTTTAACAAAAGCCCGTTTTAACCTGCGCAAAATACTTTTTGAATTCTCCAATTCATTTTGTGCATCATCATCGTCTTTTACATCGCCAATGAACTTATAATCTTTCTTACTAAAGCTAATGGATTGCAGATGCATATTGTAAACCCTCACCGTATCTTTATTGATTAATAAATCAGTGTATATGCAAATATTATTAGATTTAGTATTAAAAATAATCTTACCCTTGTTTAATATCGGATATTTGGAAAATGTTGCAATGCCAAAATGATTGTGTCCGTAGGCTATTGTTGTATACTCTACATGATGATACTTAATATTTAAAGCGTTTAAAACCGTATCCACATTGTGCAATCCATCGCTACTGTTAGAATTATAAAACTCCTGCAAACACAAAATATCAGGATTAGTCTCTTGCAGCGAACTTAAAATATTTTGGCGTGATAGTTTATTCTTGCTCCAATTATACAAATCGAATAACATACTGTTATAGGAAGTCACTTTTACATTGTTATTCGTGCCTTTATCTCCGATAGAAAACTGGAGATATCTGTTTAAGGTAAAAAAAGAAAAGGCTATAGCACAAATTGAAATTAACGCCAGTCTTCGGAACTGAACTAACCAATATATCGCGAACAGCACATTAAAACCAACAGCATAAGGAAATGCCAAACCGAAAAAAGCAATTAACCAAAAAACCTGAGGTGAAATATATTTTGCAAAAAGCCCGGTTAATAAAGCCAGTACAACAAAATAATTAAGCCAAAGAATTATTTTATTAAGTACAGAAAGTTTTCGGGCGTTGCGTACCTGTGCCATTTGCCTAAGCTCCGCGAGGGATATATTTCTTAGAGAGAAAATGGCCACTTTAAAAGATTTACTTTTTTGCTAAAGCCTCTTCAACATACGCGAAGGTAGAAAGGATCTCAGGCTTGCCATCGATAATGGCCACATCGTGTTCGAAATGTGCACTTGGCATTCCATCAGATGTAACAATCGTCCAGCCGTCGTTTAATTGCTTAATATTTTTTTTACCTAAATTGATCATGGGCTCAATGGCGATTACCATGCCATCTTTTAATTTGGGCCCGTCACCACGTTTACCGTAATTAGGCACTTCAGGTTCCTCATGTAAGTTTTTACCTAAGCCATGCCCCACTAATTCGCGCACTACGCCGTAACCATGACTTTCTGCATGGTGTTGCACAGCGTAGCTAATATCTCCTACTCTGTTTCCTGCACGTGCTTGTTCTATTCCCTTATACAAACATTCTAATGTAACATCTAACAACTTTCTGTATTCAGGTTTTATTTCCCCAACTCCAAATGTATAAGCATGGTCACCAAAAAAACCGTTTTTCTTCACACCACAATCTATCGAAGCAATATCACCGTCTTTAAGGGGCTTATTTGTAGGAATCCCATGCACTACCGCGTCGTTTATTGAAATGCACAAAGTATTAGGGAAGGGTTTGCTGCCTCCATAACCTTTAAACGCAGGAACGCCACCGTTATCACGTATAAATTCTTCAGCGAGTTTATCGAGGTAAATAGGCTCAACACCCGGCTTAATATGCTGCGCAATCAATCCTAATGTGCGCGAAACCATCAATGCCGATTCACGCATTAATTCAATCTCTTCTCTTGTTTTAATATAAATCATTTTCTTCCTAAGAATCTTTTAAAGAATGAAACTTCCTCTTTTCTGTAATTATTATGTGCATCCGGATTAACAACCACATGGAAAAAATCACCGCCCTCCGGGTGTAACATTTGCCAAACTTCGCTCCATCCTCTGAACCCACCAATGTTTCTGTCGTCAATAAATATATCTGCGTTTAATTTTCTTGCCACGTTTTCCGAGACTTCCTCCTCCGGGAAATTCCTGTTAACCGCATAAAATTCTACGCCATTTTTCCGGCAATAAACTACCGCTTCTTCCAACAAGTCACCATGACGGTAAGTCCATAAAATCAATTTATGCCCTTTCGTTTGCAAGGCCTTTAATGTTGCGAAAGCGAAAAGCATTTCCTTACCAATGCCGGGATAAGAATGCTCAACTATTGTTCCGTCAAAATCAACTGCTATAACTTTGCTGTCGACACTTAAAAACTGGCTTGACATTTTATAAATTTTTTACTGATAAAACACTTAAATTACTGTCTAACTCATATAATCTTGGAACACCTGTACCTATTTCGAATTGTAAAATTTGTTCAGGTGTCATTTTCTCAAGATACATTATTAAGGCTCTTAAACTATTTCCATGTGCCGCTACTACCACATTCTTACCGGCAAGCAGTTTAGGTATTATTTCTTTTTCGAAATAAGGAATCACGCGGGCCGCAGTATCTTTTAAGCTTTCTCCATTCGGAGGAGCGATATCATAACTGCGCCGCCATATTTTAACCTGATCTTCACCAAATTTAGCAGCTGTATCCGCCTTATTTAATCCTTGCAAATCACCATACATCCTTTCGTTAAGGGCTTTGTCGTAAATTGGCGTCAAAGGCCTGTGATTTGCAGACTCCAGAGCTAATGACAATGTGTTTTGAGCGCGCTTTAATGCAGAGGCATAAGCATAATCAAATTCAAAACCTTTTAATTTCAATCCTGCAGATTTTGCTTCCTCTACACCCTTTGGGCTCAATTCAACATCTACCCAACCTGTAAACTTGTTCTCAAGGTTCCATGTACTTTGTCCGTGACGGAAAATAACTAATTGTGACATAAAAATATTATATACCGGGTTAAAATTTCAAAGCCTAAATTTACGAAGAATTTGGCTATTTTTAATTACCTGAATAGTAGTATTGTAAGTAATTTTTACGCCAGCTTTGATTGGCTAAGGCATTGTATTTCTCGAGCAGCGGCCTGGCATCGGAATTCACTAAATTGGTAGGAATGACGGCTTCATTAATTTCGAATGTGATTGAAGGAATTTTATCCGTGAAAGCAAAAACTACAATGTTTCTTTGATCTTCAATGTTACTGTTAGAACACAATTTATAATTAAAGCCTTTCGATTTCAATGTATTTAACAGAATAGAAGTTCCTAAACCTCTTTCTCCGGCTAAATATCCATGCCAGTTGATGATTAATTGTCCGCCCGGTTTCAAAATAGATTTTATTTTATCTAAGCTTTCTGAAGTAATCACATGAACGGGTTGTTCCTCAGCTTTAAATACATCAATTAAAACAACTTCATACTGTTTATTGCTGAGATTAATAAAATGTCTGGCGTCATCACAAAAACTCTTCACTTTTGGGTTAAGAAAAAAAAATTCTCTCGCTGCTTTAATAATTCTCTCATCAAGTTCAACACCATCTACATGATAACCTTTATTAATGAGCATATTTGAGGTGAGACCTCCTCCGAGTCCCAACACCAAAGCTTCTGCCCCATTAGCATCAAATATATTCGTGTCAAGTAAATTAATATACCCTGAAACCGATTTTTTACTATCCATTTCCATCTCGGTTTGAACAACATTATTCACTAATAATTTACGGATGACTTTGTTTTCATTGCTCTCAATAATTGTATCATCAATCACATTAATTTTTCCTAACATGCCATCCGTTTGATAAATACAGTTTTAGAAGGCGTTTTACTTGTAAATCCTAATACAAGCAGAACCACAAGAACTAGTCCCGTTTTAAAATAGTTTTTTTTTTGAGACAAAATTAATAAGGAAAATGCCAGAAAGCTCGCAAAAATTATTAAAGTAATGTGAATGCCGAAGAAAGGAATCAGAAAAAAACCAGATAGAAAGGTAGAAATGATTCCGCCAACAGTTGAAACTGAATAAACCGTGCCGCTTACTTTACCAGATTCAGCATGAGAATGCGTTAACATTGAAATGATAACCGGGGAAGCCGCACCCATTAAAAACATAGGAATAAACAGCAATAATAAGGCAGCTATGACAACAGCGACTAACAAAGAAAACTGAATAGCCATTGGTCCGAAGATGTTACTTAACAAGGGCATTATGCCCATGTAAATGGCGGCTAATAATAAAAGTGTCGTTAAAGTTTTAGGTTTATTCTCTCGTGTACTTAAAGTTCCTCCATAAAAATAACCCGCAGCGAGACTTCCCAGTGTGATAGCAATAACAGCTGACCAAACATACAAGCTACTTCCGAAATAAGGCGATATAAGTTTAGAACCACATAATTCGGTAGCCATTACTGCAGCACCCTCAAAGAAGGAAATAACATATATTATTTTACTTGCCTTTTTCTCCAAACTTTAATTGCTATTATTTACACGTCGTTCCAATGTGTAAACATATTGGTGAGCTAATTTAGTTCCATAATCTGAAAACGATTTACGTGCCCACTTGAGTGCTTCATTAACATCACCTTTTACCTCATAAGCAATAGCAATGTTGTAACACGACCTTCCCGCAGTTTTACTATTGTCTGATTTAGCAGTTTCTTTCCATATTTCTATAGCGCCGTCCCAGTCGTTTACATAAGCTCTTCTTACACCAATATTAAATTTTGAACTTTTACCTTTTTTGTAATAATCGCGGTGAACCCAGTAAAATGTGGATGCAAACTTGCTTGCTTCACGTTCGCCAATAACAACTGCGGTATTTTTAACGGCTTCAATAGGTAATGGTGCTAACATAGGAACGCCTCTGGCAATTTCATGTACTACCTGGTCGTCGCTGTAAACGATTTGCTGACTTAATGTATCGTAAAGCTTCCAGCCATATTGTACGTGGTAACGGATATCTTTAACACCCTGACTTAATCCTCCGCCATTCATGGCATTATTAATTATATCAACACCTGATTTTACAGCGCCGACAGTTGCATCTGAATTGGTATCGAATTTCTCCAGTGATATCAATTCGCTTGAACTGTTTTCGCGGCAAATTTTCTTTACTAATTTCCAATCTAAAGGTTCGCTTTGGAATGAACCTATATTTCCATATAATCTGTGTCTTTCAGGTATTACCACCGGCACTGGTCCGTAATTATTAAAGTAGTTCCTGAAACTGTAAATGCAATCTTCCGGTCCTTGCTTATCTCCTAAAAACGATTCGCCGGTTACAATGGCTTCGATTAAGTTTTTGTCTTTTTGAGTGCTGTCAATTAAAGTACGGTTAACAACAGCCATTTGTTTCACATGTTCAGGCAAAGACACAGCAGGCTTGTTATACAATTTAAAACGTAAATCAACGGTTTTACAATTCGTAAAAAACAAAACAGCAACTACCGAAGTAAGGATTGAGAATTTCATTTTACTTATAAATTTTATGCCGTAATAAATGATCTGCTATCGCGAGTGCTGCCATACTTTCAACAATAGGTACAGCACGTGGCAATACACAAGGGTCATGCCGGCCTTTGGCTTCCAGATTAATTTCTTCGCCTTGGGCATTAACACTTTTTTGTGATTGCATGATAGTGGCTACAGGTTTAAACGCTACATTAAAGTAAACATCTTCACCATTACTGATACCACCTTGTACCCCACCGCTATTATTGGTAAGCGTTGTGATTTTCCCGCCGGTATTAGTAAATACATCATTCATTTCGGAACCTTTGAAGGATACAGAATCAAAGCCTGTGCCAAACTCAACACCTTTAACAGCATTTATACTTAACATGGCTTTACCTAAATCGGCATGTAATTTATCAAATACAGGTTCGCCCAATCCTACAGGCGATCCTTTTATTACACAACTTATTATTCCTCCAACAGTATCTCCTTGCTTACGAACCTCCTCAATCAGCAAAATCATTTTATCAGCAGTTTCCTGGTCAGGACAACGTACCATATTAGATTCGGTTTTTGTGAGATCTAAGTCTTTATAAGTTTTAACTAATTTTATATGTTGAACTACACTAACGTAAGCCTGAATAGAAACGCCATGCTCTTTCAAGAGTAGTTTTGCAATAGCGCCTCCAACAACTCTGCAAGCCGTTTCGCGGGCAGACGAACGTCCACCACCTCTATAATCACGGTGACCGTATTTACTTTCGTAAGTAAAATCGGCATGCGATGGACGGAAATTATCTTTTAAATGTTCGTAATCCTGACTTTTTTGATTTTCATTTTCTATAATGAATCCGATTGGAGTCCCTGTTGTTTTTCCTTCGAAAATACCTGATAAAAACTTTACAGTATCACTTTCTTTACGTTGGGTGGTAATACGCGACTGACCGGGCTTACGGCGGTCAAGCTCATTTTGAATAAAAGCAATATCAAGGCTAAGATTAGCCGGACACCCGTCTATTATCCCGCCTATAGCTTCACCATGACTCTCACCAAAGGTACTTAGCCTAAAAACTTGTCCGAAAGTATTACCTGCCATATAGCAAATTTAATAATTTATATTCCATTACGAATTAAGAATACAGAATTGTTTAATGTTTCTTACATTTATACATTCAATGTATGACTAAACTTCTGATTAAAAACATCAAAACACTGGTTCAGGTAAGAGACACCGTTGTTGAGAAAGTATCCGGAACAGAAATGGCTCAATTGCCTTGTATTGACAATGCATGGCTGGCCATCGACAATGGTTTAATAGCTGATTACGGAAGCATGGACGATTTCCCGGGCATCAGTGATTGGAAAGAACTGGAAGTAATAGATGCCTCCGGTAAAATTGTGATGCCTTGTTATGCCGACAGCCATACGCATATAGTTTATTCGGGAAACAGGGAAAGTGAATTCGTTGACCGTATTAATGGATTGAGTTATGAAGATATTGCAAAAAAAGGCGGAGGAATTTTAAATTCAGCAAAAAAATTACGTGACACAAGTGAAGATGATTTATTTGAACAATCATTAGGGCGTTTTAAGGAAATTATTTTGCAAGGTACCGGCGCAGTGGAAATAAAAAGCGGTTATGGATTAGACACCGACTCGGAACTAAAAATGTTGCGTGTTATTAAGCGTTTGAAAGACTTGAATCTTATTCCTGTTAAAGCGACATTTTTAGGAGCACACGCAGTTCCTTCTGAATTTAAGGGAAACAAAAAAGCATATATCGACTTAGTGATTAACGAAATGTTACCTAAAATCACCAACGAGAAATTAGCCGACTATATTGATGTGTTTTGCGAGAATGGTTATTTCAGTGCTGATGAAACCAAACAAATTTTAGAAGCGGGTTTAAAACACGGACTCACACCAAAACTTCACGCTGAACAATTGAGTCACAGTAACGGAATTAAAACTGCCATTGAGTGTAAAGCCATCAGCGTTGACCATCTTGAATTTTGCAACGACAATGATATTGCCTTGTTAAAGAACAGTAAAACTATGCCAACTATATTACCCGGGGCGGCTTTCTTTTTAAGTTTACCATTGCCACCAGCCCGTAAAATGATTGATGCCGGTTTAGCCATTGCATTGGCAAGTGATTACAATCCGGGAAGTAGTCCGAGTGGTAATATGAGTTTAATGATAAGTTTGGGATGTATACAATACAAACTAAATCCTGCCGAAGTGATCAATGCCGCTACTATCAACTCTGCTTACGCCATGGATTTGAGCAACGAAGTGGGAAGTATTACCAGAGGTAAAAGAGCCAATGTTTTTATTACAAAAAACATCAGCAGTTACAATTATATTCCTTATGCTTTTGGTAGTAACTTAATCGAGACTACCATCATTAATGGTGTAAAATTCCAATAAACTATTTTGTTCCGTTTTCCGTACTTTCTACAGGCTTTACCGCTTCAGGTTTTGGTTTTTTAACGAGCGATTTTATTTTAATCATGTAGCGTTTAAAAATATCATCAAAAGCCTCAAACTCTTCCCGGTAAAAAATGCCTACGCCTTGAGTGAAAGGTCCGCCTGATGTAGCTGTTTGAGTGTTGTCATTACCTCTGTTGAAACCCTTTACTCTGTATCTTCCATCGTCGGTAAGTTTGTATTCCAAATTTACGTCACCAATTAATCCTGATGAGTTGTTTGTTTGATTACTGTTATATCCTATGTTGCCATCTACTGTCAAACGGTCATTTAATAATTGTTTTGATAATGCCACATCTAATTCATCACTACTAACCTGATCTCCCGGCCTGTAATTCACACCAATATCAACATCCTTTGTTAAGTTACTTAACCATCCACTTAAGCGGTTTGATAACATTTCCGTTCCATTAGCTGCTAGAGCGGAGCCCGCAATATTACCACCTCCCGACGAATATTGAAGAGGAGTTACAAAACTCTTTAGTAATAGCAAAGAAAACACCTGACGGTTCAATTCCATTTCATCGGATAATATACTCTTTACCTTAGCGCGTTTTATTTCATCCGTGGTAGGTAAGTCAATACCGAAACTAATATTAGGAGTTAATAGAGTTTCTTTCATGTACAATTTACATTCAACAGGTAATCTGCGTTTGATATCATCGTTTTGTGTTTCATATGGGAATAAAGGAGAAACAGATGCCCTTTGTTTATAAACTGCCGTGATATCAATTTCAGCTTGATACGGACTACCACTCCAGTTAATAGTACTTCCTTTTTTGATATCAAATTTCTTAGTAATAAAATTCTCGAGGGTAAACATATAAACTCCATTATTAATGGCATATTCACCGGTCATGTCAAATTTTCCACGGTTATTAATTTCCAACTTTAAATTCCCGGCTCCTCTGGCTTTAATAATATCACCGCTTTTCTCATCAAAAATAATTTGAGCTTCAGCATCTGAAGTAGCCTCCAGGTTCATGTCGAGCGTAAAACCCGACTGATGAATCTCGTCTCTTTTTTTAACGGTATCTTTTAACACAAAATGTATGTAATTGTTTTCCCCTACTTCCGAAGGATTATCAAGTGGAATTGTAAAAATTGTTCCTTTTTCAGTCTTGGCATTAATCTGCATATCCACTTTATTAAAAAAACCAAATATTCCCGCATTTCCGGAGGCAAATACTTTACCATAGAATGGCTCCGTTTCCAATCTGGGTTTATCCAACACAACCATGTTTTTAAAATTGATGTCATAGTCAATTCTCATGTTCGTGAAGTTATCGTGAAAAATATTTCCATTTAAACTACCGTTAAACACAGTTTTTTTATTTAAATCATCGCCTAATTTTACATCTTCAAAACGGATCTGGTCAGGTAATACTTCAATAGCGCCAATCATGTTATAAGTCACATTGAGGTAATCAACTTTCAATTCACAACGCGTAATTTTGAATTTACCGTTTATTAGCGGCTTAGAAGGCGTTCCGGTGATTTTCGCATTACCAACAACTAAACTGGAATTAAGCGAAAGTATTCCTTTTAAATAAGGGTTTAATAAATTTAAGTTAGCAGGATTTGCCTCAAGGTTAATATCAAGACTCTCTTCTTTTTTATCCAGATAATAATAACCGTTAAAACTGATATTTTTAAGTTTATCACCGTTAAAATTGGTAAACCCTAACGAAGTGTATCCATTAAGATAAATATACTTATCGATTGTAAAATACTCTGTATTTAATTCGCCTTCACCTAAATTATTATCATTCAAATTGAGTTTATTAAAATCTAATTTACTGCTAAAAGCAAGATTACCCAATGCTTTTTGCAATGTAACATGTCCGTTAACAATACCTTTTACTTTAAGGCTCTTCCCAAAAAAAGGACTTAACTGGTTTAAATCAAAATCGGCGAGCTCTATAAGTAATTTATCCTTCGGCCGGTTAGATAATGTTCCGTTAACACTCAGCTTCTGGTTACCATCAGCAAATACAATTGGATTAACAACCAATGCCCCGGAAGAATCGATAATGGTATTATTCGCTGTGATCATCTTCCAGGTGCTGTCGTGCGCGGTTAAAAACACATTTTCATAGGAGAATATCGCACTATTGTTTTCGAATAAAATCTTACCAAAAAGTTTCCCTGCGTTATTAGGAATGGTTTTATTGTCCCACTCCAGATTGCATTTAGTGTTCTTGTCTTTAGATACCAGATACATGAAATAATTATTTAACGAAATGCTGTCGGTTAACATAATTTTATCCGACTTAAACACCAGGTTGACTTTGTTATTCTGAGAGTAAGATTCAATTCTTCCATTTTCAAAACGGATGCCTTTATAGCGTATAGAATCAGATTTAGAATTGAGATTAAATATATTTTTAGTGGCGTCAAAATCCCCTTCAAACACCGAATTGTAACTCAGCATTAAATCATTAATAAAAAGGTCACGAATGGTGTTGAATTTTTTTATAGTCAGTTTATAGGTAAAAATATCGCTAAACACTGTTTTCGATTCCGGTTTCGGTACAAATGCCGGATAATAGGCATAAAGAAATTGATTAAATGCTCCCTGAAGATTAGATAGTTTGAATGGCCCGTTAACACTCAGGTTAAAAATATTCGACGACAACTTAATGGATTTCTCATTGGTAAGCTGCTCCATATTTAAATCAAATGTCGAAATTTTATATTCTTTTTCTGCTATTTTGTAAACGGTATTGTCAAAATTGATAAGTCCTGTAAGATTATCAATGTTGTCTCCATTAAACTTCATCAGGATTTGAGTAGAAACAAAACCATCTTCCTTCGAATTAATGAATCCAAGCCTTTTTAAATTAAGCTTATTAACGGTAGAGATAAAGTCGAAATCAGGAATTTTATTGGTAAAATCAATGCTGCCATTAAAATCAAAATCCGCGTTATGATCTTTACTTACCAAATTACCGTTAAATATTCTCTTTTTAATATTTCCATTAATGGTTATGTCCTGATAAACATAATTTTTATACGCTAGTGAATGTATTTTACCATCAACAATAGCATTAAGATCTTTTAGAGTAAAGCCTGAACCTTTTACTTTTGAATTTAATGATATGGCACCTAACTCAGGTACGGCAAGAAGTTTTCCTAAATGAAATGCCTCAGAAATAAGCAATCCCTGATAGTTGACTTTATGTTTAACCGTATCAATTTGTACAGCAATATTTGTTTTCGCTATACCTATACTTGTTTTGAAAACACCATTCGAAATAAAATCATAAATAGTTCCCTTGTACTCGCCTTTATAAGACACTTCTCCTAATCGGCTCAATTCAGCAGGCAATTTTATAAATTCATTTTTATCAAACGGATATGTAGGAATTTGTTCGAGATCTTTTTTTGATGTTCCTAAATGTTGGGCATTCACTTCAATGTAGGTGCTATGAATATCAGGCAGCCCTCTCATGCTTAAATCACCGGTAAATAACGAGTGTTCTCCAAACGACAAATAAAGACTTTGACCTTTAAAATCTTTCACAGTACCATCCATCTTTCCGTACAAAATCACTTCTTTGTTAAGTCCGTTTAGCTCTTTTGCAAAATAGGCGATATCGTTAAAATGAATTTTTGTACCTTCCAGCAACATCCCGTTTATTTCAACGCTGTCAATAAAATCCACGTAGTCTTCCCAATTGTTATATCGGAAAGCCAGAGTTCCTTTAGCGGTACTGTTTTGTGTTTTTAAATTAAAATTTCGGCAAATCAAACTTTTGTTGCTCACTTTAGCTTCTGTTGTGAGGTCCTCCAAAACAATACCACATTGCTCACGTGCCTTTAGTCCTTTTATATCAGCAAAAATACTTTTCTCAATCAATTTTATATTACTGAATTCACCGGAAATTTGAGTCACATGAATGTTGTTGTAATTCATATTGGCAGAGACATCAGTATTATGATGGGCATTTTTATAGGTGAAATCAACATTATCCAAGACTAACTTACCGAAATTAATTTTCCAATTTGAAGTACTTTTAGTGGTGTCGTTTGAGGAGAAAAAATCGGCCAGATGCTGGAAGTTAAAATCTTCCTGATCCTTATGTTTCACAATAAACGCTTTTGTATCACTTAGTGTTACCTTATCGATGGTTAATCTTTGTTTCTCATAATCAAATCCGCTAAGTTCTACTTGAATGGATTTACTGTACAACAAGGTATCATGAATATGATCTTCAATAAAAACATCTTCCAGAACTGCACTTTTTATAAAATGCAATTGAATTTTACCGACCTCAACTTTTGTACCAAGTTCAGAAGCTAAATAAGACGCCGCTCTTTGTCCGAGCCAGGTTTGCACACTGCCGGTGTTTACAGCTATAATGACAAATACAAGCAATAGAATAACCAAAACAAACAAGTATTTGAATGTTTTAACCAATATTCTTGTAATTTTGCCCAGTGCGGCCATAATCTCTAAAAATACAAAAAATTGCTGTGATGAAAAATGACGAAGTGTACATATTTGCAATAGAATCGAGTTGCGATGATACTTCATGCGCTGTATTAAAAAACAATGTTGTATTATCGAATGTCACTGCTTCACAGAGTATACATCAGCAATACGGAGGTGTAATACCCGAATTGGCCAGCCGCGATCATCAGAAAAATATTGTGCCAGTCGCTGATGCGGCATTAAAAAAAGCGGGTGTTAATTTATCACAAATTTCGGCCATTGCATTCACAAAAGGCCCCGGATTAATGGGGAGTTTATTGGTAGGAAGCAGTTTTGCCAAATCACTTTCATTGGCTTTACAAATTCCATTGATAGAAGTCAATCATATGCAAGCTCATATTTTGGTGCATTTTATTAAACAGGAAAATGTAACGCCTCCAACATTCCCGTTTTTATGCTTAACAGTAAGTGGTGGCCATACACAAATAGTAAAAGTAAAAAGTTATTTAGAGTTTGAATTATTAGGAGAAACCATCGACGATGCCGTTGGCGAAGCTTTTGATAAAGCGGCGAAGATATTGGGCTTGCCTTATCCCGGCGGACCATTAATTGACAACCTTGCGCAAAGCGGTGATCCCAACAAATTCTCATTCTCTAAATCGCATGTGAACGATCTGAATTACAGTTTTAGCGGAATTAAAACATCCTTCTTGTATTTCATACGAGATCATGTAAAAACGGATCCTGATTTTGTAAAAAACAACATCATCGATATTTGTGCCTCTTATCAAAACCATTTAATAAAAGTGTTGTTACATAATTTTGAGATCGCTGCTACACGGCATAATGTGAAAGACATTGCCATTTCCGGAGGTGTTTCGGCAAACAGTGAATTACGCAAACAACTTACAGCCTTAGGCGAAAAAAATAAATGGCGCGTGTTCATTCCACCTTTTGAGTACTGTACCGACAATGCGGCCATGATTGGCATTACAGGGTACTATAAATATTTGGAACAAGCATTCAGCGGATTAGCCGCTGTGCCACAAGCTAAATTCGACTTATAATTTTTATGGTACTAAATAACGCCTCCCCTGCTTAGGAAGGTCTGTTTCATTCTAAATAAATACTTGGTTAATTTACGTCTTCTTACTTTTTTTCCTTGATGAAAAAAGTAAGCAAAAAAATCAAGACGCCAGAAGGCATTGCGGCGGTAGCCGCACCGCTTCAAAAAACAAGCCCCATACCGATTGCATCGGGACGGGAGACCCCACCTTGTTTTTTGTTCGCTATGCTGCCTGGCGTCAGGCCCTCCGATGGTGAATTTAGCAAGTCGGAGGACAATCTCACAATCTAATACGATCTTCAATCGGAGGGCTCAAACGGCCTCATTTTATACGGTTTTTTATGCGAAACAAATTGCGTTAAGCCAAATGGGAAGCTCCGCAGGCGGGCCAAGGAGATCACCCATTTGGTAGCAATTTGTTTCGCATAAAAAATTCCGACGAAGGAGGAAAGGATAAAATGCAGCCTTGACTTTTTGGTTCTTTTTGGGTCAAGCCAAAAGAACATAATCAAAACAGAATGAAACAGTTCAACATGCCAAAAGGAAGTTCGCGCAAGGGGAACGTATTAGTGACCTTTCAATTTGCCTCTTATCAACTCCGATCGACGTGACAGCAAAGGCTCAGTTATCCACTAATAATCCTCTGATTTCAAACAAATTGCAATTACCAATTAATTTCTTCATTTATTAATTTCAAAGAATTTAAATCTTAAATTAGCACTTTATAAATCACATTATGAACTACGATATCATTGTTATAGGAAGCGGTCCGGGCGGTTATGTTACTGCGATCCGCGCTGCTCAATTAGGATTTAAAACTGCCGTTATTGAAAAAGAAAACCTTGGCGGTATTTGTTTGAACTGGGGTTGTATCCCAACCAAAGCTTTATTAAAAAGCGCTCAGGTATTTGAATACTTAAACCATTCGAAAGATTATGGTATCAGTGCCGATAATATTAAAGCTGATTTTAGTGCTGTTATTAAGCGCAGCCGCGATGTTGCTGATGGCATGAGCAAAGGTATTCAGTTCTTAATGAAGAAGAACAAGATCGATGTGATCATGGGTACAGCGAAAGTGAAGCCCGGAAAAAAAGTGGAAGTAAAAGCCGCCGACGGAACAACAGCCACTCACGAAGGCAAACACATCATCATTGCAACAGGCGCACGTTCTCGTCAGTTACCAAATTTACCACAAGATGGTAAAAAGATCATTGGTTACCGCGAAGCGATGAGCTTACCAAAACAACCAAAAACAATGGTAGTAGTAGGTTCAGGTGCCATTGGTGTGGAGTTTGCTTATTTCTATGCAACCATGGGAACAAAAGTTACCATCGTTGAATTCATGCCGAACATTGTGCCGGTTGAAGACGAAGATGTATCAAAACAATTAGAGAAATCATTTAAGAAAGTTGGTATCGACATCCTAACAGAAACCAATGTAGAAAGTGTAGATACTAAAGGCGACGTTTGTAAAGTAAACGTGAAAACAAAAACCGGTAATGCTGTTTTAGAAGCTGAGATTGTTTTATCGGCCGTAGGTATTTCGGCGAACATTGAAGGATTAGGTTTAGAAGAAACAGGCATTAAAACCGATAAAGGAAAAATTTTAGTTGATAAATTTTACGCGACCAACGTACCGGGTTATTATGCCATCGGTGATTGTGTGCCCGGCCAGGCATTAGCACACGTAGCAAGTGCAGAAGGTATTACTTGCGTAGAAAAAATCAAAGGCATGCATGTTGATCCGATTGATTACAATAACATCCCGGGTTGTACGTATTGCCAGCCTGAAATTGCCTCTGTTGGATTTACAGAGAAGAAAGCGAAAGAAGCAGGTTATACATTGAAGATTGGTAAATTCCCTTTCACTGCTTCAGGTAAAGCGAAAGCAGCCGGTGCATCGGATGGATTTATTAAATTAATCTTTGATGCGAAGTATGGCGAGTTATTAGGTGCGCACATGATCGGAGCTAACGTAACGGAGATGGTGGCAGAAACAGTTGCCCTGCGTAAATTAGAAACAACAGGACACGAGATCATCAAAACCGTTCACCCTCACCCTACCATGAGTGAGGCTATAATGGAAGCAGCTGCTGCTGCCTATGGTGAAGTGATCCATTTGTAAGAAATAGAATTATTAAAAAAATAAAAGAGCCTCTCCGTTTGGAGGGGCTTTTTTTGTTTGATAAAGTGGAGGGAAATCGGGGATTTGCAAATCAGCCTAACGAAGACATTCCGAATGTAAAAAGCATTGAGGATTTATAAAATCAAATCCTTAGCGATTTACAAATACAAAATTACGGAGTTACTAGGAATCTTGTGTTTAAAGTATATGTATTTGAGCCCGCATTCCATGTTGCATTACAAATGGTAATATCGAACTTACCAGAACTTAACTTATACACATACACATTAGAACCATAGTTAAGGGTATTAGTTGTGTTGAAAGTAAAAAAAACATCATTTCCAGTAACATTATAATTGGTATTCGTTACATAAATACCTGTTTTGATCGTTCCGGCAAATTTAATAGTAACATTTGTCATCGAACTTCCACCTATAAGTTTCCATTCGCCCGGGGCTTGACTTGAAGCAGGATACATGTTAAAATTTGGTTCAAAACCCCAGCCAGTACCAATATCTAGTGAATTTAGAGTAAAAGTACAAGGTGGCGGTGCTGGTTTAATTCCAGTCAATTCAACACTATTTCCAACTGTGTATCCATATCTGTTAGCGGCCCACGCACAAATATAATAGGTTGAATCACCACTTAAATTTTCATATACAGCGCTAAAAGTATTATCAAACTCCTTTACGTTAATTTGCCTGGCTTCAATTTTAGGTTTGTTTTTTGTATCGCAACAGAAACCAATGTGCTCTATATAACTTCCTCCTTCAGATTCTATCTCGCCTGATACTAATACAGAACCATCATCCTGAATAACTACAGAAGTAACTTTTACTTTAGGAAAATAATCTTCCATGTTTTTCTTTGCCTTCCTGCACGAGTTAAACAAGGCAGAAATAACAATAAAAATAATTAATATGTATTTTGATCTCATCTTAAATTTAAAAAATCAAGTCTAATTCCAATGCCATAATCATTAGCAGAAGCTCCCATTTTATTCAATCCATCTGTAATGTTAAAGTAACTTCTTGTTGCTGAAATAAAAACGGAAATATAATCTGTCATGTAATATTCAGCGCCCAATCTTCCTCTTAAACCAGTAATCAAACCACCTCCTGAATAACCAAAATTAATTTGGGTATTTACTTCATAGTAATAAGCTACTTTAGAAGATCCGACAACTAAATCTATTCCACAAAAAAGCTTAAATTTTTCCTTATTAAGAAAAGCCCAATCTCCACCAACATATATTTTTAATAAATCAAATTTACTATAGGATTCTTTACCCGATAAAACAGTTGTTCCATTATAACCTGATAATG
>Ga0154020_10002015_pt1 | contig 24836 bp, 22 predicted proteins | sample Klosneuvirus_201_FD_109709 | JGI IMG/M metagenome (GOLD analysis project Ga0154020, IMG submission 109709) | Active sludge microbial communities from wastewater, Klosterneuburg, Austria - Klosneuvirus_20160825_MG | ecosystem: Engineered > WWTP > Aerobic digester > Activated sludge | place...
CCTGCCGGTGCTGGCGGTGCTGGCGCGCCGGCGGGGATTGCCGCCACCGGTGGCGGGCCAGGACGCGGTGTATGAGCTGCTCCCATCCCTGTTGCAGGACGCACCGGGTGTCCGGGATGAACGCGTGGTCAATGATGCGCGTGCGGGGGTCTACGCCACGGCGGGCGGCGCGTATGTGGACGTGGCGTCCCTGGCGGAAGACGCGGTGGACCCACGCCTGGCCAATGCGGTGAAGGGTGGTGAAGGTGCGGTGGTGGCCGCCGAGGTGGCGTTGGCGCCGCTGGTGCTTGAACGGTTGGGCAGCCGCATCAAGGCGGTGCTGGTGGTGGCACCGGCGGACACGGTGGCCGGAGTGAGCGTGGAGCTGCCCGCGCGCCTTCTGGACGCCCACAGCGGGCAGGGTTTGTGGGGGCTGTTGGATGACGCCGCGCTGCAGAGCAAGGACCTGGGGCCGGACGGCCCGGGCGTGGTGACGGGGGAAACCGCGGTGGTTGCGGGCAGTCCCCTCTTGGCCGGTGTGGCCCGCCGCGCCACGCGTGGATCCAAGGCGCCGGTGGTGGACGGTGTCACCGGGCAGGCCGCGTTTTTGCTGGCCATGCGCAAGGCAGATGGGGCGCTGGCGCGCGCGCGGTGGTCCCTGGCGCTCTATGACGGACGCGCACCGCAACACGGGAGGGACCTGGTGGTGGCGTTTCTCAACCACGCCCTGGCGCCGGCACGCGCGGTGGCGTCTGGTGGAAGCAAAAAAGTCCGCATTCGCGGGTGAGGACGCCGGTGGCAACCGCAACGCAGGCCGGCCAGCCAGGCGGTCCCAACAAAGATGGCAACACCACCACCAACGGCGTGGCGCAGCTGCTGGCGGTGGCGTTTGCACACGACCCCTTGTCCGCGGTGCTGGCCGCGGACCCGGGGCGCCGGGCCAACATCCTGCCGTGGTTTTTTCGCGCGTGCGTGCGGCATGCCCAGGCGCATGGCGGCGTGGTGACGCGGCCGGGGGGCGCCGCACTGTGGCTGTCCGGCCAGTTTGGTCCGGACGTGGTGCAGGGGTTTTCTTGTGGGATGGGTGGGCTGCCCTGGCGCGTGGGGCTGGGCGCCACCGCGCGGCTCTTGCGGCATGAAGCGTGTGGCCACCGTTTGTTGCATGACAGCGGGGTGACCACGTTTGGGTACCTGTGGTTTGCCGGGGTGACGCCGGACGCGCGCGGGCAGGGACTGGCGCGCCACCTGGTGGAGGACGTGCTGGCGGCGCTGGCGGCGCGCGGTCACCACACCTGCCTGCTCACCACCGAAAGTGCGCAGAACGTCACCATCTGGTCCCGCACCGGATTTGTGGTGGCGGGACATCACCCGCGCACGCCCGCGGGGCTGCCCATCTGGTTGATGCGGCGCAGCGTGCCATGACGACGCGTGAGGGTGGCGCGTCAGTTGCGGCGGAACCAGTCCAACATGTTGACCAGAAACCGCGTGAGGCCTTCCTTCTGGATGGCGTCCAGTTCTCCCTGGTCCAGCCAGGTGCCGCCGCACTTGCGGCACACGTCCATGAGCACCTCTTTGTTGCGGGGGCTCTGGACCTTCTCCATGCTGTTTTCACCGCCGCACGCGGGGCAGGTGATGACCTTGAGCTGCTGGTCCTTGGGCGGAATGTGGGCGCGGGCAAACGCTTCAACCTTGACCACGTCCTGCAGGGCATCCAACCGTGAAGATGAGAAGTACTGGCCCTGGCAGGAATCACACAGGTGGGCCTGCGTGTTGACCCCGGCGTCCTGCATGGGAATGCGCTTGAGCGGGGTTCCGCAGCGGGGACACATCATGGCGCACCGCCTCCCGTCTGGGCGTGGGGGATCATGCGTTCACCCTAGCAGCAGGAGCCGCGCGCTGTCAGACGCCGTCACGGAACCGCAGGCTCGCTGCGGCGGGTGAGGATGACGCCCCAGGCACGTGGCTGCGGGCCGGTGGCGGCCGCCCACGGAATCAGGTTCAACCCCGTGCCCTGGTACGCGCCGGCGTTGGGGGTGAGCAGGCAACGTTCGCCGTTTTCACACAGCCCGTTGTGGTTGCCGGCATGGAGGTCATCCATTTCCACAGCACCAGGCAGAAAATCCGCCGTACAATCCGCGCCGTCCCAGGTGGCGCCAGCCAGCTCTGCGCAGGCCATCTGGGTCATGGCCATCCAGGGATGGCGCACCTGATCAGACAGGGTGGGCTCGGGTTGCACACCCGCCGCGTTGCGGCCCGCGCGCGTGCGGAAGTCATGGATCTGGCAGGCGTGCCCGTTGAGGCACGGCCCACGTTGCGCAGGGCGCCCAAACAACGCATCCGCGGTGACGGCAAACGCGCGCATGGGTTGGGCAAAGGTCACAAAGTCCTGGATGAGGTCAAACACGCCCTCGCGCTCGGGGAAGATGTGGTAGCCCAGACGCAGCGGGTCCGGGACCATCATGGGGCCCAACAGCGCGCCCAGTGCAGACCGGTCCGGCTCAAGGATGGTGCCGCTTGCCAGCGCGCTGGCGGCGCAGCGCGTTCCGCCGGGCACCAGGGCATTGGCCACACCGGGGTCAAACCCACAATCCCCGCCGTCATTGCTGCCCAGGCGCAGCAGGCCAAACGTCTTGAGGCCCGCGCTGGCGGCCAGGTTGACGCCGGCGCGCGCGTTGTTGGCCACCAGCGCGTTTCCCAGCGTGGTGCCTTCAGAAAAACGCTCACCTCCGGAGATGTTGACGCCGTACCCGGTGTTGTTGAGCGCGGCCAGCCCGGTGATGGTGGTGTGGTCACTGGCCAGCACCTGGATGCCCGAGTGCTCCGGGCGCGTCCCATTGTTGGCGGCGGTGATGTTCATCAACAGGTTGGATTCACCGCTGGACAGCAGCACGCCGTGGCCCGCGTTGTTGGCGGTGAGCACGCCCTGCAACAGTGTGTTGACGGTGTTGGTGGCCCAGATGCCGTGCGAGGTGTTGTTGATGGCCTGGACGTCCCGGACCAGCAGCCCATGGGCCTCGGTGACGTGCAGGCCCACGCTGTTGTTGAACGTGCGCAGGCCGGTGATGGAGCCGCGCTGCATCCCCAGGATGGACACACCTTCATTGAGGCAGCCCACCACGGTGAGGTTTTTTGCCTCCAGCGCCACGGTTCCCGTGAGGTCCACGCCCACGCTGCACGGGGCTTCCACGGTGACGGTGTTGAGCCGCAGGTCCTGGGCGTTGAGGACCACCAGCCCTTCACCCACGTTGCGCAGCGCCACGTCCTCCAGGTGCAGGTCCCGGGGCTGGAAGCCCTGGAACTGCAGTGCCACCGAGGCGCCATCCACCTTGAGGCCCTGCACGCGCATCAACTCCACCTGGGTGAGCAGCACTGCAATGCTGGCGGCAGGGTGACGCACCGGGAAACCGTGCACCGTCACGTTGCGAAGCGTGACAAACCGCGCGTTGCCCAGGTTGAAGGCAATGCGTCCCTCCCGGTCATACGTGCGCAGGTTGAACGGGCCCTCCATCCAGATGAAGGCCACTGGCGTATCCGGCGTGGCGTTGCCCACCAGGAAGCGCGCCTGTCCCGCCTGCACCGGCGCGTCCGGGCGCACCACCAGAGCCTGTTTCTCCACCATGACAAACGGGATCTGCTGGCGGTCCGGGTGCAACACCACGCGGATTGCGTTGTTGGGTTCCCCAAATCCCCACCCATCACTGTCCTCAATGACGGTGTTGTGCCACCACCGGCTCCAGGCGCTGGCGGCAAGTTGGGTTCCATCCAAGTTGTGCACCAGGACGCGGTTCTGCCGCCAGCTGGGCGGGTTGATGTACGTCACCAGGTCAGACAGGCCGCGCCGCACCGGGCTGGTTTTGAGCCCCAGGGAAATGGCCCGCAGCGTGTTGCCCTCCTGCTTGCAGGTCCAGTCAAAGACATCCAACGCATCCGTGATGGTGACGTTGTCACACCGCGCTGCCACGTTGGGAAATGCCACGGTGCGCGCTTCACCGCCGTGGACGCATTCATCCATGCGCCGCACACTTTCTGGAAGGCACGCCGTATCACTGGCATCCAGGACACCGGGACCCCCCGCCACCCAGTCATTCCACAGCGCCCCGGCGCGGGGGAAATACGCGGTGACGTGCGGCAACGTGGGAATGTCGGGCTGGGACGAAGAATCCGGGGGACCGCTGGTGGCGCCCTCCACGGCGTCACCAGGCTCCAGGTCCGGGCGCAACACGCGGCGCAACGGGTTGACCGGCTGCGTGGTGCCCTGACCGCCGGAAGACGCCTGCTGTGGTGGAGCGCCGGAGTCTCCAGGCGGTTCCACCAGACCCCCCGTACAACCCAGGGCCACCAACCCACCACCCAACACCCACAACGCACCACGGGAGTTGCGCATGGCCAGGATGGGACCACGCCGCCCACAAGGGGACAAGGAAAATCAGGATGTGGTGGAGTGTGGGCTTCACGGCCTCCGCCCGACGACGGGTGCGCGGATCACCCTTGCGTTGCGCGTGGAAGGTGCGGTGGTCAGGCGATGCGCAGGCCTTCATCCACCAACGCACGCACCCGCGCGGCCACGTCATCCACCTTCACCAGCTCAAGGTCCTTTCCGGTGCGCAGCTTGATTTCGGCGTTGCCGTCCTTGAGTCCCTTTTTGCCCACGCCCACGCGAATGGGGAAGCCGATGAGGTCCGCGTCCTTGAACTTCACGCCGGGCCGCTCCTCCCGGTCATCCAGCACCACCTCCACGCCCAGCGCGTTGAGCGCGTCGTAGATTTTTTGCGCGGCCGCCAGGATCTCCGGCTCATTGCCCAGCGGGAGGACCACCGCGTGGTACGGCGCCAGCGGCATGGGCCAGATGATGCCGTCGGCGTCATGGTTCTGCTCAATGGCCGCGGCCACCGTGCGGCCCACGCCCACGCCGTAGCAGCCCATGACCATGGCCTTCTCTGCGCCTTGGGCGTCCAGGTAGTTGCACTTCATGGGCGCGCTGTACTTGGTGCCCAGGAAGAACACGTGGCCCACTTCAATGCCGCGGAACGCCTGGTAGGTGCCGGACTTGCCGTTGCGTTCCACCGTATCACCCTCGCGCGCGGTGAGGACGTCACCCACGGCGTCCGGCGTGAAGTGGGTGCCCACGCGCACGCCCACAAAGTGGGTGTCTGCCTGGTTGCCGCCGGTGACCCAGGGCCGTTCTCCCGGCGCCAGGTTGGCCACCGTCTGGTCCAACAGCACCTTCACGCTCTTGCGTGCGGTGTCTGACAGCGCGTGGGGGCCCATGTAGCCCTCCACCAGACCAGCGCTGGCAATCTCCGCGCTCTCTGCCACGCGAATGAGCTGGCCTTTGAGCGTGCCCTTCACTTTGATCTCATTGGTCTCCCGGTGGCCGGGCACCAGCACCATCCAGAGCTGACCGTCCACGAGATAGAGCACCGCTTTGAGCGTGTGGGACGCATCCAGGCCCAGGTGTTTGGCCACGTCCTCGCAGGTCTTTTTCCCGGGGGTGGGCACGCGCTCCGGCGTGGCGGGTGCCTGCAGCTTGTCATGGGGCGCCATCTCAATGCGGCTCACCATGGCCTTCTCCACGTTGGCCGCGTAGTCCAACGCATCACACGCCACAATGGCATCTTCCCCGGAACTGGCCAGCACCTGGAACTCATGGCTGCGGCTGCCACCAATGTTCCCGGTGTCCGCCTCCACCGCGCGGAACTTGAGCGCACAGCGGCGGAAGATGCGCGTGTACGCGTCATACATCCCGTCATAGGTCTTGAGCGCGGCGGCATCATCCACGTCAAAGGAGTAGCCGTCCTTCATGGTGAACTCGCGGCCCCGCATCAGGCCAAACCGCGGGCGAATCTCATCCCGGAACTTGGTCTGGATCTGGAAGAGGTTCTTGGGCAGCTCGCGGTAGCTCTTGACCTCGTCACGCACCAGGGCGGTGATGACCTCTTCGGCGGTGGGGGAGAACGCGTAGTCCGTTCCCTTGCGGTCCTTGAAGCGCAACATCTCCGGGCCCATCTGGTCCCAGCGGCCGGACTGCTGCCACAGCTCACCAGGCTGCACCACCGGCATGACCACTTCCTGGCAGCCGGCGCGGTTGAGCTCCTCCCGCAGGATGTTCTCAAACTTGCGCATGGCCCGCACGCCCAACGGCAGGTACGTGTAGATGCCCGCGGCAACCTTGCGGATGAGGCCCGCGCGAATCATCAGCTGGTGGCTGACAACCTGTGCATCGGCGGGGGTTTCCTTGACGGTGGGAACCAGCAGTTGCGTCATGCGCATGGCGTGGAACTCCAATGGACGGCAGTGATGAACGGCGGGGCACCCTAGGAAGCAACCGCGCGGCCATGCAAGCGCGCACCCCGCCCGTACGCGCGTACGGGTCAGGCTGCCTTGAGTCAGGCCGCCTTGAGGATGAGGCTGGTGTCCCCAAACTCATGCCCAAGGTAGCCCTGGCCCACCGCGTGCTGGTACGCGCCGCGAAGTTGGTGCACCGGCGCAAACGCCTGGAGCAGTGCGTAGTGGCTGGCGGTGGGTTCATGCATGCCGGTGAACAACCCGTCCACCACGCCGGGAACAAACCCCGGCCCCAGCTTGAGCGCGGTTTCATGCCCGCCCGCGCGGAGGGCGCCACCGTGGTCACGCCAATTGCCTTCCAACGCGCGCACCACGCTGGTGCCCACTGCCACCACCCGCCTCCCGGCATCACGCGCGCGCATGATCGCGTCCACGGTGGCCTGCGGGAGTTCATACCGCTCCGGCAACGGAAGCAGCGCGTCCAGCGCGTCCTCTCCCGTGGACGAGATGCCCGCGGCGTGGGTGAGCCACGCCAGCTCCACGCCGCGCACGCGCAAGGCTCCCAGCAGCTCAAAATTGAGCGCATGCCCGGCGCTGGGAAGTTCCACGCTCCAGGGGCGGGACGCGTAGACGTTTTGCACATGCCACAACGGCAGCGTGTCCCGCAGGTAGCTGTACTGGATGGGCGCGCCCGCCTGGTAGATGGCCTGCCAGGTGGCGTCTTCGCCGGCCGCAAAACGCAACCGGACCAGCCGCGGTGACGAGGGAAGGTTTCCCAGCACCTCCAGGTCCACGCCCACCGCCAGCGTGAGCAGTTCGCCCGCGCGCAGCGTGGGGGCGGGGCTGCGGTGTTCTGTGGGTGTGCGCCAGTCTCCGGCGCCAAACAGCAACGCGGTCCAGGCACCGTCTTCTTGCTGGGCCAACAGCCGCACCTCCACGGCCGCACCGTCCTGCGTGTGCGCGCGCAAGGACGCCGGCAGCGTGGCCGAATCATTGACCACCAGCAGGTCTCCCGCGCGCAGCAGCGACGGAAGATCCGCCACCACGTGGTCGGTGATGGCGGCGGTGTCCGGGGAAAGCAGCAAGAGGCGTTGTTGCAGGGGATGGTCCGCGGGCCAGGTGGCGGGTTTCATGCGGCAACCTCCGGGTTGGCCACCAGGCGCGCGCCGGGGCTCAGGGTGTGGGCGCGCTGGATGATGGACACCATCCGTGCGGCAATGTCCTCGGGGCGGGCCAGCGTGGAGACGTCCGCGTCGGGCATGGCGTCCGCGTGCATGCGCGTGTCCATCTCCGTGGGATCAACGCTGATGGAGGAGACACCCAGCCCGGACAGCTCGGCCGCCAGGCTGCGGCTCAGGTGGTCCAGCGCGGCCTTGGAGATGCCGTATGCACCCCAGCGCGGGTAGGCGTTGACCGCCGCATCCGACGACAGGTGAACAATGAGCCCGCGCCCGCGCACCGCCATGGAACCGGCAATGGCCTTGGTGAGACGGAACGGACCCACCAGGTTGGTTTGCAGCACCGCTTCCAGATCTTCGCATGCGGTGTCCAACAGCAGCGGCATGGGCAACGGGCCCAACGTGCTGGCGTTGTGGATGAGCAGGTCAATGGGCCCCACCAGCGCGGCGGCGGCACCTGCCAGGCGGTGGATGTCCTCCTTGCGGCCCACGTCAAAGGCAAGCGCGTGCGCCTCGCCACCGCGCTGTTTGATCTGCTCCACCACGTCCAGCAGCGGTTGGGTGTGCCGGGCGGCAAGCACCACCCGGGCGCCTTGGGCCGCCAGGGCCCGGGCCAGCGCGGCGCCCAACCCGCGGCTGGCTCCGGTGATGAGTGTTGGGGTGTGGTTGAGTTCCATGGCGTGTCTCCTCCCTGCGTGGTTGATGCAGGAAGGATACGGGGCGGTTCCAGCGCCATGGCAACAATGTCAATAGATTGGCAGAAGACCAAGCGGCTGGAGGTGCCGGTCAGTCCTCCACTTCAACTTCCTCTTCCACTTCAACCTCCAGCTCGCGTGCCGGGGTGGTGGTGTCGCCCGCGGCCACCTCGGAACCGTCCAGCTCCTTTTTGTTCTCCTCGGTGTCCTCCCGGACAATCTCCACTTCTTCTTTCTTGCCGTCCTTGTGGACCACCACAATGACTTCACGGGTGGCGCCCTCCACCTGCACCTTCTTCACCTCATGGACCACCACCACGTCCGGTCCCAAGGCCAGCTCCCAGCCCACCGCCACGGCCAGGGGCACCACCAACGCCCGGCGTCCACCCACCGTGCGCCAGACCACATGACGCCGGATGCGCCGCCGCGTACGCCGCCTCACCCGCCGGCGGACCCTGCGTTTTTGACGGCGGCGGGGTCCGGCCAGCGCGCCGGCGGAAGAAAATGTGGCGGCCAGGGCCACCAGGGACTGCAACACATCACGGCGCGTTTGCATCCAGGTCTCCACGTCCAGGGTCCAAAGCGGCGCTCCAACACATTGGCGGCGCCGCCACTGCCGTGGAAGGTTCCCAGCAGGGGAGGCCCCATGTCCAATGACCTTGCCGAGCGCCTGGCGCACAACATCCGACATTTGCGGGAGCTGCGCGGCTTCACCCAGCAGCAGATGGCCAAGCACAGCGGGCTGCCGCGGGCCACCTGGGCCAACCTGGAAAGTGGCCTGGCCAACCCCACCCTGGCGGTGCTCACGCGCGTGGCGGTGGCGTTGCAGGTCTCCATTGAGGAACTCATCAGCGCGCCGCGGTCCACCACACGCGTCTATCCGTTTGGGACGCTGCCCATGCGCAAAAACGGAGAGGTCACCGTACGCCGGCTGTTCCCGGACCGCGTGCCCGGGGTGTTGATGGAGCGGCTGGAATTGCCGGCCGGCGCGCGCATGACCGGTGTCCCGCACACCGCGGGCACGCGCGAATACCTGACGTGTGAGACGGGGACCATCACGCTGGTGGCCGGCGGGGAACAGTTCACCATCAACGCCGGAGACGTGGTGGTGTTCAAGGGAGACCAGAAACACAGCTACGCCAACTCCACCACCCGCACGGCGGTGGGGTACTCCATGGTGATGTTGCAGCCGGTGGTGGGGTGAGGCCTTTACACAGGTTTGACATGGTGACGCGTGCAACGCGCTAAGGTTGGACCCAATGAGAGTCCTGGTGGTGGAAGATGAACCTGTGTTGCGCGCCGGCCTGACGGACCTGTTGGGCGGCGCGGGGCATGACGTCACCGCCGTGGCGGATGGCGCCACCGCGGCGGCGCGTGGGACCTCGGAGGTGTTTGACCTGGTGCTGTTGGACGTCATGTTGCCCAAGCTGGACGGCGTGGAAGTGTGCAAACGGCTGCGCGCGGTCCATCCCAGCCTGCCCATCATCATGCTCACCGCCCGCGGCGCCGAGGATGACAAGGTCCGTGGCTTGTCGGTGGGGGCGGATGACTACGTCACCAAACCGTTTGGCGCGCGTGAGCTGCTGGCGCGCATGGATGCGTTGTTGCGGCGCGCCAAGGGCGCACCACCGGCGGCGGACACCGTGAGCCAGGATGGTTGGGTGTTTGACCTGGGCCGCTGCACCGCCACGCGTGACGGCAAAGAACAATCCCTCACCGCCAAAGAAGCGCAGATCATCAGGTTCCTCTTCCAGAACCGCAACCGCGCGGTCACCCGTGCCGAATTGTTGGAGCATGTGTGGGGCGTGTCCCCCAACATGGAGACGCGCACCGTGGACGTCACGGTGGCCAACCTGCGGCAGAAGATTGAGCGGGACGTGGCACACCCACGCGTGGTGGTGAGCGTGAAAGGTGTTGGCTACGCGTGGGGCAAGCCATGAAGCGGCGCCCGGTGGTGCTGGCCAGCGTCCTGGTGACGGCAGCCATCACCGTGCCCATGTTGGCCTGGTACCGCGCTGGAATGTTCAACCTGGACGCGCAGGAACGCCAGGAGCGGGCCAAAGGACAACAAGAGGCGCAGACTTCCGCCGTCACCGCGGCCGCGCGCGTGGCAGACCGGTTGGAGGCGCTGCTCAAGGTGGAGTCCCGGCGCCCCTATTTCCACTACCAGCGCTACTTCCATGACCCGGAAGGGCAATACCAGGGCGTGGGTGTGACGCCGTCACCGCTGGCGGATGAGAACTGGGATCCGCTGGTGGTGAGCTACTTCCAGGTGGACCGGCATGGCCGCGTGGAGACCCCGTCCGAGGCCATGGCCGCCAAGGCGTTGGCCGCCAGCTTTGCCGCAGTGGTGCCTCGGGATGACGTGACGGTGGCCGCGCGCTCCACGGTGGCGCAGCGCAAGAAAGTTCCGCAGCAGGCGTACATGCAGAACCAGGCGGCGCAGTCCATTTTTGAGAACCTCCAGCAGAAGAAGGCCGTGCCGTGGACACCACCCTCACCCGGTCCCAATGGCGAGGTGGAGGTGGTGACCGGTGCGCTGGCGTGGAGCACCGCGGTGGTGAACAACGTACCCCACGTGTTGGCCACGCGTGACGTCATGACGCCGGATGGCCTGCTGCAGCAGGGGTTTGCCGTTCCACTGGAGCGGCTCCAGGCGCTGGTGGAAGACGGCCGCACCACGTTGGTGGCGCGGCGCGCGCAAGACGCCATGGACGCCAATGTGCCGCTGCGTGGCGTGGGCTGGAGTGTGGTGGTGCAACCGCCCGGCGCGGAGGAAGAAGCGGCGGTGTTGGCCGCCTTGCGCCGCCAGTTCCTGACCATCTTTGGTGCGGCGCTGCTGCTGGCTTTGTTGTGCGGCCTGGCGGTGATCCTGTTGGTGCAGCAGGCGCACGCGGTGGCGCTGCAACGCGCGCAGTTTGCGGCCACCGCGGCCCATGAATTGCGCACGCCGCTGGCCGGGCTGCGCATGTACGCCGAGATGTTGGCCGAAGGGCTGGGGGACCCCAACAAGCGCGCCTCGTACGCGCGCACGGTGGCCAATGAGGCCGAACGGTTGGGCCGCGTGGTGGGGAACGTGCTGAGTTTTTCGCGCCTGGAGCGTGGCGTGTTGCAGGTGCGGGCCCAGCGTGAAGCGGTTGCTCCGTTGCTGGAGGAGTGTTCCGCGCGTGCCCAGCCCTGGTTGGCGGCACACGGCGCCACGTGGGAGTTGGATGTTGCGCCGGGCCTGCCGGAGGTGGCGTTGGACCGTGATGCGGTGGCGCAAATGGTGGGGAACCTCTTGGACAACGCCGAGAAGTACGGGCGCGGGTGCGCAGACCGGCGCATCCACCTGCGCGCGGCGCACGTGGGTGGCGCGCTGGAATTGACGGTGGAGGATCACGGGCCGGGAATTTCTGCTGCGGCGCAGCGCAGGTTGTTCACGCCGTTTGTGCGCGGTGATCAGGTGGATGCGCCAGAAGGACTTGGATTGGGCCTGGCGTTGGTGCGTGCGCTGGCGCACGCGCATGGCGGTGGGGTCAAGGTGACGTCGTCACTGGGGGGCGGTACGCGGGTGTGTGTGTCCTTGCCAGGCTGAGTTTTACACAGCTTTGGCGGGCGCGCGGGGCGCCGCTGCGCCACCTTGGAGAACAACCAAGGAGATGCCGCCACCATGATCTACGCCGCCCGCCCGTTGTTGTTTGCCAGCCTTGTGGTCCCCACGTTGCTCACCGCCGCGGTTGTTTCGCGCGCCACCCAGTCCGAAAGGCTGGCCTTGGATGCCGTGGCGGCCAATGAGGCCGCCGCCGCCAAAGCGCAAGACGCCTTGCGCGCGCTTGGACCACCAGGCCTGGAAGACCTGCTCAAAACGCACGGCTGGACGCTGGCGGCCATGCGTTCCCTGCCGCCGGATGTTCCGTTCACGCCGGAACAGCACCGCCTGGCCCGCGCGGTGGACCGCGTGGCGCGTCAGAAAGACGGCTGGATGGCGGGGTTGTATTGGCACACGCGTCTGGAGGATGCGCTGGCGGAGGCAGAAGCAACCCACAAGGCGGTGTTGAGCCTGCAGATGTTGGGGAACCTCGACGAAGATTTCAGCTGCGCCAACAGCAGGTTCTTCCGCACGTTGTTGTATTCCAATCCCACGGTGGCCGCGGTGATGCGCGAACACTTTGTCCTGGTGTGGTCTGCCGTCCGCCCCGTTCCAAAGGTCACCGTGGAACTGGGGGATGGGCGGGTGTTGTTCAACACGCTCACCGGCAACAGCGCGCATCTGGTGCTCAACGCCAGCGGCAATGTTGTTGACGTCATCCCGGGTCTGCACAGCCCCACGGCGTTTGCTGCGGCTCTTGAGGCAGCGGCCGCAGTGGAGCGGGTCTCCCGGGACCGCAACCTGTTGCCGGCGTGGCACACCGCGCAGGCAGCGCTTGCATTGGAGACGTTTGCTGCCATGCGCACCCGTCTTGGGGACAACGCGCCCGCCGCAGACTGGCTGGCCGCACAACAGTTGGGCCGTCTCAAGACTTCCGCAGCGCGCCGGGCCACCGCGGTGGATGGTGAGGAGGGACGCGCCGGCGTCGTGCGCGCGCGGTTTGCCATGCGCGCTGCAATGTCCAAGGCGCGTGTGGAGATGCCCATGGCCGCGCCGTTCTTTGGTGGCGAAGGCGTGGATGCAGACGAGGCGATCTGGCAGCGCCTGGGTGATCTTGAGAAGGGAAAGGTGGTGCTCCACGGGCAGAGCTGGAATCTCATCCTGCGCAAACACCAGTCTCCGCTGAACCAAGGCCAGCCCGCCGGGTTGCGGCGCACGGCTCTGGAACAAACGCTCACCGCCTTGGTGGCTCAGGACACCGTGAAGAACCAGTTGTTGTTCCACCGCGCGTTGCATCAACGGCTGGCGCGGGGACTGCCCACCGTGCAGCAGTTTGTGCCGGAGCTCTACGAACACTATTTTGTCATGCCGCCCCAGGACGTGTGGATGGGCTTGTTGACGCCGGAAACATACGTTGGTCTGGATGGCGCTGGTGCCACACAGCCTGACCACAAGTAGAAAGCCACCCACGTCACAGGCGTATTTCTTCCTGGGTCTCCTTGAGCATGGTGATGGTGGCGTTGGTTTTGTCCATCCACACCTGGAGCTGCGGCGCGCTTTGGGGAAACGCGGCGGCCAACGCCTGGTACTCCGCCAACGACGCCACACAAAACTCCACCAGACGCTCCAACAGTGCCACCAGTTGGTCGGCATCCTGGGCGGACCTGAGGATGTCCACCATCATGCGTTTGCGTTCATTGAAACGCAGGCTGGCCTCGGAAATGCGTGCCAGGACCAGCAGCTCATTGCGCGTGAGGTACACGCCGCTGCGCGCGGGGACCATGAACGTGGCAGCCAGTTGTTCCATGGGGCCGGCGTTGGACATCAGGAGTCTCCCCGCGTGACGCCAGACAGTTCCTGCGCCTCAAGGTCCTGGTCCGCGCAGCGGGGACACAACACGTCCCCACCATTGTAGCGGAACAACATGCCGCATTCTCCACAGTTCTTGACGGCGAGTCTTCCCAGTGGCCCGGGCACGCCACCAAGAAACTGCGCGGTATCCACGCGCGGCGCCAGCGTCAGGGCAAACGACTCACACACATCATGGCAGGTGCCGCACTTCACGCATGCCGCCGCGTCAAAGCGCAGCTCATCCTTGAGCCGCGAGGAGGTGATGGCGCCCGTGGGACACGTGGTCACGCACAGGTTGCACACCGTGCATGTGGTGGTGTTGAGCAGCTTGCTGGACGTGAAAGAAACCTCCACGGCTTCCACCGGTCCGGCGCGCCCGGTTGGGGGCACCTGTTTCAGCGCGGCCTTCAGTCTTTCCCGACGGTGCGTGGGTGCCTGCGTCCTCAGCAATTGTGGGTTGAGCGCCTGCAGGTCAAGCGTGAGCCGCGCCCCAGGGGACGGCTTGGACAAGCCGCCCGGCACCAGGCGCGACAGAAATCCCCGCCGGTCCTGCGCCACCGGTTGGACCGCACCCGGAGCGGACACCACGGTGTGCACGGCGGCACTGGAGCCAATGCCAAACAAGAACGCCTGCGCGCTGGCCACCCGCGTGGCGTACGCCCCACGGGGACGGGTTGTGGTCTTGCAACGTGCGCACCCCGTCATGTCCACGCGCACCACACCGTGGTGGAGCGCCAGCGTGACAAGGTCCTCGGTGGAGACCGCGCCAAGGCAATCCACGCCGCGGCCACAGCCCAGCGTGAGTTCTCCCTTGGGTAGCGCCGCCATCCATGCAGGGACGTCCATGGCGCCGGAGAACGCGTTGGTGGGGCATTCACCCTGGCACAGCCCGCAACCGGTGCAGCGGTCCAGCTCCACCTGCACGCTGTGTTTGGGGCCGCCCAACGTGATGGCGCCATGCGGACAGACATCCAGACACGCCTGACAGGACGCCGCCACCGCACGGGTCCGTACACATTGTTCATACGCCAGGGTCAGGCTCATGCCGGGCCACCTGACGTCAACAACGCGTGGTCCGTCAACAAGAACTGCAACGCAGCGTCTGCGCCTTCACGGTAGAGCGTGGTCTTGGCGGTGCGTTGCACGGCCAAAAAATACACCGGCGCCCAACGCAGGAGGTGTTCGCGCAGGAACTCCACCTGCACCTGTTGGATGCGCGTTGCGTAGTCCGTCTGGTTGTCGTGGAGCGCCTCGGCCTGCCTGGCGCAGAACACGCCCATCAACTCCAGCTCAATGCCAATGTGGTCCGCCGAGATGGACCGCGCCGCGGCAAGGTCCGCTTCAAAGCCGTACTTGAGCAAAAACGCCGCCAAAGGATTGGCCCCGCCGGACTCCACCATGCCGTCCTCGCGCACATAGAAGGACTCATACGGCGTCACATTCACCACGGTGAGGTTCACAAAGTCCGCATCCAGCGCAGTCCGGTCCTGTGCGCCATCCCAGCCCGGCAACAACGCGCGGCCCAGGTCCGACGACAACGCAGCCTCCAACGTGTCATCCATCTCCCGGATGAACAGCCGGGAGAAGAACGTGTAGATGTGGGCGCGTGCGGCGGCGTCCATGGGTCAGGACGTGACCTTCATCTGGTACGCCTCGCGCGTGATGGCCACCCAGGGGCGTTTGAGGTGTTCCGGACGGCGCAGGCCACCGGGTCCAGGTGCGGGGCGCGTCAGCTGGTCACGCCAGGCCTGGTAGGTCTTGAACGTGGCCTGGATGTCCACCTTGAGGTCGCCAATCTTTTCCCCGGGGCCGGGCTTCTCCAACAACACCTTCTGGTGCCAGCAGTGCATGCCGCTCAACGGGTCCGGGTGGGGATGGTGCACCGCGTTCTGCCAGACGCCACTCAACCCGTCCCAGCTGATGTTGTCCAGGTCCCGGTTGAACTCGGCAAACGGCCAGCCCTTCTCACCAAACTCCTTGGTGCCGGTGACCTTCATCTTGTTGAGGCCGCCCACGTAGCCCAGCTCCCGCACCGTGCCGTTCTCCTTGATGGCAGCGGTGGGCGCGCCCAGGCCCATGATGCCCAGCGCGTGCTCAAAGCCGGGGATGTCCACCTGGTTGACCAGCCGCCACCGTCCCGCGTGGTGCGAACACGCAAGCACGCCCGGCGCCATCCCCTCGGTGGGGTAACACATGGCAATGAAGTGGCCGCTCTCCAGCTTGGACACCGTGTCTACAATGCGCACCTTGACGGGGTCACCGCGCTTGAAGCCCAACCGCTGGGCGTCTTTGACGTTCATCCAGACGGGGTTGTGGTTCTGGCTGATTTCCATGAGCCATTTGGAGTTCACGCTGCGCGTGTGGATGTTGTAGCTCAGCCGGAAGATGGGATTGAGCGCAAACGCGTTGGGCTCCGTCATGTATTGATGGTGGACGTGCGTGACAATGTGGATCATGGCGTCACGCTGCTGCTGCGTGCGCGGGTAGATGGGGATGGCGTATTCCGGCCAGCCCCAGTTGGCCAGCCACTTGGAATAGAACTCCATCTTGCGGCTGGGCGTGGTGAAACCCGCCGCCATGGTGCCGTCCTCCAGCTTCACGCCAATGTTCTGGCGGCCGTCCTTGGTGTCCACGTAGACCTGGCTGGTGCGCGGGTCCGTCTTGAGGCTCTTGAGCGGGTGGTCGGTGGTGCCGCCCCAGAACTGCGGGTCCTTCACGGTGACCAGCGCCTTGGCCTCGTTGATGTGCAGTTCTTCGCGTTGCTGGTGGAAGACGTCCGTCTTTTCGGTCCACGCGCCGCGGTCCCGCAGCAGGTCATAGTTGGGGTACTTCTGGGCAAATGCCGCCAGGCTGCGTTCCAGGTCCGTCTTGGCGTTGAGCGCCTTGTCCGCGGCGGCGGTGGCAGCAGCCTTTTTCAATCCGGGCAACGTGCCAAACGCGGCGTTGTAATATTCGGCAATGGTGACGGGCTTGCCGGGGTTCTCACGGCTCTCCCAGAACTTGCGAATCCCCAGCGCACCATCCGGGTCCACGTGGTGGAAGATGAGATTGATCCACAGCTCATTCTCCTCCCAGATTTCTCCCAGGCCCGCCTTGATGTGCGCTTCCAAGGTGGCGCGCGCGGGGTCCTTGGGCGTCCAGCCCATCTTCTCCAACGCCACGCGCAACACCGGCTGGCGGAAGCCAATCCACGCTTCGGTGTTGGTGGGCTCGCTGTGCTGGTCATGGCGTTCCCCGGACAAGCCCACCGGGAGGATGTAGTCCATGAACCAGTTGGTCTCTGACCACGTGGGGGACGGGTTGAAGGTGAGCTCCAGCTTGCTCTCATCCCGCAGGACTTCAATCCAGCGGAACCCATCCGGGTTGATCCACACCGGGTTGTACTGGCGGGGAATCCACACGCTCAGCTTTTGTGGAACGCTCAGGCCCTTGGCCTTCCACTTCTCCTGCCATTCCTTGTCGGAGATGAGATGTGGCAACAGGAAGGACAACTCGTAGGATGCCAGCGGCCATTCGGGCGGGTAGGAAAGATCATTCCACGCGTTGACCTTGGGCGGCTTTTCACCAACACAAGACGCACCTCCCTTGCCCGCCACCGCAATCATGCGGCCCTCTTCCTGGCCCAACGCACCCACGCCATTGAAGTTGCCCGTCAGGGACAACAACAGGATGCCGGTACGTCCGGAGGACATCCAACCGCCGCGGTTTCCGGAACCCGGACCACGCCAGTAGAAGGACGTGATGCGGTCTCCCGCGTAGAGGATGTATTCGTAGAGCTTGTGGAGCTTGTCCACGGGGACGCGGCTCTCCTCGGCGGCCCACTCCAGCGTGTAGGGGCCGTAGAGGTCCAACAACAACGCCTCAAAGTCCTCAAACGTGTTGCCCTTGGGGAGCGCGCTGATGAGCCCACGGTCCAACAACAACTGCAGCTCGTTGGGGTCATCCAGGAGGTCCTGCCAGTTCCACCACTGGCGCACAAAGTCGCGGTTGTACTTTTTGTCGCGCAACAGGCGCCCGGCCATGGCCAGGTGGATGGCAGCCTCGGTGCCGGGCCAGCAGGGAATCCACAAGTCAGACATCCCGGCGGAATTGGACAACCGGTTGTCCATGACCACCAGCTTGGCGCCAGCCTTGCGGGCCTTGGCAATCTGCCCGGCGGATTGTTGGAAATAATGCCCCGCGTCCGCCGCGTGGCTGGACTGCAGCAGGATGAGACGTGAGTTCTGCCAGTCCGGCGCGCTGCGGTCATCATTGACCCACAACAGGCTGGCCAGGCGCGCCCCCGCCGAACAGATGTTGGTGTGGCTGCTCTGGCAGTCCTGTCCCAGGGATGCCCAGACGCGTGGCGTGAAGCCGCTCTCATTGGGGCGCCCCACGTGGTGCATGATGCTCTTTTTGGAGAGCTCATCACCTTTTTGCAGCGTCTCCCGCATCTTCTTGCCAATGGTGGACAACGCTTCATCCCAGGTGGTGCGCACCCATTTGCCGTCCCCACGGCGGGTGCCAGGCGCGCGCTTGAGCGGGAACGGGATGCGGTCCGGGTCATACATCTGGCTTTGCACCGCGTAGCCCTTGGCGCAGTTGCGTCCCAAAGAGCCGGTGTGCAGCGGGTTGCCCATGAACTTGCGTACGGTGAGCGTCTCTTTGTCCACCCACGCGGTGAGACCACACGCCGCTTCACAGTTGTTGCAGATGGTTGGGACCAGCATGTAGTCCCGGACCTTGACGTCATGGCGCAGCATGCCGCCGCGCTTCCAGTCATCCCCGTCCATCTCCCGCCAGCCGCTCCACTTCTCATGCGGCGGGTACGCGTTGAAGTTGCCGTTGATGATGGGCAGCTTGTCAAAGTTGGACTGCAGCTTTTCTCCCGCGCGGGCGGCGGGGATGAAGCTCTTGATGGCGCCCACGGCCACCACGGTGGCGCCGCTGGTGGCGGCCGCGGCCTTGATGAAGTCACGACGGTTGAGCATGGGTGGCGCCTTTCAGCTCAAGGGGAGAAGTTGCGGGGCCACAAGCCACGCGTGTTTGACCATCCACAACCCGCACAGCCCGCAAACCGCGGCCAGCTTGAGGCCCACCGGTTCATGGCGCCGCACGCTCAACACGGCAAAGACCATGGGCACGCCAAACGCCAGCGACAGCCCCACGGTGAACAGGGTTCCCAACGACCCGCGCAACAGGATCTCATGGATGACGTAGTGGGCGTCCTCGGACTTTTGCGGCGCAAAGATGAGCTCACCCACAAAGATGGTCAGGGCCACCGCGGCCGAAAGGCCCAGCACCCACGCCAGGCTCAGCCGTTCGTTGTGGCCCTTCTCCCCCGCCAACAGGAACGCGGCGCTCCCTGCCAGCGTGGCAGCCAGCAGCGTCTGGGCAATCTCGGTGGGGGTCTGCCAGATTTCCCGCGCGTTGGCCTGGCCCATCAACGCCGCGGTGTAGATGGTGGTGAAGAACGCAATGACCACCGTGGGCGTGAGCAGCTTTTCAAACAGTTCCTCGCGTTTTTTCCAGGCGGCAAAGGCCATCAACACCAGCAGCCCGGTGTAGATGCTGAGCAGCCAGGCCCCAATGGGGATGGCGCTGGTCCAGTGCGGCCACACAAACAGATGCCAGAAGCGGAACATCTGGTGGAGGTCCAACACGGTGAACAACAACGTGAGCTGGACAAACAGGAACCCCAGGATGGGCATCCACTTGCGGTAGAAGTCCTGGCTTCCGGCGTGGCGGCGCATCATGTACGCGCCCACCAGCAACACGCCGGTGCCCACGCTCTTGGCCCACATGTTCATGGTGACGTACCAGCCCCAGGTGATGCCGGTGTGCAGCACATCCAGGGTGACGGTGGGTTCACCTGCAACGTGTTCCATGGTCATGGCTCACCCACCTTGTCCAATTTGCCAATGCGGTTGAACAGGCTCATGCCCTCTTCCCGGCGGGATGCCAGCGGGTCCAGATGGGTGGTCCCCGCGCCGGTGTAGAAATGTTTGGGCTGCGTGCCCTTCTCCGGTTTGCGCACGCGCGTGTCCCGGTGGCCCGCGGCGTACTGGGAGATCTTGCTGCGCGGGTCATCCAGGTCACCAAAGATGTTGGCTTCCACCGGGCAGGCCACCACACACGCGGGCTCCATGCCGGCTTCCACGCGGTGGGCGCAGTAGGTGCACTTGTCTGCGGTGTTGGTCTCCGGGTCCATGTAGATGGCGCCGTAGGGGCAGGCCAGCATGCACGCCGCGCAGCCAATGCAGCGGTCTTTGTCAATGTCCACAATCCCGTTGTTGAGGACGTGCAACGCGCTCACCGGGCAGCTGCGTTCGCACGGGGCATTGTCGCAGTGGTTGCACCGCAGCGGCGTGAACGAGCGGCGTGCTTCTGGGTACACGCCAGAGTCCACGTACTTCACCCGGAGCCGCCAGCTGTTGACGGGAACGTTGTTCTCCGCCTTGCAGGCAACCTCACAGGCCTTGCAGCCCATGCACAGGTCAAGGTCCACCAGAAAGCCCAGACGCATGCGCGTGTCCTTTGGAGAATAACGTTTTGTTGCCGCAACCTACACCCAAAAACGCACACCACCGCGCGGGTGAGAGCCGGCGCAGGGGAAAAGGGTTCAGGCTGTCCTGGGGGGTGCGAACAATTTTCAGCCAGAAGCCTGGCCGCGCCCGGCGGACCCGACGTCACCCGTCAAACAATGTGCAGGTCCCGCTGACGCACAGCAGTGGCGCGCAACAGTCTGCGTCCACCTGGCAGGTGCCACAGGTTCCGCCGCGGCACGCCTGGTTGCCGCAGTCTTCACACGTCTGGCAGTTGCCCACGGGGATGCCCGCATCCGTGCGTGGCGTCTCACAGCTGTCCCCTGCGTTGAGCACGTCACGGTCGTAGTGGACCTTCACCACGCCGGCCTCCACCAGGCGCCGCACAAACACCGCGCCAAAAACCTCCAATGGCCCGGCCGCCAGCAGGCGCGCGCGCGGCGCATAGAGGTTCCCGCCCAGGTGCAAATCACCACCCAGCGCAATGTCCCCCGCGCCCGCCACGTACGTGCGTATGCGCGAGGCCACCGCTTCATCCCCCAGGTCCAGCACCCCGGCCAGCACCAGGTTTCCGCCGACAAAGATGTCCAGCTCCGCCTCTGGCGTCTCCAGTTCCACGCGAAAGATGCCCAGGGTGGCCAGGTCCCCGGCAATGTAGAGCGCGGTGCGGCCCGTGGCGCGCAGGATGAATTCTGCCCGCGCGTTGAGGGTGTTCACGTAGTAGCGCCCGCACGGGAGTGTCACGTCCAATGCGCCGTTGACGTTGGCCCACGCGTCCGGTGTCAGCCCAATGGCGGCGTTGTCATTGTTGTTCTGGTGGCTGGCAATAAATCCGGTGACATCCACCAGGTCTGAGGGGTCACACGGGCAGGGCAGGGGCACGCTCACCGGTTCACGCACCACGTTTTGTGCGGTGACCGCCAGGCCCACGGTGCTGGCGGCGGGGATGTGCAAATCCCCGTCAATGATCCAGCGGATTCCGGCAATGTCCTGGGTGATGTACGCGTCATCATAGATGTGGATGTCTCCGGCGGCCGCGGCGGTCCCGCCCACGTGGACGGGCGCGCGGAACTGGTGGGCTCCAATGGGCCGCAGGTCCAGGCCGGTCCACAACGCGCCCCCCACGTCACTCACCGCCAGGTTGCGGAACGTGCCGTTGACCCCAACGCTGCCGCCGGTCTGACCCGGCACGTACACACCTTGCGCCGAGTTGTACCCGTCGGTCTCAAGCACACTGGCCAGCGCCATGTCTTCACACACGCACACTCCAAAACGGAACGTGGTTTGCGCCAGGTCACCGCCACAAATGGTGCCGGCGTCCGTGGTGCCCACAATGAGGGACGGCCCGGTGCCGGTGCAGAACGCACCACCGCCGCCATCCGGGCCGCCGTTGGAGGAACTTGCGCCAGACCCGGATGCGCCGCCGGAAGACGTGCCCACAAGACCGGAAGACGAGGCCACGGTGTTCCCGGCGCCCGCGTCTTCTTGCGGCGTGGACGCAAGAGGCCCGGGGCACGCACACCGGGTCAGGAGCACGGGAAGCAGCAGGGACCACAGTGCAAAGGAGCGCGCCATGGACGCAGCGTCCGCCTGTGGCGTGGGGTTGTCATCGGACAACTGGCCGCGCGCCTGTCGGCCCGTCTGTTCCGCCGCTCACCCTGGCGCATAACGCGCCTTGAGTTGTTGTTCGCGTTTGCGGCCGCGTTCGGCGGCGCGCTCCGCTTCTTCTTCCCGGGTGCGCGGGGGTGAACGCGTCACCAACCGGGACACCACGCTGCGGGTGGCGGCCTCCACCGCGGCCACCGCCGCGTCATACGCGGCCTTGTTGCCCATGGTGGGGTCCCGCATCCCGGTGACCTTGCGCACGTACTGCAGGGCGCAGGCGTGGATTTCGTCGTCGGTGGCGGGGGGATCAAAGTTGAACAGGGGTTTGATGTTTCGGCACATGCGGCAACACTACGCCGGGCGGGCAGTTTTGCCCAAAGCGGCCGGTTCTTTCTGTTTGTGGCGCATTGCCGCCCGCGCCCGCACGGTGGTCAGGCCGCGCGTTCCAGCAGCGCCAAATAGAAGCCATCTGTCCCGTGGACGTGGGGCCACAGCCGCAGCGTGTGCCCCTGGACGCCCAGCGCAGCCGCCAGCGTCTCACCCAGCGTGGTGGCCAACGCGCGTGGCCGCAACCCCGGCAGCGTGGGCAACACCGCGTCCAGCACCGCTTCATTTTCCGCGCGCAGCAGGCTGCAGGTGGCGTAGACCAGGCGGCCACCGGGTTTGAGCAGCGGCGCGGCGGCGCGCAAAATCTGTTGTTGGGTCTCCACAAACGTGGCGATGTCTGCCTGCTGGTAACGCCAGCGGCTTGCGGGCTCGCGCCGCATGGCTCCCGTTCCGCTGCACGGGGCGTCCAACAGGATGGCGTCCACGCGGTTCTCAAACGCGCGCGTACGGGGAGACCCCATGGCGGCGCACAACATCTCCGGCGCCACGTGCGCGCGGCCTGCGCGTTCCCGCAGCTCGGCGAGGCGCGCGGCCACCGGCTCCACGGCCACCACGGTGGCGCGCGGCGCCAACGCACACAGCGCCAGGGTCTTTCCGCCGGCGCCTGCGCAGCCATCCAGGATCAATTCACCGTCCCGCGCCCCCAACGCCAGGGCAATGAGCTGGCTGCCTTCATCCTGGACCTCCAGGTCCCCGTGCTTGAACGCATCCAGCCCGCGCACGTTGAGGTGGCTGCGCAGCTCCAATCCCACGGGAGAAAACCGCGTGGGCACCGCATCCACCCCGGCAGCCTGGAGTCCGGCGAGAAGTTGCGCGCGGTCCACACGCGCGCGCACAAACAACGGCGCGCGGGCGTTGAGGGACGCCAGCAACGCTTCCACAAACGCCACGTCATGTTCCTCACACAGCCGCGCCACCAGCCAATCCGGCATGGCGTGCTGCAACGCCAGGCGCTCGGACCCGGTGCGGTTGGCCAGGTACGCGTCCCCACCCAACAACGCCACCACGTCCACCGGGAGCCCGGTTGCGGCGGCCACGTCCACGGCGGGGCGGTGTTCCTCGCCCACCAGCAACGCAGCCACCCGCCAGGCATCCCGTTGCTCCGGCGCGGGTTGGACCCCCGCGGCAGCCACGCGTGCGTCCACCTTGGACGAACACCGCGCCAGGTTGAACAGCCGGTCCGCCGCGGGGCCGCGCACGCGGCTGTGCAGGTTGCGCGCGCCAAGGATGAGACGCGCCGCTTCAGATGCGTCACCGCCGGCCGCCCGCGCTTCACCCAGCGCGCGCATGAGCAGTGCGGTGGTGTCCTTGGGCCAGTCCACTTCCGGGTGTTGTGGACGGCGGGAGCGTCCCGCCCGCGCGCGCGTCAACGCGCCACCGGGAGCTTGTGGGCCACCCACGCCATCATTCCGCCGGCCACGTTGTAGATGTCCACGCCGCCGGATTTTCCCAGGTGCGCGGCCGCGCGCGCGCTGCGGCCTCCGGAATGGCACACCAGCACCACCGGCTTTCCCGCCGGAATCTGGGTCACCGCCGCGGGCCACGCGCTCAGTGGCACGTGGTGCGCCTCGGCAATGTGGCCCGCGTTCCATTCATCCAGCTCGCGAACATCCACGATGGTGACGTCCGCCAGCCTGGGGTGCAGGTCTGCCGCGGTGATGTCTGCGTACCCGCCGGCGGTGCGGCGCGCGTTTTCAAAGGTGCCCATGCGCCGTGGCTAGGTCAGTGGTGGCCCCGGCGTCCATCCAGCTGGGCCGCCGCCCGCACCGTGGTGTGGGCGCCCCCGTGCGTTGGAACGCACCCCTGCGGCACACCACGGTTCTGGAAATTGGCTCCAATGTGTGCTGATGCGCCGCGTCAGCCAGACCTCTGACGTATGGTGAAGGGCATGCATTGTCACGCAAGTGGTTGTTTTTTTGATGAAAATGGAACCGCGGTTCACCGCGTCCCACCGGGCTTTCCCTGGGCCTGTGGAAAACATGGCGCGGCCTGACGCGGCAAAACGGTTGACAGCGCACGCAAACCCCGTCACAAGCCGTCCGCCAAGGTTACCCACAACAATGGCCCGGTCTTCCAGCAAGGAACGCAGGTGCCGTTCGGGAAATCGCGGAAAACAAGCCTGAGAACCAGGCGCACAGTTCCGGCCCCAACCGGCCGGTAACGGAGGAATAGACCCATGACCAAGATGGACCTGATCGAAGCTGTGATGAAGGGTACGGACGGCAGCATCACCAAGAAGGCCGTGACCGAGCTTGTGGACAACGTGTTCGACACCGTTGCCAAGACCATCAAGAAGGAAAAGAAGTTCACCTACCCGGGCTTTGGCACGTTCTCCCTGCGTGAGCGCAAGGCTCGCCAGGGCCGCAACCCCCAGACCGGTGAGACCATCCAGATCAAGAAGAGCAAGACCATTGGCTTCCGTCCGGCCAAGTCCCTCAAGGAGACGCTCTGAAAAGAGCGCCACTTGAGAGCCTGCGCGGGTGACTGCGCACGGTCTGTTCAAGAACGCACGGGCCCCCACAAGGGGCCCGTTGCGTTTTTTGGGGCACCACAGCCTCAACCCAGCGGGTTGCCTGCACCTTCCAGCGCCCGGGCAAAGGCCGTCCGGACGTCCTGGGTGCCGCCCAGCGTTTCCAGGTGCGAATACAGCGTGCTCAGCCCAATCCCCAGCGCAATGAACTGCGGGTGAAGCTTCGCGTGGGTCGCTTTGCATTCGGCAAAGACGTGGTGGAAGCGCTGCTGGAACTCGCGCAGCGTGAAG
>Ga0154020_10002016_pt1 | contig 24833 bp, 17 predicted proteins | sample Klosneuvirus_201_FD_109709 | JGI IMG/M metagenome (GOLD analysis project Ga0154020, IMG submission 109709) | Active sludge microbial communities from wastewater, Klosterneuburg, Austria - Klosneuvirus_20160825_MG | ecosystem: Engineered > WWTP > Aerobic digester > Activated sludge | place...
GTAGACCGGGCTTTGGGCCAGCGCTTGACCGGCTCCATCAAGCAGGCGACCGCTCAGCTGACGGCCCCGCGGGATCACCCAGCGATGGAGCGGCGGGCTGTCCGCGCCGACCTCCAGGCGCGGAAGGTAGAGGAGCCCTTCATCCTTGCAGTGAACGTCGACGCTGTACCTCCCGGGCATGACGCCCGAAAAAACGACGTGCCCCTGCGGGTCACCGCGCATCTCCTCCATGTCGAGCGCCCCTCGGAGCACCACGTAGGCGCTCGTGCACGCCTTTCCGGTCGCCTCGACCGAGACCTCGGCCGCGACGGTGACGGCAGGCTGGGCATCGAGGAGCACCCTCGCCTCATCGCCGGCCTCGACTTCGATCGTCTCCGCGGAGTGCGCGGAGCGACCCGGCGCGATCGCCTTGAGTTGATATCGGCCTGCCCGCAGCCCGCTCAGCCGGAAGCCTCCGGCTGCGTCGGTGCGCGCCTGGGCCGACGCTCCCCCGTTCAGCAGGACCCACGCGTCGGCGATCGGAGCTCGGGAGACCCCATCAATGAGCTGCCCCGCGATCTGCGCCTCCCGATCCAGCACGATGCGGACATCATCGGGCGCGTCCCCGTAGGTATCGGTCGACGCATAGCCCGGGCTACGGACCACCAGACGCCGCTGAGCCCTCGGGAGGTCCACTTCGAAGCGTCCCCCCTCATCGGCGCGCAGCTCCCAGTCCTGCGCCTCGATGATGGCACCCGGGATCGGACGCCCCGCGGCATCCACGACGATACCGGCGAAGCGCTCGCGGCTCGCGGCGCCGCGAGCCGCCCACAGCCACAGGAGCGCGAGCGCTCCGACCCCCACAACCACCACCGACCGTAGCCTCATGGAGCCCAGTATGCCTGGGACGTCGCGCGCGGGCAGCCCCCGACCGCACTGGGCGCCGACCGGGATCGCGGTGGTGAAGATCTGGCGAGCGCGACCTTGAGCGAAGGCAGCGTGGTGCAAGAGATCGCCCCCGCTCGCAGTAGCCCTCAGCGGCGCCGGCCGATCAGGAGGCCGCGGTCCTTCATGAGGCCGTTCGGCTCGAAGCGGACGTCGAAACCAGCGGCGCTGAAGACGCTCAGCAGCGTCTCGGTGGGGCACATCCACAGCTCGTGGTGCTCGACGTGGTGCTGCACCTCGGCCGCGCCGCGCTCGGCGACCAACCAGTGGAGGTCGACCACCGAGAGCTCGCCCTCCTTCCTCGAGATCCCGAGGCGACTGAGCTTCAGATCTTCTCCGCTATAGGTGTGGAGGGTCGCGCTGCCCGCCACGAAGGCCTCCTGCCGCAGCCAGGGCTCGAGGATCAGGATCCCTCCGGGGCCCAGCGCCTGGGCAAAGCAGCGGGCCGCGGCGCTGAGCAACGCCTCGCCATGGAGATAGCCGATCGACGAGAACAAGCAGAGCAGCGCGGGGTACGGCGCGGCGACGCTGAAGCTCGCCATATCGGCGAGCCATAGCTCGATCTCCGGCGGCAGCTTGGCGCGCGCCTGCTCCAGCATGCTGGGACTGCCGTCAAAGCCGCTGGGCCGATACCACCGGCGCAGGTGGGAAAGATGCGTTCCGGTCCCGCAGGCCGCCTCGAGGAGCCGCGCGCCGTCCGGGACACCCTCGGCCTGGAGCAGCGCGTGGAGGCGCTCCGACTCGGCGCGGTAGTCTTTCCAGTGGTAGATCGCGTCGTAGTATTTCGAGCAAGCGGAGTAGGTCTCGGCGGCGGTCACCCCCTCGAGGTGCCACAGCGCGCGGCCGGGGAGAAGTGCTCGGGTGGCATTGGGGGCCTCTCCCGGCTATTGCTCGGGAGCTATGCGCGCGCACCCCACGCTTCGCTCTCTGATCCCCTTGCTGCTCGTGCTCGCGGGCTGCCCCGCGACCGAGCCTGAGCCCCTCGACGCAGGCCGCGAGGACTCGGGGAGCAGCGCCGACACGGGCCAGATCGCGGACGCGGGCGCGCCGGACCTAGGCGTGGTCGCCGACGCGGGTCTGACCGAGGACGCGGGTCTGGCCGAGGACGGCGGTTTCACGAACGACGCCGGTTTCATGGACGACGCCGGTTTCACGAACGACGCCGGTTTCATCGATGACGCCGGTTTCATCGATGACGCCGGCCTGGCCCCGGACGCGCCCGAGACCACGGACAGCGGTATCTCCGAGACGGATGCGGGCCCCGGCGACAGCGGCGCAGCGCCCGACTCCGGCCCCGCCGACGCCGGGCAGACCTGCGGCAACGGCCAGGCCGACCCGGGCGAGACCTGTGACCCCACGGTCGATCTCTGCTGCAACCCAACTTGCGATGGCGTGCGGACGGCCACCGTCACCTGCCGCGCCTCCCGCGGCGACTGCGACTCGGCCGAGCAGTGCGATGGGCTGAACGCGGTCTGTCCTCAGGACCTCGTCGCGCCCGATCGCACGGCGTGCATCGGCTGCACCGGGACCTCGAGCACGAGCTGTCTCGGCTGTTACACCGGGATCTGTGAGCCCTACTTGAGCCCCTGCTTGGACATCCTGAATCGGGGGCTCTCCACCGGTGACGGCATCTACGAGATCCCCGCGTCCGTCACGGGGACGATCGCGCTGCCCGTCTTCTGCGACATGACGACCGACGGTGGAGGCTGGACCATGCTCTTCAAGAAGTCCGCCGCGACCACCGGCAACAGCGCCGCCCAGTGGTCTAGCGGCGGCCTGAACGGCCAGTCTCGGGCCTTGCTCAATCGAGCCCGGGCTACCGCGGTCTACAGCGCGCCGCTGATCAGCCGGATCTGGCCGGCCTTCGCCGCGGCGCGGGTCGAGGTCGTGACGGCCTCGGTCGCCGTCAAGGCGCTCACCTTCGACGTGGTCGGCGCAACGACGACGAACTGGTTTGCCCCCGAGCGCGTCACCCAGAGCCCGTGGACCGATCTCCCGACCAGCCCCACGTACCAAAATGGCTCAGGTCGCTTCTTCAGCATCCAAGGGACGAACCTGCGAACCTGGTACATCAACGCCACCTGGGGGGGCTGCCCCAACGACACCGGCTGGATGATGGTGAGCAACGCGACCACTTGCTACTGGGAGGGCCGCTCGACCGACGCGCCCAATGAGATCTTCTACGCCTCGGGCACCACGATCGCCTCGGTGCCCAACACCAACGTCTACCGCCGCGCCGATGCCTTGATCGTCTTCGCCCGATAGAGGCTCCAACTGAACGGCCTTGTCCCGAAGGACCACCGCCATCGGTGCAGCTCCCACCGGCACCGCTGGCTTCGTCCTGGCACCCAAGCCCGGCCTCAAGGCTGTACTAGCGAAACCGATGTCCGTTCTGCCTGGTGTAGGCAGGACGATGGGAGCCCACCCAATACCCTTGGAGTCGCCCCCACCAGACGGACGCGGCCTGCTATCGCGCATCCTGAAGATCGGTGGACGCCCGGAAGAGGGCCACGACGAGCGCGTGAGCCGGCAGACGCTGGTCCTCGGGGGGATCCTCATGAGCGGGGGAGGCCTGCTGTGGGGCGCGCTCACGCTGGCCTTGGGGCTCGTCAGCGCCTCCATCATCCCGCTCGGCTACGTGCTCATCAGCGTCGTCAACCTCAGCGTCTTGGCCTGGACCCGCGTCTTCCCGCGCGCCCGCACGGTGCAGGTCCTCATCAGTCTGCTCCTGCCTTTCATCTTCCAGGCGGTGCTCGGAGGCTTCGTCAACAGCGGCGGCGTGATGCTCTGGGCGATGATCGCGCTGGTGGGGTCGCTGACCTTGTCGAGCGCGCGCCAGAGCAGGGTCTGGCTCCTGGTCTATATCGCGATGACGCTGCTCTCTGGGATGTTCGACGCGGAATTCGCGGCGCAGGCGGCGCTGCGCTCGACGCCCGGCTACCAGCGCCTCTTCTTCGTGATCAACATCTGCACCATCTCCAGCATCGTCTTCACGCTGGGTTTGGCGATCACGCAGCGGCAGCGGCGGGCGATCGAGGCGCTGGAGGCGGGGCAAGAGAACAACCGGGTGCTGACGCAGAAGCTGACCGAGACCGTGGCCTCGCGCGAGCTCGACATCATCCGCCTCCGCGCGGCGGAGAGCGCCCTGACCGATCTGGCGGCCGGCCTCGAGGCCCAGGTCGCCACCCGCACGTGCGAGCTAGAGGCCGCCTTGGTCCGCGCCGAGGCCGGCACCCATGCCAAGAGCGCGTTCTTGGCGATGATGAGTCACGAGATCCGCACTCCCCTCAACGGGATCTTGGGCACCGCTGACCTCCTCGGCGTCTCGCGGCTCGATGAGGAGCAGCAAACCTGCCTCAAGCTCATTCGCCGCAGCGGAGATCTGCTGTTGACGGTCATCAATGACGTCCTCGACTTCTCCAAGATCGAGGCGGGACGTCTGGATCTCGCACCCCGCCCCTTTGAGCTGCGCGCCGAGCTCGAGGGCGTCGCGGCGCTCCACCGTCCGCTCGCGACCGAGCGCGGCGTGACGCTGGAGCTCGACCTGCCCGCGGAGCTTCCCCGGCGGGTGGTCGCAGATCCAGACCGGCTGCTACAGATCGTGGGGAACTTGCTCGGCAACGCCGTCAAGTTCACCCACGAGGGCAGCATCACCTTAGGACTGACGGTGACCCCCGAGGGCGACTCCGTGCGGCTCCACTTCAGCATCACCGACACTGGGATCGGAATCGAGGCCGAGGCGATCGGGCGGCTGTTTCAGCCGTTCACGCAGGCCGACAGCAGCACCACGCGCCGCTACGGGGGCACCGGGCTGGGGCTCACGATCTGCGCTCGCTTGGTCGAGCTCATGGCGGGTCACATCAGCGTCGAGAGCCAGCCGGGTCAGGGGACGACGTTCCGCTTCGACGTGCTCACGGGCCTCCCGCCTGCGCTGCAGGTGGCTAAAGCGTCCGCCACCGACGCCCAGACCGCAGGCGGTGCAGCGCTGCGCGTGCTCCTCGCCGAAGACAACCCGGTCAACCAAGCTGTTGGCCTGCGGCTCCTGCGGACGCTGGGCTGCGAGGCCAGCTTGGCGCCAGACGGTCAGGTCGCGATCAGCATGGTCCGCGCCTCGGACTACGACCTGGTCTTGATGGATATGCAGATGCCGATCGTCGATGGGCTCGCCTCCGCTCGGGGCATCCGCCAGCTGAGCCTCGAACACCAGCCCCGGATCGTCGCGCTGACCGCCAACGCCTATGCCAGCGATCGCCAAGCCTGCCTCGACGCCGGGATGGACGACTTCATGCCCAAGCCGCTGCGCCTCGAAGAGCTCCGGGAACAGCTCCGCCAGGTCCAGCCGCGCCGAAGCTAAGGACGATCCTCAGCCCACCCGGCCTCGGTCCCGCTCCGCGCTCGGTCGGCGTCGCTGGGAGGACATCGCTCAGCTCTCCGCCGCCCGAGTCGGCCGACTCCAAGAGCGAGCGCCCACCAGCACCCCGCGGCCGGAGGGACCGCGCCACAACCGCAGCCGCTGGCCTCCGGGACGACGCCCGCGTCAGGGCTCGCGGCGTCGACGGCGGCCAGCCCGGCGTCGGCCCGCCCTCCTGCATCCGGAGCGCTTCCCACGTCCACGGCCGAGGCGTCCAAGGGAGGGAGCTCCGCCTCCTCGGCATCCAGCGGGGCTCCGCTGTCAGGCAGCCCCGCGGCGGGCCCCGCATCGGGCACCTCGGCCAGACGCACGGGCCCCACCCGCAGCACGACCTCACCTCGCACGAACACGTTCGAGCTGGCCCGGACGTAGATGCGTTGCCCGCGGGCGAGCCGCGCCGAGACCGCGGGTCGCGGAATATCGGAGCAGGCCACCGGCTGGCCGTCGCAGCTCGAAAATAGGGCCAGCTCGGGCTGGGCTTCGACGGTGTCCTTGGTGTCGAACTTGTAGGTCCCGTCTTCGGGCGCGACGAAGGACCACCAGAGGCCGAACTCACCCGAGGAGCAGGGGAAGTATCCAGGCTCAGGTCGAGCGCCGAAGTTCTCAGCGCGGACTTGGCTCGGATACCCAAGCGCGGCGGCGCTCTCGCACCGGTCGTTTGGCGGAGCGGTCGGCTGGAGCGAGGCGTTCAGCACGAAGTCGCCCCGCTCCGAGAGATAGTGACCCGCCACCGCCAAGCAGATCGACTCCCCGGCCATCAGCTGCCCCTCCACCCGAGAGTGCTGTCCTTGGCCGCTGTTGTCGTCGCAGGTAATCAGCTGGGGCGGAATGCTCCCACCGGCCAAGCAGGGACCAAAGACCCCGAGCGCAGTGTCCATCATGGCGCTGGTGTTGGTGTCGAAGACGTAGACCCCCGCGGTGGGCGCGATGAAGGAGTACCAGACCGCGGCGTTCACGAAGGGACCGCAGCTCGCCCCGTAGTTGAGGCCGTCGTCGGTGGCTCCCAGGGTCGTGCCCGGATAGCTCCCCGGCGAAGTGATCGCGATCGCCTGATCGTAGCGATCGTTGGGCGGAGGAGGCAGCGGTCGCGGGAGCGGCAAGGTCCGCACGCCGACGTTGAAGGTGTCCGCCGCGTTCGGTGAGGTCCCTACTCGGAGGTAGACCCGTTGCCCCGCCGCCAGCGGCGTCTCCGCCCGCGCCAGACCACAGGCCAGCTCGCCGCTGCCGCAGGCGCTCTGGACCGAGAGCAGCGTGGCCGAGAGCTGGTTTTGGGTGATGTAGAACTCGTAGTCCGCGGCGCGGCTCGCGGTGAAGGTGTACCAAAGGTCGCTCGAGTCATCGCTGCCGCAGGATGAGCTGTCGGTGCCGGTCGCGAAGAGCGTGCTCGTCGGGCGCACCAGGCCGAGCTCTAGCGGGAGGGCGTCCGCGCAGGCGTCGTTGCTCGGGCGAGCCAAGGCCTCGGGGTGGTCGACGATCAGCCGAAAATCTCCCCTGGTGCCGCCCCAGCCGGCCGCCCGGACCAGCACGACCTCGCCAGCCTGAAGGTCGAGGTAGTGGCTGGCGTAGAGGCTCTCCAAGGTGTCGTCCACGCAGGCCGAGGACGGAGACAGGCAGTCCGGGTAGAAGGCCAGCGTGGTGTCGCTGAGGCCCGCCGCGGGGGCCGTCTGAAACTGGTATCGCCCCGGAGCCGGCGCCACGAAGCGAAACCACAGCGCCTGGGTGTCGTCCACCCCGCAGCGGGTGGTGGTGGTCGCGGTCGCGGTGCCCAGCGTCGAGAGGAGCGTCTGGCTCGGGAACGTAAGGGGCGCCGCCTGGGGGCAGCTCTGGTTGGCGGGGAGCGCCAGGGCGCCGGCGGGACAGCTGAGCAGCGCCACCATCGCGGATCGCGTCTTGAGGTTCACCCCTCGACAATAGGCTAGCTTGGACGCTCCGCCATCTACATTGCATGATAGTTGGCATTCACCGGATGAATGTTCCGTCTTGAGCGGCTAAGCTCGGGACATGAAGCTCCCCGCGGTGGAGCTGAGAGAGCTGCGTCTCCTCGACGCGCTCCTCAGCGAGCGTAGCGTCACCCGAGCCGCAGCCCGGGTCAGCCTCAGCCAACCGGCGGCCAGCAACGCCCTGCGCCGCCTGCGCGCGGCCGCCGGAGATCCGCTGTTCGTGCGCTCCGGGCGCGGCCTCGCCCCGACCCCGCGGGCGCTGGCCATGGGGCCGATGCTCAAGCGCGTCTTGGCCGATCTGGATCGCGCCTTCATCGGGCATCGACGCTTCGATCCCGCGAGCAGCGATCAGGTCTTCACCTTGGCCGCCACCGACTTTGGCGAGTTCGTCTTGCTCCCGCCGCTCCTCGAACGGCTGGCCGAGAGCGCGCCCGGGGTGAGCCTGCGCGTCGTCCCGCTCGGGCCGGAGTTCCCGGCGCGGGAGCTGGAGGTGGGCGCGGTGGACCTGGTCATCGGGGCCTTCAACCGCGCCCCGCCCGGGCTCTATCGCCAGGCGCTCTTCGGCGAAGGCTCGGTGATCCTGATGCGCCAGGGCCACCCCGCCTCCCGTAAAAAGCTGACGCTGGAGCAGTTCGCCGGGCTGGGCCAGGTGCTGGTCGCGCCGCGGGGAGAGTCGCGAGGGATCATCGACGACGTGCTGGAGGCGCGAGGGCTGCGGCGCCGGATCGTGGCCACCGTCCCGCACTTCCTGGCGGCGGCCTTCTTGGTCCAGAGCACCGATCTCGTGGTCACCTTGGCCGAGCGGGTGGCGCGGCGCTACGCCAAGATGCTGCCGCTGGCGACCGCGCCCTCTCCGGTGACGATGCCGCGGGTGATCATCTCGCAGCTCTGCCACGAGCGAGCCCTGCGCGATCCGGCCCAGCGCTGGCTCCGCTCGACGCTGCTCGCGGTCGCCAAGACCGTCTGAGGAACCTCACTCGACCAGCGCGAGATCCCGGGGCGCGGTAAGCCCGGTCTTGATCTCGGCCACGAAGGCCCAGCCGACCAGGCCCGGCTGAAAGATGAGCACGCCGTCGTCATCGAGCACGTAGAGTCGACCGGCTGCCCCGAAGAGCACGCGGGTCGGCGCGCTGAGCGCGGGGTTGGTGAGGACCGCGTCGGGGGCCCGATCGGCGCGGATCTGGGAGGCGTGCTCATAGATGAGCACCGAGTTGCGGTCGCGCAGCGGCACCGCCAGCACGTCGTCGCGCACCGCCAGGTCGGCGATGAAGATCTGGCCCGGAGGGAAGCCGCTGCGAAGGGTGACGGCAGGCGCCGTCGCCCCGGACGCGCTCAGGGCCCCGGTCCAGATCGACACGCCGCTGTGGCCGACCTCCGCGTCGCCTCCGGCGTAGAGCTGATCGCCCTCCACGCCCAGCGCCCAATAGGCGCCCGGATCGAGCGCGAAGCTGGCGGGCTGATCGCCAGTGCGGGTGGAGGTAGCGCCGTAGACGAGCAGGCCCGCCCCGCTGATCTGCCCAGCGTACACCCGGGCCGTGGGCCCGAGCACCGCGAAGGACGGAAGCTGGCCCCACATGTGAAACAGGTTCGTGCGCCAGGTGGCTCCGGCTCCCAGGCCCCCAGCTCCGTCGAAGACCCGCAGGCCGATGCAGCTCGGTCCGGCGCAGGCGGCGACTGTGCTCATCGCGTAGAGCCGGTCTTGAACGACCGAAAGCTTGGAGACCTGGAGACCCGCCATGGTCATGAGCGGAGCGGCCGCCCCGCCGAGGGTGCTGGCCTGCTCGAGGACCACGACGCCTCCGCTGGCCCCGTTCACCGCGGCGAAGATGCGATCGGATCCGACCGCGAGCGGGCCTACACCGCCAGCCGGGCCGCCAACGCTGAGCATCACGTCGGCGGCGCGGTCGGCGCTGAGCTGGTGGGCGCGATCCCAGATCGAGATCCCCTGCGCGGACGAGACCACCAAGCGTGGAAGGCGGAGCGGAGTACCGGCGTCCTCGGCGCTCCCAGCGTCGCCCGCGCCGGCGTCGCCCGCGCCGGCGTCGACCTCGCCCGTGTCGGCCGCGCCCGCATCGCTGGGCGCGGCCGCGTCTGGGAATTGTCCAGAATCCTCGAGCGCAACCGCATCGGGAGCCATGGTGCCGTCGAGGCCCGACGCCGCGTCACTGCCCCCGCCCACGTCGGCCAACGCCGCAGCGTCGGTGGCCCCTCCCCCTCCGTCGAGGCCGATGATCGGGTTCCCCGCGGTATCTCCGCAGGCGATGGCGAGGAGCATCGTCCATAGCAGTCCGGTCTTCTTGAGGAGCGCGATCATGGCTCTACAGTGACCACTCGCTCGCGAAACGGCTCACAGAGGCAGCTCGAGGAGCAGCGCGCCTCCGATCAAGGGTCGACCGAAGTCCGCGATCGTCCGACCCGCGAAGCGCACGACCGGCCGCGGGAAGGCCAGGAGCCCCGAGAGCTCAAACCACAGCCACAGCGGCCCGAGCCGGCGCCCATAGGCCAGCCGCAGCTCCGTGGCCAAGACCGCCAGGGTCTCGGCTTGGGCGCGAAAGCCGGGCGCGGCGCTGCCTTCCATCCACAAGAGGAGCGGACCGAGCCCGCCGCCCAGACGCAGTCGATCCTCGTCCGAGGGCGCGAAGCCAAGGTCCGCCGCCGCCAACGCTGCGCCGAAGCTGAGCGTCGCGCTGCCCTCGGCGGCGGAGATCCGCGCTGGCAGCGTGGGGATCTCGACATCCAGCCCCCACGAGAGGCGCGCCCCGTCCGAGAGCCGCGCGCGCAGGAGTAGCTCCGGAAACACCCCTGCCCCAGGGCTAAGGGCTGCGCGCGGGCCGAGCTCCAGGCGAAGGCGAAGGCCTGGCGGCGAGGGCTCAACCTGGACGACGGCGGGAGCGCTCGGCCGGACCTCTGGCGGAGGCGGCGCGCCCAGCGGGTGCAAATACGCGCGCAAGAGCTCCACCGACTTGAGCGCCAAGAGGCCGTCGTCGTTGCCCTCGACGCGCTCGCGCCGCTGGCCGTCGATCCACACCTCGACGCCGTCGTCGGCTATCCGGACGCGGGCCGCGGCGTCGCCGGTCGCGGCGCTGACGATCTCGTAGCCGAGCGTGTGCAGCTCGGCCCGGAGTCGGGCGGCGACCGCGGTCCTGCCGCCCTCTTCGAGGAGCACGCGCTGGGCCGGCGCGGCGCTGCTCGTGGCGGCCCAGCCGAGGAGCACCAAGCTGGCGAGGGCGCTCATCGCCCGGGCTCGAGGAGCTGACGCGCCGCCGCGGCCTGCGGCCCGGCCGGAAACCGCGCCAGGTAGCGGCGGGCGACCTTGCGGGCGTCCTCGAGCTCGCCGCTCTTGATGCGCGCCTCGAGGATCCGGCCCAAGGCCTCTGGCTCGAGAAGGCCGCCGGGGCTCTCCGCCAAGTACAGCTCAAACCAGCGCACCGCCACCTCGTCATCTCCGGCCTCAAAGCGCAGCCTACCGAGCCCAAATGCCGCCAGCGCCGCCTCCGGCGCTCCGGGGAAGCGCTCACGGACGATGCGGTGAGCGCGCTCGCTCTCCGGCTTGCGCCCGGCGTAGCGCGCCGCGTCGGCGAGCAGGAGGGCGTCCTGGGCGGAGGCGGCGCGACACTCCCGCTCGAGGTCAGGCACCAGGGCCAAGCCCTCTTGGTAGCGGCCGGCGCGGAGCAGGTCCGGCCATCGAGGTGCGCTCCGGGCGGGTCGCGGGGGCTTCGGCAGCGCTGGCGCAGGGCGGGCCTCCGGTAGAGGAGCCGGGCCCGGGGTAGCGCTCGCTGGCGCGGCCTCGCGGGGGGATGCAGCCTCGGGCGCGAGCGCGATCCGCAGGCGTTGCCCGGCGCCCACCGTCGTCAGGCCCACGATCGTGGGGCCTGAGACCTTCACGCTCCCGTCCCGCATCTCGATCTCGAAGACCTCGGCCGGGGCATCCCAGGCCACGTCGAAGCGGGTCCCCGTCACCAGCACGGTGAAGGGCCCCACCTCGAAGCTCCACTCCGCGCCGCGCGCGGGCGGCACTGACACCGAGATCTTGCCGCGCTCCACCGCCAAACGCCCGCCCCGGTGGGTCGTGGAGAGCACCCGGGTCCGCGCACCAGGCGCAGCGACCACCACGGTGCCATCGGAGAACTCCAGGGGCAGCGGCGCCTCCGCGGGGACCGAGATCCAAGCGGAGGGCAGCGCCCCCTCCGTCCCCGAGACTGCGTAGATCGCGGCCGGAGGCTCCACGCTCCGCCACACCCCCGCCGCGATCACCAGCGCGCCGAGCATCCCCCCCGCCAGCACTGGGCCCCAGGGATACCGCCGCGGTGGAGGCGCCCCGAACAGGCGCTCTCGAGCCTCCGCCACCGGGGCCGACGTCGCCTGGTCCTGGGACCGTCGAAGCTCCTCGAACAACCGAGACCGCCCGGTCATGGGGCCTCCCGCTCGGCGAGGTAGCTCGCCAGCTCTGGCCGCTCCCGCGCGCGCTCGAAAAACGAGGCCTCCGCGCGGCGGATGCGACGCTTGGCGGTCGCCAAAGAGACGCCCAGGGCATCGGCGCATTCCCCGAGCTGGAGCTCGGCGATGAAGCGCAGGGAGAAGGCCAGCTGCTCCTCGACCGGTAAGGCCTCGAGCACCTGATAGACGGCGTGGGCGGCGGCGCTGCTCCCTTCGTCAATCGGCGACAGCGGCACGTCGGGGAGGTCCTCGGGCGCCAGGAAGGAGAGCCAGCGTCTGCGACGCCGGCGCCGGACCTCACCCCGCGCGATGTTGACCGCGACCCCGGTCAGCCAGGGCTTGAGCGAGCGTGGGTCCCGGAGCTTGCGGAGGCTCTTGAAGGCGACCAGGAAGGCGTCGTGGAGCAGGTCGCCGAGCTCCCCGCGATCCCCGAGGAGCCGCGCCAAAACGCGCGCGACATGGGAGGCATAGCGCTCGAAGATCATGCGCTCGGCGCTGGGGTCGCCGGCCTGAGCCCGCCGGACGAGGAGCTCATCATCGGGGGGCTGAAGGAGGAGGAGCTCTCCCTCAGGGCGCTCTTGCGCCGGCCGCCGAAACGAGCGCTCCATCACCGCAGTCTGAAGGTGTCCAGCGCCGAGCGAATCGGCTCACGGGGGGAGGGTCGCCGGCAGCTCAGGGCATCGCCCCGCTCGCAGTCGTCGACCATAAGGTCTGACTCCGCGTCCCGAAACCGATAGTTACGCTCACGACTGGACCCTGAGTGTCCCTGATCGCGTAGGACGCGCCGCGCAAAAAGGTCCGGCGGGGGAGCGTCGTTTTGGCGGTCATCTCAGTTGGCCCCGGTGGGGTAGCGAAACCCGTCGCTCATCAGGGCCTCCCAGGAGCGCGCGCACGAGGAGCTTAGTCGGAGCGCCTTCGATCGCCTCACCGATGCTTCGGCCGCGCTGCGCCGAACTCCCCTTGGAGGACGAAGCCAGCCCAGTAGTACGGCGCGCGGTACCGCTCCTCGCTTCGGAGCGCCTCCTGAGCGCGGGCCAGCGCGACGGCCGGAGGGAGGTGCTGCTCGAGCAGCCCGCGATAGAAGGCCCGCATGAGCCGCTCCGTCGCTTGGTCGTTGACCTTCCACAGGCTGGCCAAGACCGCGCGCGCACCGGCGTGCAAAAAGCCGCGGGTCAGACCGATCAAGCCCTCACCGCGGACCTCGGCCCCGAGCGCGGTCTCACAGGCGCTCAGGGTCACCAGCTCACTCTTGAGCTCGAGGTCATAGATCTCCGCCAGCGATAAGAAGCCATCTTGAGGCCGACCGTCGGCGGTGGTCCTGGAGAACAGCAGCCCCGAGCGCTCCGGGTGCGCCGCGTCGAGCACGCCGTGGGTCGCCAGATGGAGGTAGCGCGGCCTACCGAGCGCGGGCCCGAGCTTGTCCTTGGTCGCGTCGAAGTCGAGCCACAGGCGGCGCGCGCTGGCCGGAACCAAGGAGGCCACCGCCTCGCTCTCCCGCCGAGTGAAAGGGAGGCGCTGGACGCGGGAGGGCCCGGCCTCCCTTAGCGCGGCGCGTTGGGCGTCCTCGGTCGCGCGCGGGTCATCGAGGTCGAAGACCGGATCGCCCATCACCACCAAGGTCGTGCCACCCGCGGGCGCGCTGGCCCGGCGCTGCGCGAGCAGGACGGTGAGCGAGGGGAGTGAGGTCACCGCCAGACCTGGGAAAAAGGGCGCAAACGGCAGGTAGTGGAGCGCACCATCGGGGACGACCACCACCCTGCTCTTCCCGGCCAGCAGGCCACGCCAGGGGCCCACCAGGCGTTGATCGAGCGCGGTCGCGAGCGCCGCGGCCTCGCGATCGGCGACGGCGATGCGCTCGGCCCGGGCCTCCGCGCGCTCCTCAGGAGGCTGTTCGTTGCGGGCGGCGTAGCGCCGGTGGAGCTGCCGCGCGTCCTCCTCGATGGGGCCGCTCGGTCCGAGCGCGAAGGCCCCGAGCGTGCTGGTCCCCACCACGATCGCGAAGGCTCCGGCACGTCCAAGGTGTAGCTCGACGAGGAGCGTAGCGGGATCGAGCAGCGCCTGGGCCTCACTCAGCGTGGCCAGCGGCGCGCTCCGCCGAGGATCGCTCGCGCCGCGACCTTGTTGGCGGCGCTCGAACTCGGCGAGCTTGGGCAGGAGCGCGGCCTCGATCTCGGCCAATGCGTCGGGCGAAGCGATCGCGCCGGCCGGCGGGTTCATCCCGCCGGTAACGGGCCCAGACCCCTCGGGGGAGGCACCTTGAGCCTTGGCCTTGCGGGCCGCTTGATCGAGCGCGCGGATCTCGAGGCGCAACGCTTGGTCCGGATCTTCGGGTTCGATCAGCATCATCATGTCGAGCAGGGCCCGCGAGCGAGACTGCTCCGCGACGCTGAAGCTCCGCTCCATCCACTGGCGCGAGCCGGTCTGGGCGGCGAGGGTCGCAGCCGCCGCGACCGCCAAGTCGTAGTAGCTCCGGACCTCGGCGGTGTAGTAGGCCCGCCGGTCCTCGCTGGCGATGCGCTCCCGAAGCGACTCGGAGATCTCGAGCGCGCGCATCGCTTGGCGGTACGCCTCCTCGGGGCGGCCGCGGGCCAGCTCGGCGAGCCCAAGGCGCTCATAGGCGTAGGCCTCCCAGGTGCGATCGCCCACCGAGGCAAGCAGCTCGGCGGAGCGGATCAAGGGCGCGATCGCCTCCTCGGGCTGACCGAGCCGGGTGGCGGCGTTCCCTAGCGAGATCAGGGTCTGGGCCTCACCGCGCACCGACTTGAGCTGCCGGCGCAAGATCAACGCCTCCTGGTGCCGATCGAGGGCCTTGGCCAGGCCGAGGCTCGACTCCATCTCGCCGGCGGCGTCGAGGCTGTAAGCGAGTCCTGGGTAACCAGCCTTGCGCTGCGCGTCGATCGCCCGCTCAAACCATTGCAGCGCGGCGCGATGATCATGATCGAAGTCGGAGGGGATGATGCCCAGGTTGTGCAGCGCCATCCCGAGGGCGCGCCCATCCCCGCTCGCCTCGGCAGCCGCGGCACCGGCTTGGAAATGGGCGAGCGTCGCGGCGCGGTCGCCGAGTTCCTTGTGGCACCAGCCGAGGCCAGCCTCCACGTCGGCGATCAGCGCCGGATCGCCCAACGCACGCCCGATCCGAGCCGCGCGCTCGAGGGCCGCCAGCCCTTGGGCGTTCTCACCCCGGTCGCGGGCCGCGTTGCCCTCCGCCAGCTCCACGCGCGCGATCAGGTACGGCTCGGTTCCCATCGCTGAGCGGGCTCGGCCGTGGGCCGCGGCGGCTCGGCTGGTGTCTCCCCGATCGAGCACCCACGCGGCCAGCCCGAGCTCCGCGAGCACCCGGGCCGGGCCGACGACGCGCTGTAGCGCCCGGCTGTACGCGCCCTCCGCGCGGGGATCTCCGAGCTTGGCATAGAGCTCAGCGGAGGCGAGGAGCAGCTCTCCTTCCCAGGCTGGGGCCTCGAGCGCGACGGCCTCGATCGCCGCGGCCTCTAGGGCTTCGGCAGCAGCCCGGGTCTCGCTGGCCTCAAACTTCCTGGCGCGCGCCGTGGCGCTGAGGACGCGCTCCGAGAGCGCGAGCCACGGCGCAGGGCTCGGGATCGGACGGGTCTCGAGGACGAACCCGCCCGTGCTGCTGAAGGCGCCTCGGAGCTCGAGCAAGGCCTCGCCGGGAATCGCGATGCGCTCGGGTGCTGGTCCGGGGAGGAGATCGAGGCGACGGCCGTTCACGAAGAGGGCCACGTCGGCCCCGGTCGCGGTGACCGTAAGCCATAGCGGCGCCTCCGGACCCCGAAAGCGCCGGACCAATGGGCTGAGTGAACCGCTGAGGCGCGCGCCCTCGCTCAACGTCGGCTCCGGGGGGGCGCACGCGACGAAGCTCGCCGCAAGACCGAGCCGACTCAGCCACTTCAGACGATGGGAGGAGCGCGCCATGGGCCCGTGAGCAGTAGAGCCGAGGCCGAGGTCCGCTGGCAAGGGGTTGAAACTTGGGAGCGGCGCCGGCCACACTCGACGCGTGCAGCGAAGCGATCGCGCCCGCAGGCGGGTTCATCCCGCCGATAACGGGCCCAGACGCGTGCAGCGAAGCGATCGCGCCCGCAGGCGGGTTCATCCCGCCGATAACGGGCCCAGACGCGTGCAGCGAAGCGATCGCGCCGCCTCCGTGGCCGTCCTCATGCTCCTCCTCTCCTGCGCGGCTCAGCCCAAGCTCCCGCCCAGCGCGGACGTATGGGCTGAGCTGAGCGGGGCGCTGCCGGGCACCTGGTCGGCGACCACCAGCTCGGGGAACACGGTGCAGGTCCGCTATCGGCTGGTCTCGGGCGGCAGCGCCTTGATCGAACGGTGGGCTCCGGACACGGCCCGCGAGACGTTGACCGTCTTTCACCGGGATGGGGAGGCGCTGATCGCGACGCATTACTGCGCCCAAGGAAACCAGCCACGGCTCAGGCTCAGCGAGCAGATCGGGGACGAGGTCGTGTTTCGGCGCTTCGACGCCACGGATCTGGCCCCGGAGGAGGGCGTGCTCGACGAGCTTCGCCTCCGCGTAGGGCCTCAGGGCTTAAAGAAGACCGAGATCTACCAAGAAGGCTGGGAGCGGGTGCCCACCGTGCTGCGCTTCGTCCGGACCAGTACGCGTTGAGACACGACTGAGCAACCGGGACCGCGACCGGTACCGGGACCCGGACCGGGGGGCTGAAGACAGCCCTTAGCGCGCGGCGAAGAACCGCCAGATGGCTTCGGGCGCCCACGAGGGTGGAGTGTGACCGCCGGTCGCTTGCGAGCACCAACCCACCGCTCGGCCGGGCGCACAGGAGTAGTACTCCACACAGCTCGGCTGCCACCCGGGCCTGGTCAACGTCGAGCTGCAGCCGTTCGCGGCGATCCAGTGATCGCGAGACGCGACGCCCTCGCTGTAGTTGATGGTCGCGTCGTCACGCTCATGGGAGATCCAGGCCGAGGTCGCGACGCCGCAGCCGCCGGCGGGTCCCCAGCCGGACATCGACGCCGTGGCCCGGAGCAGGCTGCCTCGATAGCAGGCCAGCGCGTTGGCGAAGCCCGCGCCCATGCTGCGGCCGAAGCTGAACACGTGGCTCTGATCCACGCAGTAGCGGGCCCCAAGCTCGGCGTACAGCGCATCGAAGAAGGCGATGTCCCGGCCACCGGCATCGTTGACCCAGCCGCTGGCGGCACCGACGGGCAGCCCATCGCCGTAGACGAAGATCGACCTGCCCTGCGCAAAGGGCTCGATGTTCGTAGCGATCCGGAAGTTGCTCCCGTTCCAAGAGTTGCCGTGCCAGCCGAAGGTGAGATCGATCGGCGTGCGCTGGTCGTAGCCGGCGGGCACCGCGAGGATGTAGCTGCGCACCACGCCCCCGACGTTGATCTGTCGGCTGAATACGCCGGCCGTTTGTAGAGCAGCGGTACACCCCGCCGAGCCTTGGGGCGGCGTACCTCCGGTATCCGCGAGCCCAGCGTCGGCGGTCCCGCTGTCGGCAAAGCCGGCGTCGGCAAAGCCGGCGTCGATGGCGCCGCTGTCCATGAAGCCGCCGTCCGGCGCGACGCCAGCATCGAGCGCAGCCCCGCCACCCCACAAGGAGACCTCATCCAGAATCCCATCCGCCGAGCCACTGCCGACGCCGTCGCGGGTCCCGAGGTAGAGCCGCGAGGTGATCCGTCCCCGCCAGCGACCAGCCGCCCACCGCGGTGCTGGCTGGAACGCGCGCGCCATTGACAAAGATACGGAGACTGTCGCCGGCGCTCCCCCGATCCCACTCCGCTCGGATGAGCGACCAGGTCCAGCGGGGCCACACCAGCGCAGCCAACGGCGCCGCGGCCTCGAAGGTCCCTCCCGGCGTGCGCACGATGAAGCGAAGCGCGTCGCTCTCCGACAGCTCCATCACCGGCAAGCTCGGAGCCAGTCCCACTGCAAAGAGCGTGCGCCGCGTCGAATCTGCTCCAGGGCTCGCGTTGGGCCGATACCACAGCTCGAGACTGCCTGCCGCCAGGTTGATCGCGCTCAAGGGGAAGGAGATCGCGGATACGTTTGTGGCTGCAAACGACGCCCCCCGGCCCGAGTGGCCCGTCATGTAGTAGGCCCAGCGGTCGATCCCGCCCGGTCCCACGAGCGGAAACGTCACCGCGGCGGTGTTCTCCAGCGAGGTCTGGAGCGTAAGCACTTCGCCCGCGAGGCCTTGGGCGCCCTGTTCGAACTCGAGGCCCGCCCCGCATCCCGCGGCGACACCACCGAGCGTCACCATCAAAGAGATCATTCGAGCGCTGCAATTCATGGTCGTCCCCCCTGCTCAGTCCGGATGCGGAGCGCTTAGCGATGCGTGGAGCAGAGGCCGTCGTGGCACTCGAGCCCACCACCGCAGGTCGGTGAGCAGGTCCCCGGGGCGCCGCCGTGCTGCGATTCGACCTCGTTGTGGGTCTTGCAGAGGCCGTCGTCGCACTCTTGTCCGGTGGTGCAGGTCGTCGGGCAGGTCGCTGCCGAGGCGTTGTGGGCTTTGCAGATCCCGTCGTCGCACTCTTGGCTGGCCAAGCAGGCGGCCGCGCAGCTGGCGCCCAGCTCGACCTCGACCTCGATGTCATGGAGCGTTGTCATGTTGGTCTTGAAGGCGTGCTGATTGCGGTCGCCGACCTCCACATTCTCGAGGGAGTTGTCGCTAGCGTCGTGGATCATGACCTTGGGGTTGCTGCTGTCGACCGTGAAGGACAGATGTGCCTCGCGACCAAAGCGCAGCCCATCGTGGGGTTGGATCTCGATGCGCGCTGCCCTCCCCGCCATGGGCTCGGCCTCGCGCAGCGTGATCTCCGTGTCCTTGGTAAGGACGTCCGCGGGGATCGTCAGCGTCGCGATCCCCGCGCTCATGGTGGCGCCTACGCTGGCCGTGACGAGCTTGGTGCTCGATGCTTTGGAGGAATCGCAGCCGACCCAACCAGCAAAGGAAGCAAAGAGGAGGATGGCGGTGGGGCGCGACAGTTTCTTCATGGTTTTCTGAGCGAGAGCAACATCGGGGCCACCGCAGGCCCGACCCGCCGGGGTGCTCTTCAGCGCGTCGCCGTGATGGCCACGGCACGCCCAGCGACCAGAATGACGCGGCGTTCCCTCACTTCGACGGGTCGGGGAGCGCCAGCGGAGGCAGCGCCGCCGGTTTCTGCCGGAGATGGTTGCTCAGCACCTTGACCAGCTCCAGCACGAGCAGCGGGATCACGCCTAGCCCGAGGAGCACGAGCCCCGTGGAGAAGGACACCGGCGCGACCTTGAGGAAGCGCTGCAGCACTGCGCTGTGATGCATCCACACCTGAAACCCGCCGGTGAGCGCCACGACGATCAGAAGGTTGAGGTTCGTCAGATGGGCCATGCGCCAGACCGGGGTAGTGGCGCTCCGCGCTCCAAACGAGCGGAGCAGCTCGGCGAAGACGAGCACCGTAAAGGCGTAGGTCCGCGCGAGGTCCTCTCCGCCGTTCTCTAGACCGTAGAGAAAGGCCGACAGCGCCACGCCGCCGGTCAAGAGCCCCGTGAGCCCCATCGACAGCAGGAAGGAGCCGCTCACGATGCGCTCCGCCCGCGGCCGGGGTTGACGGAGCATCACCGTCTCGTCGACGGGGTCCGTCGCCAAGCAGATCGCCGGGAGCCCGTCGGTGACCAGGTTGATCCACAGCAGGTGGATCGGGAGGAGCGGCAGCGGAAGGCCGATCACTACGCAGGTCGCCACCAAGAGGAGCTCGCCCGTGTTCCCTGCGAGCAGGTACTGGAGCGTCTTTTGGATGTTGTCATAGATCCCCCGCCCTTCCTCGACCGCCGCGACGATCGTGGAGAAGTTGTCGTCGGTGAGGATCAAGTCCGCCGCCTCCTTCGTCACATCCGTACCCGCGGCGCCCATCGCGATGCCGATATCGGCGCCCCGAATCGCCGGCGCGTCGTTGACGCCATCGCCGGTCATCGCCACCACCCGCCCGCCGGCTTTGAGCGCGCGTACGATGCGAAGCTTGTGCTCCGCCGTCACCCGCGCGTACACGGTGGTCTCCGCTGCCTTCTGCTCGAGCGCGGCATCGGAGAGTGCGTCGAGCTCGACCCCGGAGACCGGTGGAGCCCCCGCAACCCCCAGCTCCGCGGCGATGGCATTGGCGGTCACCGGGTGATCGCCGGTGATCATGACCACCCGAATCCCCGCGGCCTTGCAGGTCTCGATGGAGGCCTTGGCCTCCGCGCGAGGAGGATCGTGCATCCCCACGAGGCCGAGGAACACCAACTCACGCTCAACATCCTCCGCGCGGAGACCCTCCGCGGATCCCTCGAGATCGCGGCGCGCCAAGGCCAGCACCCGCAGCGCGTCTTTGGCCAGCACGGAGGTCTGCTCGAGGAGGTGCTCCCGGTCGGCGGGGTTCAGCGGCCGCAGCCCGGCCCGCGTGTACAGCTGGGTGCAGCGCTCGAGCAGCGCGCCGGTGCCCCCGCTGGTGTACACGCGCAGCCCGCCGCCGCTCCGCTGCCGCACGATCGAGTGGCGCTTGCGCTCCGAGTCAAACGGCAGGTCGAGCACCTGAGGCTGGGGCTCAGCGGCGGCGCCGGTCTTCCGGCCCGCGACGAACATCGCCGCCTCGGTGGGATCTCCGGTGGCGCGCCACAGGCCGCCCTCCTCGGCGACGCGCGTGTTGCTGCAGCCGACCAGCGCCTCTCCGAGCTCGAGCAGCGCCGCCGGGTCGAGCGCCTGCTCCGCCTGAACCGCGCCTTCGGGTCCGTAGCCCTCGCCGCTGACCGCGCAGGAGACATCGTCGATGAGCAGGCGGCGCACCGTCATCTCGCCGACCGTCAAGGTCCCAGTCTTGTCGGTGCAGATCACGCTGGTGGAGCCCAGGGTCTCGACCGCGGAGAGGCGGCGGACCAGCGCACCGCTTCGGGCCAGGCGGAGCACCCCGCGGGACAAGGCGACGGTCACCACGGCCGGCAGCCCCTCCGGTACAGCCGCCACCGCCAAACCGACCGCGCCCATGAAGAGATCGAGCGCCTTCGCCCCCCGCGCGAAACCCAAGACCCCGAGCACGACCACGATCCCGAGCGCGGCCCAAATCAAGATCCGACCTACGGCGTCGAGCTTCTTTTGCAGCGGCGTCGAGTCCTCTCTCCCGGCCTCCTTGAGGAGCGAGGCGATGCGCCCGAGCTCGGAGCGCATGCCAGTGGCGACGACGACGGCCAGGCCCGACCCCGCGGCAACGCTGGTCCCCATGAAGACCATGTTGTGCCGATCGCCCAGGGGAACGTCTGGGCCCGCGAGCACCGCCGGGTCCTTGGCGACACCCTCAGACTCGCCGGTCAGCGACGACTCCACGCATTGGAGGGAGGAGGCGCTGAGCACCCGGGCGTCAGCAGCGACGACGGCCCCCGCCTCGAGCTCGAGGATGTCGCCCACGACAAGGGTGGTTGCGGGCACCGAGGTGAGGGCTCCGTCACGCCGGAGCTTCGCCTCGGGCGCGGTCAGCTTCTTGAGGGCGGCGATCGACTTTTCAGCCCGCAGCTCCTGATAGAAGCCGATCGCCGCGTTGAGCAGGACGATGGCGAAGATCGCGCCCGCGTCGATCCACTCCCCGAGCAGCGCCGAGGCGACCCCCGCGGCGATCAGGAGCCAGGTGATCAGGCCCTTGAACTGCGCGGCGATCAGCCTGAGCGGGCCCGGTCGCTTGGCCTCCTCGAGCGCGTTAGGACCGTTCGTCGCCAGGCGCTGGGCGGCCTCGGCCAAGGACAGCCCGGCCACGGTTGCTCCCAGCTCGGCGAGCACCGCCTCGCTCGTTCGGTCGTGCCAGCGCGGGGCTGGTCCTGGTGCACTCGTCGATCGTTCTGCCAAGACGCCGCCGGGCACCGCAAGCCCCGTGCCCGGCGCCCACGCGCGAGCGTGCACCTCCCAGGCCCAGAGGGGCCCCTCAGAATGATGGCATCGAGATCTCACTTTGACGGATCGCGGGGGCGCGCCGGGGAGTGGGCCCTGATGTTCGGTGCACTTGGGCGAGTTCATCGCCGGTACGACCTGTGCACGGCGCCCCCCCGGGAGCGCCGCTCGGCAGCGCTTCTTCCCTCTTTACCCTTTCCACGAGGTCCAACATGTCCGTCTCCCACCCCCAGGTCGCCATCGTCCCCAAGAATCAAAACGGTCCGAGCCATGGTCAGGCGAAGGTCGTCGAAAACGAGATCGTCCCCCATGAGGTCGACATCGCCAAGCTGGCCTATGAGCGCTTCGAAGCCCGCGGCTCGGTGCACGGCTTCGACCAAGAAGACTGGGTCTCGGCCGAGCGCGAGCTGAAGAGCCGCGTCTAGTACTGGTTGGGGCCAGGCTTCGCGCGTTCGACCTCCAATACCGCGAGGATCCTGTCCCACGTCTCGAGCTCCACGGACGCTCTGGCCAGCAGGCGGCAGCGCTCTTTGGAGCCTCGAGACGACACGAAGAGGCCTCCGTGCCGGCCGAGGCCGAGATATTCTCCTTCACCGCCGAGCGGAGCGCGCCCCACCTTCACCAGCTCATCATCGGAGAGCAGGCTCAGGATGTCGTCGCGAGCACGGCACTCGACCTGGCGTCTACGGTTGGTGGCGAAGTCGACGAGTTTCATCGCCACCATGGTAAGCACCCGTCGTGCCGTCGACGCGGCCAGCGGATGCTGGCTTGCTCAGGGCGCAAAGCGAAGGCCCTCCCCGGCCCGCACCCGCCCATCGTGGATCGAGTAGCTCGCGCCCGCGGCCTCTTGCACGCCGATATGGGAGTCGAGACCCGTGGCGTAGATCGAGTCGACCCCGACCGTGGGGGTCAGGGTCCGGTACAAGAAGTCGATCGTGTGGCTGTTCCCGTCGAGCACCAGCTCGAAGCTGAGGTCGACGGCGCTGTGATGGGCTCGGTAGACGTGCTCCCACTCCACGACGAAGCGCGCGCCCATGGTCCAGTAGCAGATCCGCGCGCCCGGCCCGTCCATCACCAGATCGGTCCAAAACGGGGCGATCGCGGGGCCATCGCCGGCGGAGGGCAAACCGAAGGTCGCGTCGCTCGGGGCGACGCCCAACGTCGCGTAGCCGTTGGTGGTGGGCCACAGCTCGGTGTACGCCGTCCCGAACAGCTGGAAGCTGAAGGGCAACGTGAGCGGCACCGTGACGTGCCCGTCGTCGAGATCGGTGAGCCCCGGGACGACTGCGCCAAGCGCACAGGCATCGATGAAGGTCGGCGCCGCCAGCAAGGTCTCGGTGTAGCGAGGGGCCGTGCACCGCGCCGCGGTCGCGGTCAGGCTCGCCCGAAGGCAGTTGGTCGGGGGCGCGCAGTCGGTCGTCGGCTGATAGGGAGCGTCGTCGCAGATCGCGCCCAGCGGCAGGGACTGCACACAAGCTGCGCCGCTCGAACCACCGCGATCGTTACAGCCGGTGCCCAGGGGACAGATCGGCTCACTCAGGAAGTCGCAGGCGATGAAGCAACGGCCCGCGGCGGGGTTCTTTGGGTCGGGCGCGACGCAGGTAGCGGGCGGCGCGCAGGTGTCCACGCCCGCGGCGGGTTCACAAGGACCTCCGGGCGGCGTGAGGGTCGGGCCAGCGTCGGCCGGCGCGGCGTCGAAAGCGAGCGCGTCGGCCAGCGCAGCATCGCCCAGGCCAACGTCCTCCTGACCCGCGTCCTCCGGGCCCGCGTCGGTCGCCTCGGCGTCGAGCGGGATCGCGTCGCCGGGCTCGACATCGCTCCGCTCGGCATCGCGCGCACCTGCGTCCTCACCACCAGCGTCGCTCAGGGCGTCGCCTCCCGCGCCGTCACGGGCGCTGCCCAAGTCTCCTTCCGTCGCATCCGATGCGCCAAAACCGCTATCTGAGCGAGCCCCCGCATCAGGCCGAGGGGAGCCGGTATCGCCCGCGCCGCCGTCCTGCGTCGCGCTCTCAGTACAGGCGCCGAGCGCGAAAACGACCATCACGCAGGGGAGCAAGGGGCGCCGCATGACGAGACCATAGCTTCGATCCGCTCCCGACTTCCATCGGCGACGCCGTCCCGCGTGCGTGCTCCGGGCGGTGGTCGGCGCGAAGGAGATTGTGGTCTAATCGCACGATGCGCTGCGCGGCCAGGCTCACTGCTTTGACGACCCTGCTCGCCGGGGCCTGTAGCTGCGAGGACGCCTCGGTCGATCCGGTGCGCCCTGCTTTCTCCGTCGCCGAAGAGATCGACTTTGGCGACGTCCCGGTCGGGCTCATCGCAGCCCGGACGATCACGGCCAAGAACACCGGGGCGCTCGCGCTCAATGTCGCGCGCGCGCGCCTGGCCCCGACCTTCACCAGCACCAGCTACGCCTTCAGCGCGGCGCCGACGACCTTCTCCTTCGCGCCGGGCGACACGGTGACCTTGACGGTGCGCTTTCAGCCGCTGGTCGTAATGGATCGCGCGGTGGAGTCCGCCCTCGACCTCGAGACCGACACCCTCGTCGACGGACAGCCCCTCTCCCAGCACCTCCGGGTCCGCGGCCGCGGCGTCCCCTCAAAGCTCGAGGTCCGGCCGAATCCCGCCGACTTTGGGGCCGTGCTGCTCGGCTCGAGCCGCACCCTCCGCTTGGAGCTCCGGAATCCCTTAAACGTCCCGGTGGAGGTGCTGAGCGCCCGGACCGCTGGCGGCCAAGCCGAGGTCCGCTCGGAGGCCGGGCAGGGAGTGTTCACGATCCTCGACGTGCCCACAGCCCGCGGCTCGCTCAACGGCGACGCCTTGCTCGAGCCGGGCCAGTCCATCTCCGTCGTGGCGCGCTTTACGCCGGATCCGAGCCAGCTCGGCGTCCCGAGCCGTGCGCGGTGGACCGTCTCGAGCTGCCCAGACCCGATCTGCGCCACCGACGTCGTCCTGCTGGGCACGGGCACCGATGCCGCGCTCGAATGCCGGCCCGTCGCGATCGACTTTGGCGCGGTCAATCCGGAGCGAACGGTGGCGCGGAGCCTGCGCTGCTTGAACGTCGTGACCGACACGGTGACGATCACGAGCTGGCAGCTCGACCCCAACTCCGCGCCCGAGTTTGGGCTCGAGGCCTTCCCGGCCACGCCGCCGACGCTGGCGCCGGGCGCCGCGATCACCATCGACGCATCGGTCACGCCGACGCTCGCCGACTGGACGAACCGCACCGAGCTGACGGGA
>Ga0154020_10002018_pt1 | contig 24820 bp, 18 predicted proteins | sample Klosneuvirus_201_FD_109709 | JGI IMG/M metagenome (GOLD analysis project Ga0154020, IMG submission 109709) | Active sludge microbial communities from wastewater, Klosterneuburg, Austria - Klosneuvirus_20160825_MG | ecosystem: Engineered > WWTP > Aerobic digester > Activated sludge | place...
GCTCTAACCATCTGAGCTACCTCGCCGTGTTATTTATTTTCACTATTTACTTCCAAGTCTTAACCCCCGTCCGCCAGCTGGCGGATATGAATCCTGCGCTCTAACCATCTGAGCTACCTCGCCATGTTTGGGGCTGCAAATATGAACATTGATTTTATTTCTGCCAAGAAAATTTTAAGATCTTCCTTCCTCATTCAATAATTTAGTGCTGTGCTTTAATGTGCGAAGAATAATCGTGATTAATAATGTTGCGCAGAACAGATATATTAAATTTCTTCCAATTGCTATGGTATTCCACCGAAACCAGCCGATGAGGAATTCCACATAGACGAATCCAAAAACGGTAGCCAGAATTCCGGAGTATTCTCTCCTGAAGACACTCTTCATAGAGAATTTTGTTTCACTGGAATAAAATGAAGAAAATCTAGGAAAGAATGCAGGCACTTTTTTTGACCAGTCCAGATACACATTGCCGAATTTTTTTTCAAGAAATCTCTCCTCAGCAAACATAATGCGTTCATAATAGATCCAATACAGGAGACTCACTATTATAACAAATTCAAAATTCTGGGTGAATAATACAATTCCGATCCACATCAGGTAATTTCCTAAATAAAGCGGGTGACGTACCATTGAATAGATTCCACTGGTGTTGAGGCTCTCGGCTACCTGCTCCTGGGTATTTCTCCCTGAAGTACCTCTAGGGGTTGTCCCAATCGTGTAAGCTCTCACAATGGCCCCTAAAATGCTTAAAATGGCAGCTGAATAGTTTACTATAGTGACTCGAACAGGATCAAGTTCCTCATACTTTATCAGGTAAACGGCAGGAATTGCCAGTAAAAACAAGAGAACCGGAATTTGGCCTCTCCGCTTAAATAACCAGTTTCCCTGACTTTCGATTGAATGTATTAATGCCATAATAAGGGCGCCGAAGGTAATCCAAAAATCAGAACTAAAAAAAGCCCCAATTAATTAAGAGAGAAATTCTAAAAATATAGCTATATTGACGCTCTGGCATGAGGGTGCCGTATTTTAATTCTAACATATTTATATTATTGTGAAGACGGATTCAAAAACTAAAAGTAAAGTAAAATTCTCCCTTGAATTTGAAATTAAATCATCACCTAAGATTCTCTATAACTATCTTAGTAATGCAAGCGGACTTGAAGAATGGTTTGCAGATAAGGTCAATATCAGAGAAGGCGACTATATTTTTACTTGGGAAGGAAGTGAACAACGCGCCCGAATTGTAAGTAAAAAGGATAACCAGACGATCCGTTATAAGTGGATCGATGATGATGGTGAGGACAAAGGTGACGAGACTTATTTTCAGTTTGATATCGTTCAGGATGAGATCACCTCTGATGTTGCTTTGATCGTTACTGATTTTTCCTTTCCGGATGAAAGGGAAGAAGATATTCTACTGTGGAATAGTCAAATCCACAGCCTGATGCACCATATCGGATCCTGATTAAGAAATCAATTTCATTAAATTATTAAAAGTTCTTTTTGCGACACTGATCACTTCCGTGTATCGGGTTATTTCCAGTCTGGAACAGATTTTAATGAAGGATTTTTCATACAGCACTTCCCTCCTGCTTTCAGCCAAAAAGTGATCAAGCTGAATGTAATTATCAGTTCCGAAATGGTATTGCCAGGGTGTATCATTCACACAAATATAAAGTTCCTTGTTCTTCAGGGATTCTATGTTTTTAATTATTCCATCTTTCCGCTTCTCCCAGGCTTCTCCCTGTAAATGGAGCGTGAAAGAAAATCCATTTCCCCACCACAACATGCTTCTGAATGCAAACACATTCTTTGTATTGAATAATTTTGGATAATCGAGAAGGATATATGGAAGATTGAGATAGTTCTCGCCCCTAAATATTTTTCCGGTAGTGACATTTAATCCTTCTTCTTCAGGTAAACCTGTCCGATTCAATTCTTCTTTCAATTCTAGCTCAAGCTTTCCGAATAAGTCAATGATTTTTCGGGTTACTGACAATTTTACGCTGAAAAAATGACTGTCATTCAGGACGTTTAATTCCTCTTCTGTAAATTCCAAATTGCTAACTTGCACCGTTTTCTTTTCTTACAAAGATAGTGTGAAGAAACTAACCCTCCTTGTACTCCGCTCTTTTGCAGGTCCTCTGCTACTGACCTTCCTTATTTCCCTGTTTGTATTATTGATGCAATTTCTCTGGAAATACATTGACGATCTGGTGGGTAAAGGATTGGATTGGATGATTATAGGGAAATTGATGATTTATGTATCTATTACAATTGTTCCGCTGGCTTTGCCCTTGTCAATCCTTTTGTCCTCCATCATGACCTTTGGAAATATGGCAGAACACTTTGAAATTACTGCCTGCAAGTCTGCAGGAATGTCCCTCCAGCGAATCATGCGGCCATTGATTGTTACTGCTGTTCTGATTTGCATCACTGCCTTCTATTTTTCCAATATTATCCTGCCAATGGCTAACTTGAAAATGAATGCCTTGCTGTACGATGTCAGACAACAGAAGCCTGCTTTGTATATAAAGGAAGGTGTGTTCTATAATGGAATTGATGGATATTCAATAAAAATTGGCGAGAAGGATTCAGACGGAAAAACCTTGCATAACATCATGATCTATGATCATCGTGAAAACAGGGGTAACACCAATCTGATTATGGCACAGTCAGGTTCGATGGTTATGTCACAGGATGAACGCTATCTGATATTGACCCTTCTAAACGGAACGAGCTATGAAGAAAGACAAAGCAGTCCGGGCAGGAACAACAAACCGCTTATGCGATCTGAGTTTGAAGAACAGGTTGTTCGTTTTGACTTAAGTTCATTTAAGATGACAAGGACGAATGAACAATTATTCAAGGATAATTATCAGATGCTTAACCTGAGTCAATTAACCTTGGCAGCAGATAGTATTGAACGACGGCTGGATCAAAAGAAGGAAGATTTATTCCATAGAGCTAAAATAAACTATTCAATTCTGCCGGATTCAGGAAGCAAAACATTGACTCAGCATGAGCCCGAGCTGAAAGAGGATAATTTTATTTTGAATTTTCCTCCTGAGAAACGTGCAATGATTATTAATTCAGCATTGCTTTCTTCCAGGAATATGAAAAGTATAACTGACGATATCATCACAGATCTTGATGGCAAATCCAGAGTACTTGCAAAACATAGGATAGAATGGCACAGGAAATTTACGCTGTCCTTCGCGTGTCTGATCTTGTTTTTTATCGGTGCACCATTGGGAGCAATCATCCGCAAGGGCGGACTTGGACTGCCGGTTGTTGTATCAATAGTTTTATTTGTTTGCTACCATGTAATTTCCATCAGTGCAGAAAAATTTGCACGGGAAGGAGTAATATCTCCTTTTGAAGGAATGTGGATGTCATCGTTCGTCTTGCTTCCGGTAGGCATATTTCTGACCTACAAGGCCACTACTGATTCTGCCCTTTTTGATAAGGATGCTTATTTTCGGTTCTTCAAAAAGTTTAGCAGAAAATCAAAACCAATATAATTAAGAGTTACTGATGAAGCTTCTTCAGATTTGCCATAGAATTCCCTATCCTCCTCTTGATGGAGGTAACATCGCCATGCTGAATCTTGCAAGCAGCCTGCAACTTTCAGGATGTGAACTCCATATGTTTGCTTTAAATACCAAGAAGCATTTTGTAGATCCGGAAAGCCTGCCGTCATTCTTTCATACAGACTTTCATTTTAGTTCTGAGGTGATTGATACAAAGCTTTCAATATGGAGAATGATAAAAAATTATTTTTCAGAGGGATCTTACAATGTCGATCGATTTTACAGCAAATCGGTAGAAGATAAATTAATCAAGATTTTAAATGAAAACACTTTTGATATCATTCAACTTGAGACATTGTTTACGGCACCTTATATTGATGTTATTCGAAAACACAGCAAAGGAAAAATTGTTCTACGTGCACATAATAGTGAGCATATAATTTGGGAACGTTTATCAGTCCTGGAATCTTCTCCATTAAAGAAATGGTATCTCAGTTTTCTGGCCGGTCGCTTAAAGAAATATGAGCTTGACGTGTTGAGCCGTGTAGATGCAGTTGTGCCCATTACCAAAATCGATTCAGCAGTGTTCAAATATTCCGGATATAAGGGTCCTATGCTGACGATTCCTTTAGGAATTAATATGAATCATTACCCACTTCAGGAATCCGGTTCAGAATTATCATTGTTTCATCTTGGTTCTATGGATTGGCTTCCGAATCAGGAAGCGATACGTTGGTTTCTTTTTTCTGTTTGGCCGGCTATCCACAAGAAATTTCCGGCACTCAGGTTAAATCTTGCCGGCAGAGGATTTCCCTCAGAATTGTTGGCACTAAACCTCCCCGGAGTAAATATGGAAGGAAAGGTTAATGACGCGAATGATTTTATGGAAAGCAAGCAAATTATGATTGTGCCTTTATTATCAGGCAGTGGAATGCGTGTAAAGATTATTCAGGGGCTTGCCTTAGGGAAAACAATAATATCCACCTCTATCGGTGCTGAAGGAATAGATGTTAAAGACGGTTTGAATATTCTGATTGCAGATTCTCCTGCTGCTTTTCTTGAAAAAATTGAAATGTGTCTGAGTCACCCCGAGCGTTGCCTGAGCATCGGATTAAATGGCCGAAAATTTGTTGCTGAAAATTATTCCAATCAGGTAATTGGAAAGAAGCTTTGTGCTTTCTATGAACAACTGTGTTTTGAAAAAGTAGCAGAAGAAATTTAGCGGCTCAGTCTTTATCCATGCGAATGGTATGCCCAAGCTTATCACGTTTAGTCTGAAGATAAGCTTCGTTATGTCGATTTGATTCCATCTCAATTGGAACGACTTCTGTAATTTCCAGTCCGTAACCAATTAACCCGGCACGCTTCTTTGGATTATTCGTCATCAGTTTCATTTTTGAAACTCCCAGATCGCGTAATATTTGAGCCCCTACGCCATAGTCTCTCTCATCACTTTCGAAGCCCAGTTCTAAATTTGCTTCTACAGTATCGCGACCATTTTCCTGCAGTTTATATGCCTTCAACTTATTCAGAAGTCCTATTCCTCTTCCTTCTTGATTCATATACACGATCACCCCCTTACCCGCTTTCTCGATCATCTCCATGGACGCATGCAACTGCGGGCCGCAATCACATCGGCATGACCCAAAAATATCACCGGTTAAACAGGAAGAATGAACCCGAACCAGGACAGCCTCATCACTTTTCCATGTTCCTTTTACCAGCGCCAGATGTTCCTGACCCGTGGTGATTTGTTTATAAGCATGCAATTCGAAATCGCCCCAAACTGTCGGGAGTTTGACGCTCACTTCTTTTTCGATCAGACTTTCTTTCTTTAAGCGGTAAGCAATTAAATCTTCTATACTGATGATCTTCAAATTAAACTTTTCGGCAATTTTAATCAGGTCCGGCAATCTGGCCATGGTACCATCCTCATTCATTATCTCGACTAAGGCACCGGCAGGGGTGAATCCTGCCAGCCTGCTTAGGTCAACTGTTGCCTCGGTATGACCGGTCCTTCTTAAGACGCCACCTTTTTTTGCAATCAGCGGAAAAATATGACCAGGTCTTCCCAGATGTTCTTTCTTAGTGGATGGATCTATTAGAGCCCTAACAGTTTTGGATCGGTCGCTGGCTGATATTCCCGTGCTGGTACCAAAACCAAGAAGGTCAACCGATACAGTAAATTGAGTTTCATGGCTTGAGGTATTTTTTTGAACCATGAGGTTAAGTTCCAATTCCTGACATCGTTCTTCTGTCAGTGCCACACATATTAGACCGCGGCCATGCGTAGCCATGAAATTTATGACCTCAGGACTGGCCTTTTCTGCAGGAACGATGAAATCACCCTCATTCTCTCTGTTGGCGTCATCCACAACAATGATAACCTTTCCTTCTTTAAGGTCATTCAGGGCCTCTTCAATGGTATTTAGTTTGAACATATTTCAGAATTGATTCGGCTACAAAGTTAACAAAGTTCCGGGTAACTAACATTTCAGGTTTTTAAGGCGATTATCCATGCAAAATGAAGAAATCTGTCATAACTTTTTCAGATTAATAATTAATCAGTACGCATTTCCTCATCAGAAAAGCCCTTGATTTTCCTGTCATCCTATAATATTTCAAAAAACTTACATGCGTCAGAAAGCAACTGCTTCTTAACACTTCGGCAATCAAGACCACTGTATCATTGTATTATAAACCTAGACAAAAGCGTATGGTTTACCGGTAACCCCGTAAGGTTACTCTCAAACGCTGCACAGCCCCGTAAGGCTCGGCAGCGTTTGTTTATTTTAGATCTATTGGTAACTTAATATAAAATAATGGGAGAAAGACCCAAGCAAAAAAAAATCGAAACTGTAAGATTTCATATTGGAATTTTTACATCAGCATTTTCTACGATGTATTATTGTAATACAAACACAAACAAAACTGAAACACATATGGTTGAACACAATTGACAACCCAACAGGTTGATCAAGAAAAACCGAACCCCGTAAGGTTCGGTTTTTTATTTTGTATAATTGAAGAATTCAGATCTGCAGTTCTTTAAAATAAATTTTACTTCTTATTGATTTTTTTTTCTCTATCCAGCAATTTTAACCGGCGCAGCAAGTCAGGAATATCATTGAATTCTTGTCTGAAGAAAATACCAAATCCTTGTGTATAAGGTGCAGAATAATTCAATACGTTGTCAGCATTTGATCTGTTAAAGCCTTTCAATCTAAAACGCCCATCCTCACTTACTTTATATTCAGCATAGAAATCTCCTACAAGATCATTTGTATTTTGGGTTTGATTGCTAGTATAACCCACATTGCCTTCTACGAGTAACCTGTCGTTGAACAAAGATTTGGCAAAGAGTAATTGAATTTCCTCATTGCTGTAATTATCCTTCGAACGATAGTTGATTCCTATATTCACATCCTTGCTAAGCCTGCCCAGCCAGTTACTTACCTGGTTACTCAATAATTCGGAAGCACTTGCCCCTGCCCCTGCTCCCGCATCAATCCTTGAGGATGACGCAGTCTGACTGGATGGCGGAGAAAACTGATTCAATAGCAGAAGACTAAACATCTGTTTACTCACTTCCTGTTCAGAGTTTAGAATGCTTTTCACAATGCTCTCACCGGTCGGATCAAGCCCTCTTACGTTTATATCGTAATTAATTGTTGGATTGAGGAGCTTATTCGTCAGGAGGAGACGACATTCAACAGGCAGACGTCTTTTGTATGTTGAGTCCTGAACCAGATTGTATAAAGATGAAGTGTACAATACATAGACTGCAGACAGATCTACATTGGCAGCATAAGGATCACCTGCCCACGTAATTTTACTGCCTGAATCTATATTGAATTTTTTGTTAATGAGATTTTGCAGTGTAAAGAGATATTCTCCCTTCGAGATTGTATATGTCCCATACATGTTGAATTCTCCGTTTGTGTTTATATCTAGTCTGATACTTCCATCCCCGGTACCGGAAATCACGTCACCGATCTTTTCATCAAAAATCAAATTGATGGTGGCACTTGGGTTCATGTCAAGATTCATATTCAGTCGAATTCCTGAATTTGTAACTAAAGTTCTTGGTTTCTCATCATAATCGTAGTTTTTTGAATGGTCTACAAAAGTGATAAAATCACTCTGGGTAACTTCGGCAGAATTACTCAGCGGGATATTAATTAATGTTCCCTTACTTGGAGCCAGATTTATGTCCATGGCAATCAGATTAAGCGGCCCATAAAAATGAGCGTATCCACTAACAACTGCATTCCCATAGTAAAGTGAATTCTGTGAATAGTTTGTGTTGAGCATCTGAAAGTTTTTCGGATAAACTTCCACATCAAATACGAAATGATCAAAGAACTGGTGCGTAATCTGTCCTTTTACTTTCGCCTCATTATTGTCTTTGTCGATTACGGTTACACCGGATAAATCAAAGACATTTTTTTTAACCTTAACGGTATTAGTGAAGCTATACTTCGTGTTTAAGTAATTTACGATACAAGTTGCTCTGGCAAAATCAACCGTTCCTTCAAATACAGGTTCCTTAAAAGTTCCGGTCAACTTCAGGTCAGCTGAAACCTTGCCGCGAACTTCTGAAAGTATTTCATCTATGTACCGTTCAATGGTTTTAAGGTAGAGGTTGGAAATATGAATATCAAAATCAAGGTTGTTATCATCTTTAGCGGCATAATAATTTCCTTTAATATCTATAATCCTTGCACTTCCCTTTACTATCTCAACATTAGCAACTACCACTTTTTGACCACTGTTAAATCTTGAGATAATTTTAGCGTTACCTAAAGTGTCATCGTTTAAAACCAGATTCGAAATTACAAGGTCTGTCTCAGCTTTGAGATCTGTTCTGGCTTCATTCAATGTGAGATCGCCGTCTATTGTTCCGCCCAATCGGCTGGAGCCAAGTTGAAGCAATGGATCCAGATTGTTCAAATTAAAATTCTTAAAGTTTAGTCGCAGGTTTTCTTCTACAGAAGTACCAATAATTCCATCAACATCGACAGATTCATTTTCACTGCTGAAATTAAGGCTACTGAATCTTACACTGCTCGTATCAAAAGCTACAATGTTTTCGGCATTAATATTCCATAGTTTATTTTTTAGAATAATTGTCGAGGTGTCAAATCTTAAATCAAATCTAGATGCTGAAAAGAATTCAAGGCCTGCTTTCAGATGAGCCTTGTTTGGAAAGCTGTCAGAATCTGCCAGATGAAGATCGGCAACAATCATGTTATTTCTTGCTGATGCATTCAACTCAACAGTTGGTATATATGATTTTTCACTAAAGTTGAATTGACTCAACGTGGCAAGCATTGCCAATTCCTGGTTGTCGGCATTTACTTTTAGATCAATGGTATGAAATACCAGAGAATTGTAGCGTATGCTGGGTGATTGCAGGTACATATTGAATGACTGATCACCTGTATTCACCTTTCCCGTTAAAAAAGTCATAGGATCAATAGTCCAGGAAGGAAGAAATATTTCTGTAATCAAGGAGGTGTTACGGAGGTGAATATCGAAATCAAAATTTTGTCTGCCCGGATCCTTTTTGAGTGGTAAAATTACTGAAGGTAAATAACGCGGTAAGATTTCTTTAAAAGCGTCAAATAGACTGGCAAGCTCAAACTGACCGTGCAAATTGACATCCATAAAGTCCGAATTAAGTTTCAGGCTTTTCATGACAGCAGATTCTTTTTTTGCCGTGAGGAGAACATTGTTAACTCTATACATTCTATTTCCGCTTTTAAGGAAAGTGTTGGCAATTTCTATGGAACCTTCAAGGTTGTCAAGGCGGTTTCCTCTAAGCGAACTGGTAATTGATGTTTTTAATATGTTTTCATTGGGGAGATCAATCAAATGCAATGAATCGAGGTTGACATTGTCGACCATGGCAGTGAAATTAAATATCGGTAGTGAATCTCTGAAGTCTATTGCTCCCTGAAAATCCAGGTCAATATTTTTTTCGTGAATCGTTAATGCTCCATTGAACAGTTTTTTGGAAAGCTCACCATCAACTTTAATGTTTCGGTAGGTATACTTTTTAAACCCTATTGCCTGAACAGTTCCGGTCATTCGGGCGTCTATATTATCGAGTTGCAATCCGCTACCTTTAATTTGTGTATTGAAGCTTACTAAACCAAGATCTTCCTGGGAAATAAGCTTACCGACATTGAAGCTGGTTGCAGACAAATGACCCTGATAAAAGTAGTTTGATGTTTTAGGGTCATGCTTAAGATTTAAGTCGGATGAAATATAACCCAGTGCGGTGCTGACATTTCCATAGGCCACAAAGTCGCTGTAAAAGCCTGTGAATTTCCCGGTGAACTTTACTTCGCCCAGAGAAGCCATGTTATCAGGAAGGGATAATGTTTTTCCTTCCGTGAATGGATACATAGGAAAAAGTTCAATATCCTTTTTATTGGTCCGGATCTCATCAGCCTGCACATCGATGAAAGTTTCAGCGATATTTGGCAATCCATACATGCCGATATTGCCTTTCAGAATGGACTTTTCTCCCCATCGAAGCTCTACATTCTTTCCTTTGAATTTATTTACCGTGCCTTTAAAATTACCGGAAAGTGCGAGAGTATTCTTTATTCCCCATAGGTCATGTGCAAAGTAGGCGATGTCTCCAAATGAAACATTTGTATTCACAAAATCTGCTTTCCAGTGTATGTGTCTCGTAAACCAGTTGAAGTCAGCAAAGCTGTCATACTCAAAAGTCAGATTCCCTTCTATCTCAGTTTGCGGAGATTTAATATGTAAATCGGTAAAGCGCATTTCATCGGATGCAATTTTGGCTGCTGCCTTGAATTCATTTACAACAAACCCACTCTTCTCCCGAAATGCAAGCTTATTTACGTCAACAAATAAGGAGTCGCCTTCGAAATGTAGTTTTTCAAGAGAGCCATTAATCTCACTGATGGAAATGTCTGTAAAGTTGATCCCGACAGGATCCAGTGTATCTCCTTCAACCCAATGCTTAAATGAAACATTTACCAAATCAATTTTATCAAAACGGATATCCCAGGGTGCAGAAGTTGAGTCCATTGTGGAATCAGCACCGGAAAAATAATTCAATAGAAAAAAGAGATTGTCATGCTCCTCGCCTGCATATTGATTGAGGTGAAATGTCGCCGTATTAAGATTGATTTTTTTTACGGTAAGTTTTCGGTTAGCTGAACTGAAATTTCTCACTGTAAATCCGATTGAATTGGCAAAGAGCAAGGTGTCTTTGTGTTGATCTTCTACATACACTCCTGTCAGGGTGAAGCCTGATAAAAAATTAATATGGACTTTGTCTACCCTAATGGTGGTTTGTAGTTCCTCTGAAAGGTATTTAGTGAGGTGTCCGGCAAGCCAGGTTTGAAAGAATGAAAATTGTATCAAGACAAAAAAGCTGCAGAGGATTAGTACAACTATCCCTGAAGTCCATAATACAAGCCTTTTAATTTTTTTGATACTTTTGAATTTTATAAAATCAGGACAAAGTCTCTTGCAAAACAACTATCATACCGTGTCTGATTCACCTGTTTATATTCTTGGAATTGAATCCTCTTGCGATGAGACTTCAGCTGCCGTGCTTAAGGACAAGCAGGAATTGTCAAATATTATTGCAAATCAGGACCTAATTCATCGTTTTTTTGGTGGTGTGGTACCGGAATTAGCTTCCAGAGCACATCAGCAAAAGATTGTATTGGTGGTAGATGAAGCATTACGTGTTGCAAATATAACCAAAAACGAACTCCATGCCGTTTCTGTAACAATTGGTCCAGGCTTAATGGGAGCATTGCATGTTGGAGTCTCTTTTGCTAAGGCTATGGCCTTTGGATTGGGTATTCCTTTGATAGGCATCAATCACATGCAGGGTCATGTTCTTGCTCATTTTATCAAACAGGATAAGACGAATTCGAAGCCTGAACCTACCTTACCTTTTCTTTGTATGACGGTTTCCGGTGGCCACACTCAAATAATCCGTGTCGACAGCCATCTTGAGATGAACATTATCGGAGAAACTCAAGACGATGCCGCCGGTGAGGCATTCGATAAGGCAGCAAAAATTTTGGGACTGCCTTATCCGGGTGGACCATTAATTGACCGTCATGCTCAAAAAGGTAATATTCACAAGTTTTTATTCCCTAAACCTCAGGTTTCGGATCTGGATTTTAGCTTTAGCGGATTTAAGACTGCATTTCTTTATTTTGTTCAAAAGGAAACGGCGAAGGATGCAAACTTTATCTCAAACAACATGGATGATATTTGTGCTTCAATCCAACATTCGATTGTCCAGATTCTTCTGGATAAACTGAAGCAAGCTGCATTTCAAACAGGTATCAAAGAGATTGCAATCGCAGGTGGAGTCAGTGCTAATTCATCCTTGAGAAGTGCTTTGATTGAATTGGGTCATAAAGAAGCTTGGAACATTTACATCCCTCCATTTGCCTATTGCACCGATAATGCTGCTATGATTGCCGTTGCCGGATATTATAGTTATTTAGCCGGTAAGTTCTCTGCTTCGGATATTAGTCCTCAGGCGAGAATGCCATTTTAATCTCTTGAATTTATTATGCCGAAAAAATCAGAGTTGACAGCAGCATTTTCAGGAATTCTGTTTGTTTTTCTGTTCTCATGCTTGAATCCGCAAGATGAAAAAAGAACTCACTCTAAGGATATACCTGCGGACACTACTGCGATTATAAGAAACTATATTTCCGGTTTGTGGAGTCTGGCAGAAGGGAATATGCTAAATAATGACGGCTATTTCTTCCAACCTGATGGCACAATTCGCCTTGTTGCAAGTGAATATTCAGGACAATGGAATTTGATAAACAGGGATTCTCTTCGTATTTCTTTTCAGATTTATAGTAGAGAAGATGAAGTTTCAGTCTTTAGAATCGACTCGTTGAGTGTCGACAGAATGGTACTAAATTCGAAAGACGGTGTACACACCTACCGAAAAGTTCCATTCGGCATTAACCTGGAAGGCACTGTTCTTCAGGGTTATATTGGATCTTTAGCAGACAATCAGATTAAACATTATGAAGTTGAAATACCAACTGCAAAAGAAATCAGTATCGAGCTAAGCGCGGATAACCCTTCAATATTTTTTCGGTTTTTTGAAAAGGATGTTCAATTGACCTCCGCCGGAGTTAGAGGCTGGCGGGGTATTCTTACACATGGAGGAAAGTATGAACTGCGTGTAATGGACACGACTGTCAATAATTCCAAGGCAAGTACTTCCTATTCCATAAAAGTAATTGGATTCTGATTTACCCCGGAAATTCCAGGAAAGAAAAGCCCCGTTCTCTGACGGGGCTTTTCACCATTATTCACAAACCAATCTATTATAAAAATTATTTTTGCTTACAGAACTTTATCAATGACTAAAACATAACCGTTACTTGCGGGAACTGTTGCTACGATATTTGCATCATTAATCTTTACTTTTCCATCCTTCACACTCATCACAACTTTTTTTCCTCCAAACATGGTAATCTCCTGTCCGTCCTTAAAATCTTCCGCTTTGTACGAACCGACAATCACATGGTTGTATAACACATTTTCCAGGTCATTCTTTTTTTCCTTTTTCATTAAGTCATCCAATACCCCTGCAGGGAGTTCAGCAAAAGCCGCATCAGTTGGAGCAAAAACAGTAAAGGGACCATTATTTGATAAGGCATCTACCAATTCAGCAGCGACAACTGCTTTTACTAAAGTTGTATGATCTTTTGACCCGATGGCAATTTTTACAACATTCGGTTGTGAAACATCATCCTTTACAGTTGATTGTCCACCTGAAGCAACTTCCTCAGAGCCTGTTTCTGTGGTTTGTTCTTCATTATTTTGATCAGAGCCAGTGGAGCAAGCAATAAATGTTAAGGTAAGAATTGCAAAAAGGAATGGTACTAGTTTCTTGGTTTTCATTTGTGTGGAATTTTAGGATTTGTTCAATTCCCGAAATTAGAACGTTCCACAAATCCGGAGAATGACCATCGTCATTCTAATCCTGACATTGATCATATTCCAGAGTATGAATAATCATAAGCCACAAAATCGGATGCAGAACTGCTCTGCCAGTACTTTTAAGGCTTCTCCTACCAAATATTTACACGCAAACTGTCGGGTCTCCACATTGCATCACCTTCTTTAATACCGAAGGCCTCATAAAATTCGGGGATGTTTGCAAAGGGCCCGTTTACTCGAAGAAAATTCGGAGCATGAACATTAGTCATAACTTGCATAGCCAGTGCGGCATCACGCGAATGTCCTAACCATCCCATGGAGTAACCAAGAAAATATCGCTGTGTTGGATTAAGTCCGTCAATTTTCTTCCCTTCCTTAAATTGTTTAGTCTTTTTAAATGCTTCGAATCCAATAACAACACCACCCAAATCAGCTATATTTTCACCTAATGTAGCTTCGCCATTCACATGCATGCTGTCGAGAACTACATAGTTACTGAATTGATTCACCAGCATGGTTGCTTGTTTTGAAAATAGAACTGAATCTTCTGCTGTCCACCAGTTTTTCAGATTTCCTTCGGCATCAAATTGTCTTCCCTGATCGTCAAAACCGTGCGTCAATTCATGACCAATAGTAGATGCGGCTGCATAACCATAAATAATGGCATCATCAGCCAATGAATCCGCTAAGCCCGGGATTAGAAAGATTGCTGAAGGCAAGACGATTTCGTTATTGGATGGATTGTAATAAGCATTATATGTCTGAGGAGTCATATCCCATTCAGTACGATCTATGGGTTCATGTAACTTCTTGATATAGTAGGCATACTGCCATCGTTTGCAGTTCATCACATTTTCAGCATAAGAATCTCTGCCGATATTTAAAGTTGAGTAGTCCTTCCACTTATCCGGATAGCAAACTTTCCTACTGATCTTTGAAAGTTTGTATTGAGCCTTTTCTTTTGTTTGATCGCTCATCCATTTCAAACCGTGTATTCTCTCCTTATAAGTATCCAACATATTTTGGACTAATGCATCATAGCGTTGTCGCATGTTTGGCGAAACATACTTTTCAACATACAATTGACCAAGTGCATCGCCGAGATAGCTTTCCTGTGAATCGAGAACTCTTTTCCAGCGTGGTCGTTGCTCGCTAACTCCTGATAATACTTTTCCATAGAACTCGAAATTCTGCGAATCAAAAGCTGTACCGAGTTCACTTGCATAATTATTAATCAGATTCCAACGCAGGTAGGTCTTCCAATCATCTACTGAAACAGTTTTTAAACTCTTATTCACCTGTTGATAAAACTCCGGTTGTGCTATGATTATCGAATCAAGCCCTTGCATATCCAGACGAGTCATCATGTCTTCCCAATTGAGTTCCGGAACGGAAGCCGCGAATTCTTTTGTTGACATCTTATGATAGTTCTCATAAGGATCACGAAGGTCCTCTATCTTTCTTGAAGCAGCAGCCAGACTCTTTTCAATCCCAAATACTATGATTGCAAGTTTCTTGGAATCCTTTTCATTTTCCCCCAAAAGCACAAACATCTTTTCCAAATGTTTTTGGTATTCGTTTCGAATATTTATGGTTCTGGAGTCAGTGTTAAAATAATAATCCCTGTCAGGTAGACCGATACCACCCTGATAAAGATGCACAGCAAATTCATTGCTGTTCATTTCATCCTGATAAATGGCGATATAGAATAGTGGGTCTGAAGTAATCTTTTGCATCTCTGCAATTGCATTCAGCACGCCTTGTTTATCTTTAATGGCCTCAATTTTATCAAGCATTGAAGTCATAGGTTTCAATCCTTCAGCTTCAATTTTCACAGAATCCATACCCATTGCCCAGAAGTCTCCAATTTTCTGCGCATTGCTTCCCTTTGCCGCCTCTTTGTTATTTGCAGATTCTTCACATAAATCTAAAAGCTTATCGTAGTTATCATTGATAACCAGGTTGGCAATTCCCCATCGTTTTTCACTTTCAGGAATAGGGTTGTTTTTCATCCAGTTTCCGGTTGCAAAACTGAAAAAATCCGAGCCCGGACTTACAGTACTGTCAATCCATTGCCAAAGAAAATCATCCTGTTTTATATCGGCTGAATCTTTTGATGATTTCTGAGAACATGCACTTAAGAGCAAGGTAATGCCCGATACTAGCATGATAAGGAGTGTATTCTTTCGTCGGTTCATTTGAAATTAATGTTTGAGGAGCAATATTACATTTTAAAAGCCGATAAATTTATACATTCGCCGCGCACTCTAGCGTTATCAATCAGGCTTTAAGAATTAATTAACCTTTGGAACAAGAAATTCCATTTTTCTTCTTGCTTTATTGTGACAATCAGAAATTCAATTCTTATTTTATTCGCCCAAAGCTCTGTTATGAAGAAGATATTACTTTCCGCACTGACTATATCGATCATTCTTACTATTGCCATCACTTTGCCCATAAAGAAATCTGATGCTCAGCAAGGGGTCTCAGATACCACCATTCATTTCAAGGAAGAGAAGCACTTGAAAAATATCATGCAACTGACCTTTGGAGGCGACAATGCAGAAGCTTACTACAGTTTTGACAGTAAAATGCTAGTATTTCAAGCTACAAATCCGGACTGGAATGTTGAGTGTGATCAGATCTATTATTCCAGGATTGACTCCTTTGCTCCGGTGATGATAAGCACAGGCAAAGGCCGTACAACTTGCTCTTATTTCCTGGGCGGTGATTCATTGATATTGTATGCTACAACCCACATGGCAGGTGAAAAATGTCCGCCAAAACCTGCACCACGGGCGGATCACAAATACGTATGGTCCCTCTATCCTTCCTTCGATATTGTAGTAGCAGACCTGAATGGAAAAATCGTCAGACAACTGACCACTGAAGACGGTTATGATGCAGAAGCTACAGTTAGTCCTGATGGAAGGAATATTGTATTCACATCGACTCGCAGCGGGGATCTCGAATTATATACAATGGACGCATATGGAAACAACGTCAAACAAATCACCAATGAACTTGGCTATGACGGCGGAGCATTCTTTTCTCCGGATGGTAAAAAACTTGTGTTTCGTGCTTCTCGTCCTAAAACAGAAGAAGAAATTAAAGAGTACAAAGATTTGCTTAAACAAGATCTTGTGATGCCAACTAACATGGAAATATATACCTGTAATGTGGACGGCACTGATTTAAAAAAGATTACAAATTTAGGAGGAGCAAATTGGGCACCTTTCTTTTCACCGGATGGAAAGAAAATTATTTTTTCAAGTAACCATGTATCAAAGGGCTACCACTTTAACTTATGGATGTGTAGTATTGAAGGTGGTGATATTGAGCAAATTACATTTGACAAGGTTTTTGCTGCCTTCCCGGTTTTTTCTCCTGATGGAAAGAAAATTGTATTTTCGAGCAACCGTAACAATGGCGGAAGCCATGCGACAAATCTTTTCATTGCCGATTGGCTGGAATAAAGATTGAAGAGTTGTTTATTAATTATGACCATAACTGAATATTTCGGTTCAGGTCAGTATCCTATTTTTAACTATGAAGCCCGGAAGAATACTACTCATTCTGTCTATACTCTTTATCATCATCGTAATTTATTTGAATAAGTGTAATTCGAGTGATTCCGGAAATAGTCCTTCCGCTAAATCCGGAAGTTCTGCTGCCATGCAGGTAAGCGGTTTCATTGTTCGTGCCTCTACCGTTTCTGAATCAATACATGTTACCGGTACTCTGTTATCAAATAAGGAAGTTGAAATTAGAAATGAGATTGCCGGTCGGCTTGTCAAAATATATTTCAATGAAGGCTCAAAGGTTAAAGAAGGAGACCTATTGGTCAAGATTTATGACGAAGACTTGCAAGCTCAACTGAAAAAATTACAACTGGAATTACAACTGGCCTCCTTAAATGAAAACCGGTCAGCAGATCTCTTGAAAATACAAGGTGTCAGTCAGCAAGATTACGATGAAGCTTTAAATTCGAAGCAACGAATTGAAGCTGATATTACGTTGATTAAAGTTCAGATAGCAAAGACAGAGATCCGTGCACCGTTTTCAGGGATTGCAGGACTTGAATTGATTAATGAAGGTTCGATTCTTCCTTTGAACACAAAAATTGTTTCTATTCAGAATATCGACCCGGTGAAACTGGAATTTTCAGTTCCTGAGAAATACAAATCAAAAATAATATTAAATCAGTCTGTACAGTTTTCACTGACAGCAGATATGACGAAGTTCCAGGCGAGAATTTACGCTATGGAACCAAAGATCGATCCCCTCACCCGCTCTGTCTTGATTCGTGCAGTATGTGCCAACCCTGAAGGTAAATTAACTCCCGGTGCTTTTGCAGGTATTGAAGTTTCCTTAGCTGACATTGATTCAGCATTGATGATTCCTTCGCAGGCTATTATACCGGAATTAAAGGGATATAAATTATTTGTCAATACTAATGGCAAAGCTTCGCCACGAAAAGTTGATCTGGGTATCAGAAATGATAGCACAGTTCAGATCATTTCCGGATTAAACGACGGCGACACTATCCTGACTAATGGTATCATGCAGTTAAGACCTGATATGCCAGTCTCTGTAACTTTCAATTGAATTTCATTTTGTATTTTCTATGAGCCTCTCCTCTATCAGCCTGAAACGCCCTGTCTTTGCTATGGTGATGTCCATCATCATCCTCCTGTTTGGGCTTATCGGATTTGATTTTTTAGGAGTACGGGAATACCCATCGCTCGATCCGCCAGTAATCACGGTCAGGACTAATTATACTGGAGCAAATGCTGAAGTGATTGAATCACAAATTACGGAGCCTATAGAGAAAGCAATTAATGGAATTGCAGGGATACGATCAATTTCATCTGCAAGCAATCAGGGATCCAGTATCATCACCGTGGAATTCGGACTGGAGACTGATTTGGAGGCATCTGCAAACGACGTCCGAGATAAAGTTTCTCAGGTATTGCGCCAACTGCCTCAGGATATTGACGCACCTCCGGTTGTAACCAAAGCTGATGCAAATAGTGATGCTGTTATTTCAATGACTGTTGTAAGTAATTCGCGCAGTCAATTGGAAGTGAGTGATTATGCCTCCAATATTATTCTTGAAAGATTACAAACGATTCCGGGAGTAAGTACGGTACAGATATGGGGTGAAAAAAAATATGCCATGCGCATTTGGCTTGATCCTCAGAAACTAAGTTCGTACAATCTCACCGCATTGGATGTACAAAATGCCATCAACAAGGAAAATATTGAACTACCAGCTGGAAAATTAGCAGGAAACACTACTGAACTCACGGTGAAAACCATGGGACGAATGAGTTCAGAGAAAGATTTTAATGAGCTTATTATTTCATCTGATGGAACGAGTAACATAAGGCTGCAAGATATCGGGTATGCAGTACTTGGCACTGAAAACGAAGAGACTATTTTGAAAGAAAGCGGAACGCCCATGATTGGAATGGCCATAGTTCCACAACCGGGTTCCAATTACATAGAGATAGCAGATGAATTTTATAAGCGTTACGAACAACTTAAAATTGATTTGCCAAAAGATTTTACTCTCAATATTGCTCTTGATAAAACTTTATTTATACGTCAGTCAATCTGGGAGGTGGGCGAAACCCTGCTCATCGCGTTTATCCTTGTTGTCCTGATTATTTTCCTGTTCTTCAGAGATTGGTTAATTGCCCTTCGCCCTCTCATCGATATCCCGGTCTCATTGATTGGAGCTTTTTTCATCATGTATATAGCGGGTTTTTCCATTAACATTCTCACCTTACTAGCAATAGTTCTTGCAACGGGTTTAGTAGTTGATGATGGAATTGTTGTAACCGAAAATATTTATAAAAAACTGGAATCAGGCATGCGCCCAATGGATGCAGCGCGCGAAGGTTCCAATGAAATATTTTTTGCCGTTGTATCCACCTCCATTACACTGGCTGTTGTTTTTCTACCCATAATATTTCTTGAAGGATTTGTAGGAAGATTATTCAGAGAGTTTGGCATTGTTATGGCCGGTGCCATCCTAATTTCTGCTTTTGTTTCTTTGAGTTTAACTCCTGTGCTAAACGTTTTGCTGGCTAGAAAAAATAAGGGCCATTCGAAATTCTATACCAAGACGGAACCATTCTTCCAAAGTTTAAACGATAGGTACCGGACTTCTCTAAGCAACTTCATGAAAAGAAGAAAATGGGCTTTCGTTTTAATTATACTTCCTGTTGCAATGATCTTTGGTTTTGGCGCTCTCCTTAAATCTGAACTTGCCCCTCTGGAAGATCGAAATTGGGTTCGTCTTGCAGTATCCGCTCCTGAAGGAACTTCCTATGAATACATGGATGAATACATGGACAGGATCAGTCAAATGGTAACAGATTCCCTCCCGGAAAAGAGAGTAATGCTTACGGTAACTGCCCCTTCATTTTCCGGTTCAGGAGCTGTAAATTCCGGCTTTTCAAGATTATCTCTTCAAGAAGCTAAGGACAGAAAAAGGTCGCAACAAGAGATTGCCGACTTTCTTGGAAAACAGTTGAGAACATTTCCGGAAGGAAAGGCTTTCGTTATACAAGAACAAACCATTAGTGTAGGAGGTGTTTCCCGTGGCGGATTACCTGTACAATATGTTATACAGAATGCAACTTTTGATAAGATAAAGGAAAAGTTGCCCGATTTTCTCGATGCTGCATACAAGGATCCAACCTTTCAGGGAGTCGATGTAAATTTAAAATTTAACAAACCGGAACTTTTTGTAAATATTAACAGAGACCGGGCACGGGCATTGGGAATTTCAGTCGATGATATTGCACAGACTCTTAGTCTTGCATACAGTGGCAGCAGAATTTCATATTTCAATATGAATGGAAAGCAATATCAGGTGATGGTTCAGGTTGACAGAAAAAACAGGGATGAGCCTCTTGATTTGAAATCACTCTATGTGCGTAATTCTGAAGGACAACTCATCCAGGTTGATAATGTGGTGAATCTTTCGGAAGAAAATAATCCCCCTCAGCTTTATCACCATAACCGCTTTAAATCGGCGACAGTTTCTGCAGGTCTTGCTCCAGGTAAAACTATTGGCGATGGGATCGATGCGATGAATAAAATATCGGATTCCGTTCTCGATCCTACATTCAATACGGAACTTACCGGTCCATCCAGGGACTTTGCAGAGAGCAGTTCTAACATCCTATTCGCCTTCATCCTTGCTTTGATTTTGATATATCTTATTCTTGCTGCACAATTTGAAAGTTTTATTGACCCCATAATAATTATGATCACTGTCCCACTTGCTTTGGGTGGTGCAGTATTTACGCTATGGATGTTTAATCAGACTCTGAATATATTCAGTCAGATTGGGATGATCATGCTCATTGGATTAGTGACTAAAAATGGTATTTTGATTGTTGAATTTGCCAATAAACAAAAGGAAGCCGGGAAAAATATAAACGAAGCGGTGATAGAAGCTGCAACAATGCGGCTTCGACCAATCCTTATGACAAGTTTTGCAACTATACTAGGAGCATTGCCAATAGCAATTGGACTTGGGAATGGCGCTCAAAGTCGAATGCCTATGGGAATTGCTGTAGTCGGTGGATTGGCATTTTCTCTCGTGCTTACACTTTACGTGATCCCGGCAATGTACACTTTCATTTCAAGAAAGAAATCCAGCTACGATTATCAAGAGTAATTTTAAAATGAATAAATAATTTATGTTCATGCGATTTTCCCGCTGTATAAATAGAGTCTTAGCATTTTGCTTTTGCGTAGTGACGCAATTGTTGAGCAATTCTATTCATGCTCAGGATTCATTACTAAAGTTTGAAGATGCAGTCAAAATTGCATTGGAAAATAATTTTGACATCCTGATCTCTAGCAATGAATTAAGCAAACAGGATCTTAAAAACCATGCTGGTGAAGCAGGTATGTTGCCTGACCTGAATTTGGATGCAGCTTACTCCCGATCCAATAATTCAACCAAACAAAAGTACTCGAATGGGGATCAGGTAGACAGGAATAATGCCCTTTCTGAAAATATGAATGCAGGCATATCTTTGGGTTGGACCATATTTGATGGTACAAAAATGTTCAGCACGAAGAGACGTTTGGCTGAATTGTCATCCCAAGCAAGTACTACATTAAAGATACAAATGGAGGATGTATACCTAAGTGTCACCAGTGCATATTATGAGATCTCCAGACAGCAGCAATTGCTTAAGAGCATCAGAGAAGAAATCCAACTCGGAAAGGAAAGAGTCAGCATAGCAGAAAGAAGATTGAGCAATGGTTCAGGCTCTAAACTGGAAGTGCTGCATGCCAAGACTGATTTAAATTCGATGCTTTCAGCGGAGATGTCTCAAAGCTCTGAAATTAAGTCAACCAGTATTGAGTTGAACCGATTATTATCAAGGAAGCTCGAAACAGGTTTTGTGGTGGAAGATTCAGTTCGTGTGGTTTTTAATCCTTCTCTTGATGATGTGAAAAATAAGTCAAAAGAATCGAATAAATTTCGTTCTTATTACCGGCAACAATTGCTCATTTCGGAATTGGCATTAAAGGAAAGCTCGGCAGATCGTTGGCCTGAACTGAAATTAAATGGCAGCTATGATTTTTCAAATGCTGAAAATGATGCAGGATTTATTCGGGAAAATAGAAACCAAGGTTTCAATTATGGTATCACTGCAAGTATGCCTTTGTTTAGCGGATTTAAACTTTCCCGCAACGTGAAGGCTGCTCGTTTGGATGTGATAAACTCCCGCCTTCGACTGGAGCAAACCGAAGAAAAGATTAATGCTGATATCATCAGAGCCTTTCAGGTTTTTGAAGATCAACTTTCCATTTTACATCTTGAGGAAGATAATATTCTGGCCGCCAGAGAAATTCTCTTCATTTCGCAGGAACGCTTTAAAACAGGACTCAGCAGTATTCTTGAGTTGAAGGAAATCCAAAGAAGCTACGAAGAAGCCATGAACAGGCTTGTTGACGCCAGATTCCAGGCAAAGATCTCCGAGGCTAATCTGATGAGGCTAAGCGGCGTTCTTATACAATAAGCTGCTATTTTTCGATTCTCCGAATTAAATTATTTTTTAGAACTTGCGACAAGTTTCAAGATTGAATTCTATCTATGGTTAGAAAAAGAATTATACGAACCGGCTCGCTATTTACGGAAGCATTCACTGAGTTTATTCAAAACCAGCGAACTGTTGGTATCCTATTAATATTATGTACGGCCACGTCCTTATTTGTTGCTAATTCAGTTTACTCGGATTCATATACACACTTTTGGCATAAAGAAATCAGCCTCATCATATCCGACTTTCATATAGGGATGAGTCTTGGGCATTTTATCAATGATGCTTTGATGGCAATATTTTTTCTGCTTGTCGGGCTTGAAATAAAGCGTGAACTATTCGAAGGAGAACTCTCCTCCTTGAAAAGAGCAACACTCCCCTTCGCCGCTGCATTGGGTGGCATGTTAGTTCCGGCAGGCATTTACATGTTATTTAATGTAGGAACCGATACACAATCAGGTTGGGGAATACCGATGGCAACTGATATTGCCTTTGCAATAGGTGTGCTCTCGCTTTTGGGAAACAGAGTTCCTGTATCGCTAAAAATTCTTTTAACAGCACTTGCAGTTGTTGATGATCTTGGTGCAGTCCTTGTGATTGCCCTCTTTTACACCAAATCAATTTCTACATACTATTTAATGCTCGCAGGCATACCTTTGCTATTACTGATACTACTCAACAGACTCAGAGTTAAGTATGTCACCATCTATCTTTTGCTTGGGTTGATCTTATGGTATTTTGTTTACAAAAGTGGAATTCATGCAACCATAGCGGGTGTATTACTGGCATTTACTTTTCCATTAAAAGGATTTAAAGAAAAGAGTCCTCTCCTCACCCTGGAACATGCCTTGCATACGCCCGTAAATTTCCTGATCATGCCATTATTCGCTCTGGCTAATACGGCAATAGTATTAGGAAGCGGATTTCTAGACAAGCTTCAAACGTCTGAAAGTTTGGGAATCGCTTTTGGTTTAATACTCGGAAAACCGATTGGAATATTTTCATTCATACTTCTGGCACTTTATACCAAAGTCAGCCGTATTCCCCAGGGAACTACACTTAAACAATTACTCGGAGTCGGTTTTATTGCCGGCATAGGTTTTACAATGTCAATTTTCATTGGCATGTTGGCTTTCGATAACCCTGAACACATTTTTAATGCGAAGCTTGCAATTTTGGGTTCCTCTCTTTTTGCAGGCATCATTGGATTCTTCCTTCTTAAATCTGCTACCAATGCAACAACTTGATGATAAAGAACTGGCTGCACAGCTCAGGACACCCAACGGATCAAAGGCAATAGAAGTCAGTGACTGGATGGAGAAAGCAAATGAAAACTTATACAAGGAGTTTGCAAAAAGTTTCTTTCCTCAACCAGGTTCCTCTGTTCTTGAAATTGGTCCTGCAAACGGAGCTTTTATTCCTGCCATACTCAATTGTGCTAAGGAAATGGACTACACTTCCATAGACTTATCAGAAGAAATGGTAGAGGCTGCAAAGAAATTTAATGCTTCCCTTTTAGCTGCCGGGAAAGTTAAAATTACTCATGGGAATTGCAGAAAAATGAAATTTGATACTTCCATGTTTGATTATGTCTTCGGAATAAATACTCTTTACTTTTGGGACCCGATTGAAAATTATCTCGATGAAATAAAGCGCGTGCTAAAACCTTCCGGAAGTCTTATTCTTGGTTTTAGGGCGAAGTCAGGTCTAATCGAACTGCCCTTTTCGCGCCATGGGTTTTCGCTTTATGAAGCTTCAGACTTGGAGTTCATTCTTTATAAATCCGGTTTCAAAACGGTTTCCAGCTGGACATTTCCGGAAGAAATAAAAGGGCCCGATGACCGGAAACTGCGATTGGACGCGGTTTTCACGCTTGCGTCGTCTTTCTAAATTTTGTATTATTGATAAGATTAATTCACCATCAGCAATATGATTCGCTTAACATTATTCATTTTCATGCTGGCTTTTTGCGTTTACAGTCATGCACAGACCGTATCCAAACTGACGATTACTGATAACCTCGCTGCCTCGAGCAAGTTTGGATATGGAAAACCAAAACCTGCTCCTGCGAAAGATCAGTTTGAAATGATTGAAGAAAAAGGCACACAGGTTTTGTTTTATGCAGACGTAACTCCTTCAGAGAGCTTGCCAGAAATTTATAAGCTTTCATTTACCGCGTACAAAATTTCTTCCGGTAAAGATGAGTGGGTCGACGAA
>Ga0154020_10002020_pt1 | contig 24803 bp, 24 predicted proteins | sample Klosneuvirus_201_FD_109709 | JGI IMG/M metagenome (GOLD analysis project Ga0154020, IMG submission 109709) | Active sludge microbial communities from wastewater, Klosterneuburg, Austria - Klosneuvirus_20160825_MG | ecosystem: Engineered > WWTP > Aerobic digester > Activated sludge | place...
AGGGAATTTTAAATTAGGCATTGCCATGGTTGGCATAAAATTACCCGAACTAAAATTTATTCCCTTTACCAGTAAGGGTTTCGCTTCGGGTATTTTACCCGAAAATTACCCAGCTCAATAGAGTTAATACTTGTCCACAACCCCAACAAACCAGCCTCAAAATGAGGAAACACGGGAATAAGCGCTCATATTAGCCTTACAAAAACAAACAGTATGACAACAGCACAGAAAATATCAGCAATGCAAAATTTAAAGAGAAACGGCAAACTTGAGCCTGCTGAATTGAGCGATGAGTTGAACCCACAATATTTGTTCAGTTTAACACATTCCGAACTTCTTTGTGCAATTGTAAACGGCAAGATTGATGCAAAAGAATTAGCCTGGCAACAGCTCCGCAACCGGGGTCTTGATGCTTCCGGTAAATGGGTGGGGTTTGGTGAGGAAAAAGCAGAAAGGCCATGGTAAGCTACGATAGTATTTTATTTTAATGTATTAACTTAAAATAAAGTATTTTTGTAGAAAATAATAGAATGTCAGCAACAACACAAGAAGCCCCCGCATCAATTTCTTCACGAATATTAAAAGCAAAAAAAATTAAATGGGAAGACCTGCAGTTTATTCAGCAGGAAGACTTTAAAGAATGGATTGATACCGGCGACCTGAAACTGGTTCAATCGCTTTTAAAGTATAATTTCATTGACCCCTTTAAGGTTTGGGAAAATAAAGGAGTTATTTATTGCCTTGACGGGTATCACAGGTGTGCAGACCTTAAAAAGATAAAGGAAAGCGGAGTAAATGTGCCCGAGTTGCTGGATGCCACTTTTATTGATTGTGAAAGTATAGAAGATGCTGCTGAATTGGTATTAGTGTATTCATCCATCTATGCAAAAATCACACAGGTTGGTTTTGATAGCTTCATCAAAAACTACGAACTAAACCTGAGTGAGCTAAAGGAAACGATTTCTATCCCGGAGTTTTCGATGGACAGGTTTGAGCAAAAATACAATGTATTCAATACTGACAATGCGGAGGAGCCGGAGGTTGAAGTAACAGAAGATGACCTGATTGTTAAACCTGGGGATTTGTTTGAGATAAACGGCCACAGGATAATATGCGATAGCTTTAAAAATGACGATTCAGTTAAATTATTGATGAATGGCAATAAAGCCAGGATCGTAAATTGTGACCCTCCGTATAACTTACCGGCAAATTTTTTTACCAATAAAGAGGAAAAGCGGCATAAGGATTTCGCAATGGGTGCCGGGGAAATGACGGACGATGAGTTTGTTGGTTTTATTTCTGACATAATGAGGCGGTCAATAGAGAATACCGTTAAGGGTGCCATTCATTACATCTTTATGGATTGGCGCCACGTGTGGCACATGACGGAGGCGGCAAGGCTTGTATATGGCAGCCCACAACCCAAACAGTTATGTGTGTGGAATAAAGACATGATGGCCAACGGTTCATTCTATCGGGCCAAACATGAACTTTGTTTTGTATTTAATTCGCCGCAGGCAAAAGCGATTTGGAACAAGGATATGCTTGACCACGGAGGTTTTTATAAAAACAACGATGAGCTTGTGTTTATCTTTAAAAACGGAGGCGATGATGTAAAACACCTTTCACATCTTGATTTAAGAGACCGAATTCGGACCAACGTTTGGAACTATCCCTCTGCAACCAGCACGGCCAACTCTGATAAATTAGAATTGAAAAACCACCCCACGCCTAAGCCGGTGGTAATGATTGCCGATGCGATACTTGATACCACAAATGAAAAGGATATTGTAATTGATTGGTTCCTGGGCAGCGGTACTTCATTAATTGCTGCACAGCAAACGAAACGCTTATGCTATGCCACTGAAATTGAGCCCAAATATTTACAGGGAGATATTATCAGATTTTTGAATTTTTGCGATAAAAGAGGGATAGAGGTTAATTTTAGCCATGTAAATGGCATATTAACACTTAAAGATTTTCAAAATGAACAATCTAAAACCCAAAACAATGTCTGAGGCAAAAGAGGCGATAATTGATTTTTTAACCGACCAGTTAGCTGTGAACACGGAACAATTGAGAGAGTATATTCAGATAACTTATTGCCGCCATCTACGCCAGATGGCGTGAGGCAAATGCGTGAACAGGAGGCTATAAAATTACGGGACAGGATAAATTTTATTAGCACCATTCAATCGTTTATTAATAATTTATTCCCAAAGGAAAATGATAGTAAAGGGAACAAAGAATGAGGTGCGGATGCGGATTAAGTATGTACGGGAGCTTTTAATGAACGATGTTCCCGAAACTGATATTGTATCTGCTATTATGGAAAAGTATGCTATTGGCAAGGCCATGGCATACCGGTATCATTATATTGCTTTTGCTTCGCTGGAAGAAAAGGACAATAAGCAACTGAAGAGAAAGATTGATTTCTATAAAGCCAGGAAGTGGAGGTCAATAATGGACATGGATCCAAAAGAAAAAAGAACGGCAGCCGGCGTGGCAGTGGTAAACAAGGTAATAAATGAAATTGCGGTTTTGGATGGTATTGTAACCAAAAGAATTGAGGTGGTTGGTGATAAGAATAATCCCATCCAGGTGCAGCATGCGCACGCACATATTCACCGTCATGAAATAGACTATTCTGCAATGACAACGGAGGTGCTGGAAGCATTGGTAATTTCAGGCAGAAAAAATCAGCAAGTAGAAGAATAATAAAGATGCAAAATCCGCAATGAGTAATGACCTTTTTATAGATATTGATAAAGCATCAGCAGAGCTTTGCAAACGCAAGCTCTCTTTTTTTGTAAAAGAATTTTGGCACCTGGTTTCTGCTGAGGCGTTAATTTGGGAGCCCCACCTTGATGTACTATGCGATGAAATACAGGAAGTATATGAGCGTGTTTTTTTAAGGCAAACAGGAGTTAAAGAGGATGGAAAAACGCCATTATTAACAAGGCTGCCTAAAGACCACGACCTTATTATTAATGTTCCTCCGGGAGCATCTAAATCTACAATATGCACAATAATGGCCCCGGCATGGAGCTGGACAAGAGATGCAACCGTCAGGCATATAACCGGCTCATATTCCGAAGCACTCGCCACAGAGCATTCTGTGAAAAGCCGGGATATTATTGAAAGCGACCTATACAAAAAATACTTTCCTGATATTGAAATAAAGTACGATAAAGGCCGCAAAACAAACTATGAATCCACTAAACTTGGACAAAGAATAGCCACATCTGTAGGAGGAACAATAACAGGCATGCACGGCCATGTAATCACTATTGATGACCCGATTAATCCAAAGTTGGTAGCCAGCCAGGTTGCTTGCGATGAAGCGAATAACTGGATGGATAAAACTCTTTCCACACGTAAAATCAGCAAAGACGTTACGGTTACAATATTGGTAATGCAACGATTATCTGTTAATGATCCTACAGGCCACCTGCTTAGTAAACAGAAAGAAAATATTCGGCATGTTTGCCTGCCTGCAGAAATTTCAGATAATGTAAAACCAGGGAAATATAAATCAATTTATCAGGATGGGTTACTTAGTCCATTACGGATAACAGTCAAGTCCATGAAAGAAGCCCGTATTGATTTGGGAGCTGATGGCTATGCCGGCCAGTTCGACCAAACGCCGGTAAAAGAGGGTGGAAGCATCTGGCAAAAATGGTTTATACCGATTGATGATTTCCTGTTTCCAAAATATTCAGACCTCATGCAACTTGGATCCGATTGGGATTTAGCATATACCGATGATGATAAGAATGCTGCCAGCGCCTATGTAACAGGCGGTAAATTAGACGGCCGCATCTATATTGCTGACCTTGATTTTGCATACATGGAATTCCCGGAAATGATTAAGTGGATGAAAACAAAAAAATCCCCACACTACATTGAAGCTAAAGCAAGTGGCAAATCAGCCAAACAAACGCTCACAAGGAATGGAATAGCTGCCATAGAAGTAAAAGTGCAGGGAGGGGCAGATAAGGTTTCCCGTGCAAAACAAGCATCCCCACCTGCAGAAGCAGGGTTAGTGTATATTAAAAAAAGTCTGCTTGATAAATTATACAACGACCCGAACCAGGGTATATTGAATTTTCCCAAATCCCCCAAAAAAGACCTTGCCGATGCATTGGCACAATCACTCCAGAGGTTATATCGTGGTGCAATTATTGTCGGAAGTGGCAAAAAAAGCCCACTCGATGCCATTAATTAACAGCGTGTGAATTTTATTTTAATGGTTTAGATTAAAATAAAATATTAATTTTATGGCAAACTAAACACAATAACTATGTTTCATGAACACAAAGAAGAAATAAGCGCAGCTATTACGCTTCTTCAGCAGGCAGAGGAAAAAGCAAATTCAATTCTCTATTCTGAAAATCTATCCCCATTGCGACAGCAGGTTTCCGCCGGGCTTAAAAAGATAGTACAGTCACTTTCTTTAAATCTTGGTATTTCAAACCCTGCAACCGATGAAGATAACGGTCCTAAAAAGGTAACAAAATTTATGGGCAGGGAACTGGGTAAAAAAGAAACTAAGGTGGCTGTTTCACCGGAGCCCGTATTGATTGAAGAAAGCGCTGGAGATGGCCATGATGGACTTTCCCCTGAAGCCAAGGAATTAGCAGACAAGGTGGCAAAAGTTTACCCGGAATTCAACAGCCTTTCCAATGATGAAATATTAGATTCTTTGTCTGACCTTGAAATAAGGGGCGTTGCAAAAAAAGCCGGCCTTCCGGTAACAGAAACAAAACCTAAAAAACTTGACCACAAATACATTGACTTAATTAAAAGTTCAATTGTGGAAAAAGCAAACCAGGAAGCTATTGCAGCGGAAGCGGCAGGTAGCAAAAACGATAAAGAATAATAAATGCAGGTAACAGTAAATGGGAATGTGGTAAATATCCCAAGCGACCTTTCTCAAATAACGCTAAAACAGTTCATTGAATGGTACGATGAATATGGACGAAGCCTTGATGAAAAGCTGTCTGCAATATTAGCCTCTGAATATAAGGATGAAATTTTAAGGGAGTTTGACCTTGAAGAACATATAATCAATGAGGCTTTGGCTTGGTTCTCTTTCTTTTCAGGTTTTGATTTTGCCGATATTAAAGGCACAGAGAATGCAGAGCTTATTATTGACCGATATAAAATCATACGCTACTTATTAAAAGAAAATGAAAATGATTTTGAAGAGTTTCCACGTGAAATAGAATGGAATAATGAGGTATGGGCTATACAAGATTTTAAGGTTGATCCAAAATCGAAAATGGATTTTAATGAAATAATCACCTCAAAAGAAGCAATGAGGCAGTTGTATAAGTTGGGAAAGAGCAGGTGGGAATCTTTACTATACCTATCTATAATTTTCTTCAGGAAAAAAGGAGAGGCGTATACCGATGAACTTATGCATGAAGACAGTGAGCGAATGAAGTTAATGGAAAACCTGCCAATGTCAATAGCCATGCAGGTAGGTTTTTTTTTGAAAAATTGTGTGGATACCTGGCAGAAAATTTCAGCATATTCGGGGGAAGGGGAGGCGGATCAAATAAGCCCGAATTAATTGCATATTACGAAGAGTGGGGCTGGGTAGATTTCTTGTGTGAAGTAGCAAAAACAAAAATTTATGATATAGCTGGTTCCGGGCTTGATAGTATTGATTGCGCAAAAATTGCCAAAGCATACAAGGTGATTACAGAAGCCAGTAAAGAAAGCGACAAAAACAATGCAATATCTAAAGCGTATAAACTAAATAGTTAAAAAAATCAATAAAAAAAACACTCAACAATGAAAATGAACTTAACACCACAGCAGCGCCACATGTTCGGACAGGAGATGAATAACGAACTTGAAAAAATAACCATGTCCTGGAGTAAGGAACTTAAAGAGTGGCATCCAATTGCAATTAGAGCACTGGATTTTGCCAGTATTGAAAATTTAAATATTCCTGCAAGTCATTATGAAAGGCTTACTGAAACAGAAGCATGTGGCATCAACATGAATATTATTTCTGTATTAGTTAATAATATTGAAAGGCGCAAACCCTCGGAAATGCGTTATAATGCTTTTGAATGGAAGGAAATAATATCACTTAATTTGTTCATAGCAAAATCATGGGAGGCACTTGTAGAGCCAGTAAGAAAAAAAGTGCTAAAGAGAATAGAGTTAATGGAAAAAATCCCACCCTTAAACGTAATTGCAAAAGCATAATGGATGAACTTTATTTATACGACCGGGACAAAGGGCTGTTTAAAAAAATATTAGCCAAGTCAATTGTTATGCAGGGCAGGTACCATGTATCACCCAATTACGGGCACGATTTGAATACCACAAACCTTGACAGTTTTTTGAAAGACCCCAAGAATGGTATCACGGAGCCGGAACAAAAATACCCCATCGTTGTATGTATGCCACCTGCATCTGTTATTAACAGGGAAAACGACACATTTGATGAAACGTTTTTGTTTGAATTGTTTTTTTTATGCAAAACGCATTACAACGGGCAAAACAGGGTGAAAATGGAAGATAAGCCCACCGGCAGGAGTGGCCACCATGTATGGTACGATTGGAAAGATATGAAAGAAGTGGCCATTGAGTTTTTGGAAGCATTAAAGCAAGTGCAAAAAAAATACAGGCTAAAATCTTTTATGGCCGTAGATTTTAGCAAAGTACCCATCCGGCGCCTCAGTAAGTATAATAATGACAACATCAGTGGCGTGGGAATAAAGCTGGAGGTACAAACTGCAAACAACCTTTGCGAATTGGTTGACTATAATGAAGATTGGATAGATGATTTTGATTTACCGGATGAACTCATACATGAACACCACAAGCATTAATAAAGGACAGGATAAATTTTTGTTGGAAAAGGCAAAAAAAATTCCTGGCCCTGTAAGAAAAAAAATATTGGATGAAGGTATTATTGGCCTCGCAAAAAATGTACTTGAATTTGGTTCACCAATGGAATACCTGTTTGATGTGTACGAGGAGTTCATTGATTTGTCCGGTGATTTGGATGATTTTACCTGTGGAAAGTGTCGTGGGCAGGTGTTGTCCGATTTTCAGAAGATGCTGCCCATATTAATTCAATTTGAAAAAGCAAAAGGAAATGCCATTTAAACCCAAAGGACTGGATGTTTTAAACAAGGAAATGCTGGCCGATATATCTAAAGAACTTCGCCTGCAGGGCCACCACGATACAGGGGCTTTGGAGCAGTCTTTAAAACCATATTTGCAGGCCGTAAACAATGAGGTGATTATGCAGGCCTATGCACTTGGTTATATTGAAGATTTGGAAGAGGGCGTTCCGGCAGAAAAAATAAATGTATCAGATGCGGATTTTGAAAAATTGAAAGGTTGGGTAAAAAGAAAGATTGGAGGTCAATTAAGGCCTGCTGATGTTACAGCAACAGCAGCAGCAATAGTAAGAAAATGGAAAAAAGAAGGGAAACCATTATCAAGTTCACGAGCATATTCCCAAACAGGGGAAGTAACCGGGGCTATTAAAACAGCCTTGGAAGAAAATGAACAGAAGTATGAGCGGATGATGGACGATGCCATCTTTAATGAATTTGATGCAGAATTTTCAAAAACAAAAAGTAGTACCATATAAACAATGCCAATATCATCCATCATACAACAGCCTGCCACCAAATCATTGAATGCTGCATACCGGCCGGTAATTATTAATGCACAAGTAGCCAAGGTTTCCGGCAACCTTCCACCGGTTGTTTTCTGCGATGTTTATTTCAATAATATATTTTACAAAAGTTTTTCAAAAACACTGCCTAAAACAGAAGATGTTACCTATGGGTATTATGAATTTGACATACAGGATGCATGCCAGGAATATCTTAAAAAAGCGTTGCCGCCTATTGGTGTTGTAAGTGTTTACCACCTTCCGGTTGGTATTTTAGAAACTGTTTTTTGCCGATTAAGGTCCAGCGCCACAGATTCAAATGGACTGATTGTTTTAGATGGTACGGCCCCGGTTCAGGCCACGGGTAAAAATAATTCTATAAGTGGTGGTGGTTTGCAAACAAATTCTTTTTATGTGCTCAATTCTACATTGCAGCACGAAGATAATCAAGATTTTGAGGCACATTTATCTTCCTTCAAAAAGCGTATTTGGTCATCGGATGCTTTTCCGTTATCCCATCGCCCTGAGCATTACCGTATTTGCAATGGCGATCATGATATGTTTCCCATTGTTTACAAGAGGGACAATGAGGATATACCATGCCTGCGGCTTAAATACAGAAAAAAAGGGCAAACTACGTGGCAAACGGCGAGCCTTTGTTCATGCGTAGCGCCAACCGGTTCAATAGTTGGGCCCGAAGAATGGGGTATTGGTGTTCCATTTCAGTTAGCAATACCCATTAACGGTACGCCGCCTTTTACAATATCGGTTACCCTGCTTCCTTCATGGATGAGCATAAGTATCTCCGATAATAATATCGTTTTAAGCGGTACACCAGATACGCTGGATGAATATAATGTTGTAATGAAAGTGGAAAACGAGTGTGGCCAGGTTAACCTTACTTATACATTAGATATTGTTTCATGCATGGGGCCATTTGTAAAAATTAATGCAATGCCAGAAACACACAGCATTTCTGAAGGGCCGCAATTTGGATATTTACTCGAATTAAGTGGTACAGAACCAATCTCCATTGTATCGCATACCATACCAGAGTGGATGGATATTGATGGAAGCGGTCCTGATTGGCATATTGAAGGCGAGCCGGAAACCCCGGGTATTTATCATTATGAAATAAATTTTGAAAACAGTTGTGGAAGTTTAACAGTTGAAGGAGATATTGAAATTTTAAGCTAATATGGCAAACGTAATATACATACCCAATGGGCCTGCAAATTTGCAGCCGCTATTTCCAAATGTAGATTTTGGAAGCATTGCAGAATACTATGTGGAAGTAATCGGCGAATTTGAAATAATGGCCACCACACCCATAAATAAAATGGAGTGTTGCTGCGACAGCGACAAAGTGAGGGTACACTTTCTTAATTATCTCGGCACATTTGATGCTGTTAATTTTGAGAAACCAATCGTAACCCATGAGGCGCAGAGTGCAGAATACAAAGGTTCATTGGCAGCGCCGTTAATAAAAACAGATACCGGATTTGAACGCTTCGATGTAAGGGCTAATGATACAAAAGTAGCCCGCAATCAATGCTACCAGGAAGAAAATATGCCATGGCTTCAAGAACTTATGGATAGCCCCAAAACTTACGAAGAATGGAGCGGCACCCAGGGTCAGCCGGCCAATTACCTGCCCATTGTTATTAAAGATAAATCGTTTGAAAAACTGAAAAATGAAAACGATTTTAGGTATGACGTTTTAATTGAGTATAAAAAATCAAATGAGATTATAACCATAAGAAATTAATGCCACATACGCAATATATAAAGGTACAGGTAGGCGATTATGAAGCCATTACATCCAACCCCGACGAAATACCCGTGTCCATTAATTACAGCCTTGAAGATAATTCCGACTTTCAAAGCAAGGAATCCGGTATGGCATTCGACATTACCACGCCGGCAACGCTTGAAAACTCAAAAACAGCAAACAGCTTTCATAATCCATCCATAGAAGACCTTACCGATGGAGAAATATTTCGCAGCATACAGTCTGCACGCATAGAAGCCAACGGCCATGAGTTATTAGTTGGCAAGGGGCTGCTGAAAAGTGCAGAACATAATAGTAGGCCTATATCCTATACATGGAATATCTGGGGAGATAATGCAGACTGGTTGATTGACCTGAAAGAAACCACGCTGTTCGACCTGTTAAAGCACATCAGTTTTGTTTTTTCAAAAGTCAATATACAGGCATCATGGGCCTTTAACGGACTGAGTGAAGCATTACCCTATGTATTTGCACCAATTCGTTACCGTGACCCTTTTAACGGGTACAGCACCGTAGATGGAGAGAGTGTACCCAACGATGATAATGTGGCTGTAGATTACATGAGGCCGTCCATCAGTAAATATTGGCTGTTATACTGGATGTTTAAATCGGTAGGTTATAAATTAGAAAGTTCTTTTTTCAACACCAATTATTACCGCCGGATGGTTATGCCATGGACTTGGGGTAATTTCTTAAATTCAGAAGGAACAAGGTTAGATATACACAAGTTCCTTGCTAAAAGTTTGCACGATGTACACTTCAGTGGCGACTATACCGGCATTTGGGATTTACTTGTTTCAAACGATTCCACAGATGGTGCCTATGATAATAATGGAACGCCCGGAGACTATACCTATGTGCCAACAGCCACCATGAGGTGGCAGTATAACACACCACACTATGGAATATTGAGCGCCACATTTAGCATCACATTAAGCCTTAATGCCAAAGTTGACATGGGGTCTAATTTAAAAAATAGCCACGTACAAGTGCGCATACAATGGTTTAAGAACGGTGTAATGACAGACTGCGGATGGGGCGCTTTTAACAGTAATGGAAATCTAATGATGCAATTAGATTCAAGTGGTATTACAGCTAATTATTTTATTGGTAACGAAAGCCAATGGTTTACTACAACTGTAAACCCGGCAGATAATGCCGGAGCAGGAACAATTATTACTGCAAAAGTTTGGTTATTGTGCGATGAAGCTTCAGGCGGAGCCGCATGGTGCTATGCCAATGTATTAGAGTTTAAGCTAGATTATTTTAAAATACCACTTGGAGGAACTATTGACCTTGAAAATTACACTGGCCTTAAAAAATATAAAGCCCTGGATTTTCTTGCCGGTGAAGTTGATTTGTACGACCTGAGCTTTAATACTGACCCGGTTGCAAAAAGAGTGGTTATAGAGCCCACCCATCCCTATTCATTAACCAATGATTTTTCCACAAAACAGGATGGGTACTTTAAAGATGATTTTCTTGACTGGAACAATAAGTCCGATTATTCCAAAAACTGGCAAATGCAATTATACAGCGATGGTGAACGGGAACAATTGTTGAAGTTTAAAGAAGATAATAACGATGGGTTATTAAAATTAATACAAGACAGGAACGTAATAACCCTGGGAGCATGCAAATATGCATTACCCGAGCGATTCAAAGCAGGCGCCAAGGAGAGAGAGAATCGTTTTTTTGGCGCTACAATGCATTATGAGGTTGACCAGTTTAAAACTTTGGGCACAGGTAGCAATACAGACATAGCGCCACAAATGGTTTGCATAGTTCCGGAAAACATTAGCAACACATCTAAGGATGAAGCATCAAATACTTTTCTGCCAAAATCCGCATATTACAAAGGAAACATTACAGGAGTAGGCGCATGGAAGTTTGATGGTACAGTATTGCAAACATACCCATACCTCTTTGCTGTTAATTATCAAGACGGTGGACAGAATGACCCGATACTTTCTTATTCTGACGAAAAGATAAAAAGCGGCAGCAGCTTTGTAGTAGGCAAAGGATTGTTGAAGCGTTATTTTTTGCAGCGGTTTGCCATCATGCGCAATGGACAATGGTACAAAGTGTGGATGAGGTTGGTAAACTACGATGTGGCCGGGCAGCTCCACAGGGAGTTTAAATCATTGGCCGGGCATAAATGGGAACTCATAAGCATTGACGGCTACCAGCCATTAAAAGATGAAAGCACCGGGTGTAATATTAGAAAGTGGGTACCAATTTCCGCAAAAGACAATAGTGCAGTTTTCCCGTCCGCAGATAGCATTCTGGGCGATGATAACATGGAGCAGCTCGACATGAAATATTCACAACTTAAATGTTTAACAACAGACATACCAAAATAGCATGGCAAAAGAAAAATCATTAACTCGTATTTACGACCTGCGTGTGCTGGGTGGAGATGCTGTAATAGGTGCGTTAAAAAAAATTAACGATGCCCTGGCCGAAAATGCCAAGTTAAAAACTTTGGCAAATAAGAAAACTGTATCTGCCGAAGATATTAAAGAAATTGAGAAATACAGGCAGAGGGTTAAAGAGCTAACCATTGAAGAGCAAAAACTAAAAGTAGAGCAGAAAGAGCTTACCATACAAAGCCAGCAGTTGGCTAACGCAAAAAAATTAGAAGCCCTTGAATCAAAAAAGAAAATAGATTCCTTAAAAGTTGAGGCGGACAGTTACAAGGACATAACCGCTAAAATGAAAGAACTACGGCCATTGATACAATCTTTGAACAGTGGCTCTACAAAGATTATTGATTTCGGCGGCAAGCAATTAAACTTCGACCAGGCCATTGCAGAATATAAAAAGCTGTCCGCAGCGGAACAGGCTTTTAGGAGGCAGTTCACCAAAGACGGTACACTGGTAGGCGAATATACCACAGGCATTGTGCAGGCTTTTAAACAAAGTGGGCTTGATGAGGTTATCCGCAATCAAGTTACTAAAGTTAAAACAGAGCTTCGCAGCCTTGATGATAATTTCGACATTCTCAAAAAAGAATTACAGCAAATACAACAAACCGGGAAAGGAAGTTTTGATACTATTGAACGGGAAATGATTGAAAATCGTACTGCTGCTAATAATCTTAAAGCATCCTTGGCAGGCATAGAAGCACAAATGGCCACCAATGGTAGTGTTGGTAATAGGGTAAGTGCAGAAATAAATAAGGGATTCGCAAGTATGCGTTCCACACTCACTGGCGTAGTGGCTGGATATATTGGATTTCAGGCAGCAATTAGTAAAACGATGCAGTTGATTGGTGGCGCAAAAGCAGTAAGCGATTCAATTATTGAGCTGGAAGTAAACATGGGTAAGGCCAAAGGCGGAGCCGATGATCTCGTAGAAGCGCTTGGGAATATAAATACACGAACAACGTTACAAGGATTATTAGATATTTCAGATGTGGCATTAAAAGCTGGGGTATCCAATGAAAATCTTGCAGATGTTACCGAAGCAATTGATAAAGTAAAAGTGGCTTTCGGTAAAGACTTTGGAAGCATAGAGCAGGGCACGGAAACCTTTGCAAAGCTCATTAATATATTTTATGCTGATGGAGAAATTACTGGGGAAAGGATTTTGCATATTGGTAATGCAATAAGAACATTAGCAAACGAAAGCGTAGCATCAGTGCCATATCTTACAGATTTTTCTGGAAGAATGGCAGGTGTAAAGCAGATAGCAAATGTTACTTTACCAGAGATATTGGGGCTTGGAGCCGGGTTTGAACAGTTTAAACAATCCGCAGAAACTTCATCAACTGCATTAGTAAAAATAATTCCAAAACTGGCTACTGATTCACAGAAATACGCTGATATATTAGGTATTACAGCCGAAAAATATTCAGAGCTTATCAATAACAACCCAACACAAGTACTTATTGACGTTGCTGAAAAATTGGTAAAAAGTGGAAAAGGTATTGAAGATGTAGCTGCTTCATTTGCCGATGCAGAATTGGGTTCGGGGCGTATTACAACAATCCTGGCTACACTTGGCGGTAACGCAGATGTCTTTCGGGAAAGACTTGCAAGGGCAAGTGAAACTATCGGGCTTACCGATTCAATCACAGAGGCATTCAACAGGAAAAACAATAACCTTGCAGCTACGCTTGATAAAGTAAGTAAAAAATTTAGCGACCTGGCTGGCAGCAAAGGATTTCAAATTACATTAACTGCTTTATCTTCTATAGTATTAGCGTTACTTAATAATTTCGGCGCTTTGTTATTGATATTTACACCACTTGCAGTTGCATTTGCCACTTACAGGATTCAACTTACTGTTGCTGCATTTCAGCAGGGAATTTTAAATAAAGAAACCCTTGCGTTTTACCTGCTCACAAAATTAAGAGTAGCGCAACAGGTAGTTATTAATGGTTTAGAAGCGGCAAGAAATACAATAATGGCCACATCTATAGCGCTTACAATAAGAGCTAATACCGCTACAGGTGCATCTGCTGTATTGCTAAGGGTGTGGGGCACAGCGCTGCGGTTTGCAATGGGGCCATTGGGGTTAATCGTAACATTAACAACTGCATTGGTTACTGTTTTTGGTGTATTATCAGTAAGGGCAGCAAGCGTTTCTGAATCAATGAGAAAAAAACGTATTGAGAGCGAATTAGATTATGAGGCAACAAAAAAAGCAGCGGCAGCAACCGCAGAACAGGCGGCATCATTAACCAAATTAAAATCAATACTATTATCTTCTATAACCTCTTTAGAAGATAAAAAGAAAGCATTGGACAAAGCGAAAGAATCCGCAGGTGGATATTTGGATGCTTTGGAATTAACTGAAAAAGGCGAAATAAAAAATATTGATGCTATTGATAAATACATTGAGAAATTAAGGGATAAAGCTAAAGAGCAGGCATTAGTTAATGTTCGCTCAGGCATATTGGAAGAACAGGCAAAAGTAGAAGTTGAACTTCCTCTTACAATAATCAATACAAAGCCTGGCAGCGCTGAAGAAAAACGGGCAATCGAAGAATATAAAAAAACTATTGCAAGAATCAGGAATGCCGGCAATGCACCAGGTGGACTACAGACAGTAGTAGCTGGAAACATAGCAGATGCCTTTGGTTTCGGCCCCGTAAGTGATCTGGAAAAATTGATTGAACAAAGGAGGGAATTTGCTACAAAAATGGAAGTCCTCAATAAACGGCTTGATACTTACGACAGGAATTTATTAGGTATTCCGGGAGAAGATGCTGCAGGTGGGAAAACCGCAGAATCAAAAAAGAAGAGTTTTTTTGAACGGTTTAAAGAACTGGTAAAAGAAGGAACGGATGCAGACTTTGACCAGCTAAAAAAAGATATTGCCGATTATAAAGCCAAGCTGATACATTCATCTGAAGAATACAGGAAGATTGTGGCTTTAGAAAAACAAATTGAAGAATTTCTAAACCCCAAAGACCCTGGTAAAACAAGTTCAGTCCGTAAACCAAAATCTGCAACAGAAAAACTCAAAGAAGAATATGAAGCAGAAAAAAAGCAGCAGGAAACTTTGTTTAATGATAAATTTATTTCAGAGGAAGATTATAACAATGCGCTTGTTATACTAACATCCGACTATCGGGATAAAAAACTTAAACTCATAAAAGCCAAGAACGATGAAGAGCGCAAACAGCAGGTGGCGTTTAATGCAGACCTTGCAAAAGATGAATCCGAAGCGCTCAAACAACTCTTTAACATCAACCAAAAAGCTGCACAAGACAGGTTAAACGCTTCATTAAAAAGAGCCGCCAATGCACAACAGGAGGTTGAAGACGATCCATTGTCCACATCTCCGCAAAAATTGCAGGCAAGGTTGGATTATCTCGCCACAGAACTTTCCGCACAAAAAACCTTTGATGCAGAAATGACGGCGCTGGAGATGCAATTCACTATTGATAATGTTGGCGAAGCTGAAAAAAGAAGAGATAAGCTGGCAGAAATAGAACGGCAAATACGCAAAACGGCTTATGAACAGGCTAAGGCTTCTTATGAAGAAAGGTTAAGAATTGCAAGCGATGTTTCAAAAAAACAGCAAAGCGAAACAGAAGCAAGTGCAGCAAAGTTAGCAACAGATGTGCTCAATAACGAAAATTTAACGCCACAACAAAAGGCCAATCAACTCCGGCAAATTGAATTGGATAAAACAAAAGTATTACTTGCACAAGAGGTGGCCGCAGCTAAGATCGCATTAGAAAACAAGCAATCAATATTTGCATCGGAGAAAGAAATATCTGAAGCAAAAGAACGGTTGCAAAAAGCACAATTGGCGCAGGCAGAATTCCTTTCTAACCAGGAGCTTTCTTATTTTGCTAAACTGAAAAATGGCTTTAAAGATGTAATTCACAATTTAACTGACTTTTTCAAAGGCGTTAAAAAAACAAAAGAAGAAGGCAAAGCAGCATTAAACGATGCAATGGCGTATGCCGAAACTGTCATTAAAGATGCCGTAAGCAATGCCAAAGATGCCTACTTTGAGCAGCAGCGCCAGCGTGTAGATAATGAGCTTGCAGCCGTAAATGAGCGCTTAGATTTAGAGCAGCAGCAGGTAGAAGCTACCGCACAATCGGAAGCAGAAAAAGAAAGCATCCGCAAACAGTTTGATGCCAAGCGCAAAGAAGCAGAAAAAAAAGCCGGCGAAGAAAGGAAACAAATTGCATTAAAACAGGCTGCTATAGACTTCGGCGTGGCAGTAGTAAAAACATTAGCGGCTTACCCATTCCCTTTTTCTTTGATACCGGTAGGGGCATTAACCGTTGCATATCTTTTGCAGCGTTCACAAATACAGAAACAAAAGTTTGCCCGTGGTGGCCGGGTTCCCACAAGAACCGGGGGAGATATAGAAGGACCTTCACACAGCGAGGGTGGTGTGCCTTTCAATTATGAAGCAGAAGGTGGTGAGCTGGCCATTATCAATAAAAAATCTGCAAAAGACAAGCGCCGATATACTGTTACCGGAACGCCACGGCAGATAGCATCAAAAGTAAATGAAATTGGTGGTGGTGTAGCCTTTGCCCATGGCGCAGGTTTAAAGAAACTGGAATACGGAGGACTACTGGGAGCCAATTTAAGGGCGCCACAAGACCTTTCGTTTCTGAGAACAAATAGTAATGGAGATGTAACCGGTATTTTAAATACAATATCGGCTCAACAAAATATGATAGTAGCTCAAAGCAATGCAATTTCCGACATGAATAAAAAACTTTCTACAATTAAAGTACAGGTAGTGGCTAAAGAAGTAAAAGAAAAAAACAACGAACAGGAATTAGCAAAAAAAGTTGGCACACTTTAAAAAAAACAGGAAATGACATTTGACGAAGTAAAAGAAGAAATATTAAACAGGTCCAGGATATACGACCTTTGCCCTGCCTTTCATGATGTGGCCATTGCCACTTCTTATGCCGACATCATTGCTATTGGTAATGACCTGCTGATTTGGGCATACCAAAAAGGAGTACTTGATGATACGTTGCTGGCAGAATTTCCCACTGTGGACATAAATGCAGCAGGAGTTTATATTACAGGCACGCCCACACTATCCAATCCATCAGGAGATTTGTTTTTTCTTGGAAATACAGATGCCACTGTTACCATGAGCGGTAATGCAAAGTGCAAAATAAACGTTGCCGGCTCTGCTAATATTACCCTTACCCAGGAAGATACAAGTTATGTGCAGCTAAGAACATATGGCAACGCCACTTCGTCCATTACAATAAGTGATACTGCAATCTTTTGCCTGTTTTCAAACAACAGCAGCAGTAATGTACTTACTGCAAACGATAACACCGTAAGTCATATAATTGCCATGAACACAAGTAATGCCGTTATTACAGGCAACAATGATGCGTATATAAACATTAAGGCTCGTTTTCATTCTACCGTAGAATATATGCAAAACGATAGTTCCACTTTTGACCATTATCCTTTTGAACAGGCAACAATAGAAGTATCCGGTGTTTAAAAACGAAAAATATTATTCTGACCTTGACCTGCAATTGCAAGACCTTGCAGCTGCTGACTGGCCGGCATTTGTAATGCTTATTGGAGAAGATCAAATCTTAAAAGCAAAAATTTGTATGCTCCGTAGTAAAGGCCGCTCGCTAAATCAAATCGCAAATAAACTATCCATACCAAAGCACAAAGTAGAGTATCAGTGTAAAATATGTCGTAATCTTTCAGACGACAATACTTTAAATTAAGATTTTCAATTAAAATAAAATTCACCTTTACGGCAGTATATGAAACAAGTACTGCCCATTTACAATTTTTCAATCGTTAACCAGGCCGGTTCAAACGAAGCCGACATATACATTGACGGAGATATTGTAGATGCACCCACACAGGAAATTCTAAAAGCCTATTGGGGAGATGAAACCTCTGTTTCTTATAAATCTTTTCGTGACCAGGTGGTAGCGCTCAATTCCAAAACATTGAACATCTACATCAATTCTGCCGGTGGACATATTGGCGATGCAATGGCCATACATGATTTACTGACCGAGCTGCAGGAAAACAAAGGGTACACGGTAAACACGAAAATAATGGGTCTATGTGCTTCGGCTTCCACTTATATAGCCATGAGCACAAAAAATTCATCCATTACCGAGAACAGCCCTTTCATGATACACAATGTATCCGGTGCAGTTTGGGGAGATGTAAATGTAATTGAAAACTACGCCAAGACCATGCGTAAGTTCAATAACATGATTGTAAGCTTTTACAACAAGCGCACAGGTCTTTCAGAAACGGTTATCCGCAACATGATGGATGCGGAAACATGGTTGATAGGGCAGGAAGCAGTTGATAAAGGGTTTATTTCAACATCAACAGGTCCAGTGGAGTTTAAAAATAAAATCAACCCCGATTACTGGCAATTTAAAAATCGTGAGGCATTAAACCTCTATAATTCTTTCACCAATAAAAATTCAACAATGGACTTCAAAAAAATTGAATCAGCCATAGAAACAGGGTTTAAAAACCTGATGGAAAAATTAGGTATTTCCGGGGAAAACAAAAACAACAAAGATGCTTTAAGCAACTTCTCCGATTCCATTGTAAATGCCATTAAAGAAGCAATTCCCACTGAAGAAAAAATACAGGAGATGGTAAACAAGGGGATTGAAGAAGCCACTAAAAACGATGCCGAAACGCTGAAAACAGTGGTAAACGAAGCCACCAAAGGTTTCATAAACAAAGAGGCCCTGGAAGCCGAAATGAAAACCCTTACCAACGAGCTTTCAAAAAGCCTGGGAAATGGCAGTGGCGGTGAAGCAGGTGGTGGCAATAAACCTGTCAACACAAAGAAAAACCGTTTTTCCGGCGTTGATTGGGGCCAGCAAAAATAATTGCCCATAAACTTTTTTGAATAACAAATTTAAAAACTGCAAACATGTTATCAATATTAACAGAAGGCGCACAGGGTTACTGCTGCTGCTCTGAAAATGGACTTGAAGGTAAGCTGGCATACACTTATGATGCCGCCACCGGTGTTTTCAAATTCACCGACCAAAGTACATACCCATCCGGAGATGATCTACAGATTATCCACATTGATGTGTATGACAAATTTGGCGGCCACAAATACGCCCATATAGATGCTGCCGCAGGTAGTGTTTATGTGGATGCAGATGCTGCTACCGGCAACGGCCAGGTAACCGGCTTCACTGTTACTGCCGGCGGCTCAGGATTTACAGGTACTCCAACAGTATCATTCTCCGGTGGCGGAGGATCCGGCCTTGCTGCTGTAGCCATAGTAGATGCTGGGGCAGTAACAGGTATCCAGATTGTAAACCCCGGCACAGGATATACATCTGCTCCAACGGTAACCATTTCAGGAGGATCGGGAACTGGTGCAACAGCTACTGCAACGGTTGCATTGGCTACACCATTGTCGCCAGCGCTTAATGTAAGCAAAGGCTTTGCCATCAGCGTAACATTCGTTACAGAAAACAGGCTTACAAAAGATGGAAGCGTATTCCTTACACCTGGCATTGTGGCTAACGCCGGGCAGTTTGATGTAGAGCAATAATTTTTTTTATAAAAACAGATTAAAAACTTAAACCGATGGTAACATTACAACCATTTATCGTAAGCCCTTTTGCGTTCCACACGTATGTGGTACAACCAATGTTTGGCGATATACTCGATGGCAACGGAGTGCCGGTTCCTTCCGATGAGGAAGGAGACTGGATGGTAGTTGACAGCCCTAAGCACAGGGTGCCAATTATTGACATCTTTGGCGGAAACAACCTCATTAAGCGCAGGGATGCCACCTGTAAGCTCATATATTCTCCCGTGGCAAAGCTTGGCAAACGATTCATCAGCGATGAAGAATTGTATGCCGCAACAGAAGATTGCCAGGAAGAATTTTATCAGGGATGCTTTGAAGATTACGAACAGCAAAACTGGGAAATCTTTGGTGAGCAAATTATGCCCATCATGAGCAAAGGTGTGGCCACAGATATTTACACCAATAAATATTTTGGAGACATCACCCGCACATCAGATCCCAACGGATTGATATCATGGAACAAATTTGATGGCATCTGGACACAGTACCTAAATTATGTTTCCGAAGGAATTGTAGAAACTCCTATCAGCATAGCAGCTGGCACCATAAGCGCTGCCGGTGCAGTGGCTGTATTATCTGCTCTTTATGCAGGGCAGGATGAATTACTGGATGCATTCGATGATGCAGATAAAGCATTTTATGTAAATAAGAAAATTTACGATGCTTATGGTGAATGGTTGCTTTCAGGTACTAATAATGGAGCCCTTTCATTGAGCGACCTGCAGGCTGGCCACGCAAAACTTTATTATAAAGGCATCGAAGTAAAATGGAAACGGTGGAATGGTGTACTTAAATCGCTCAATGGTGGTACACAGGCTCACGCTGCCATTCTCACGCTTCGTGGAAACTTCCTGTATAAAACAGATAGCAGCTATGGTGGTGGTCCACGCCGCAACGAAGCTGTAAGGGTTTGGTACAGCCAGGACCATGATGTTTGGAAACGTCAGATACATTTCCGTGGTGGTACACAGATAGCTGCACCACAGCACTCTGTACTGGCCATCACCAGTTTTTAATAAAATTTTTAATAATAATTAAAATTTAATACAATGAGTATAGTTTGTTCAGTAAAAGGTTACAAACGGGCGTGTTCCGCCTTAGTGGGCGGTATTAGCAACCTGTATGTGGCTGATGCAAACGACTTCGTTTTTACCGAGGGGGCCCTGTTAGATGGAGAAGCTTCCGGATATTCTGCCATCGCCTATAAATCATTTGGCTCAGGCGGTACTGCTACTGCCGTATTAGACGGTACCGAAGTAGATACAATAACGGTTACCGCTCCCGGCACCGGTTATATCTTAGCTCCTACGGTTACCATTTCAGGAGGCGGCGGCTCAGGCGCTACAGCCACAGCAACCATTTCTGCTGGGGTGATAACAGGTATTACAGTAACTGCCCCGGGTACAGGCTATTCATCTGCCCCAACAGTAACAATCGTTCCGGCCGCAGCCAGTGCAGCCGGAGGCGCTTATCTATATGAGATAGACGCACTGGACGATACCCTTGATTTGGTGGCTACACAAAGTTTTGAAACCAGCAGCAGTTATGCCTATGAAATCAAAGCACAGGTAGGGCAGTTCAGCCAGAAATTGACAAATTTTTCCAAAAAACTTGATGCAGCGGCCACTTGTTGCCAGTTGCTGTTCATCATGTTTACCAACGACAATAAAATTCTTGTTATGGGTGAATTATATGTAGGCGATGCCCGGTTGCCCAAATGGAAAATAAGACAGAATGGTAGCACATTCACGCCTGGTGTGAACTTCACGGCATTTAACGGAGGCAACCTTGTTTTTACAGGCAATTATTTAAGGCTACCGTATGAATTCACCGGTGGAATTGCTTCACTGGCGCCTTTCATTGCACCTGCCACCTAAACAATAAGTTATGGGCAAAGCTATTAAAGTAAAAGAACAGTATAAAAATATTGTTATCGGTTTCAATCATTCCGCTTTACCTCTTGGGTTGCGGAATGATTTGCATTTGTTGTATGAACTCGCAAAAGAGCAAGGCATTATGTATTTGCTCGAAATGTTTGAAGAAGTACCAACAGCTGCAGAAATAGAGACTTTAAAGACAGAGGTCTTTGAAAAAAAGCAGGAAGAAAAATCAAAGGCAAGGAGCAGTTATAAAAGCTCAAACAAAGAAAATGAATAGTGGATGCCAAATGATGCCAACAAAGAAGATATTTCACGGACTAAAAACCTTGGGAGACTTAATGTTTCCAACTCCATCAAGTTAGATGCCGGCTCACCCATACCATTGCAGTATGGGGCAGATACATTTGCATATTCCGTTACCGGAAAGCGGTACATTCCATTCATAGGCGGCGATGATAATTTACCCTCACTGTTATTAGAGGCCCGCCTTATATCCACAACACACAATTCATGTATTTCGGTTATTACAGAAAGCTCAATAGGCAATGGGCTTAGAGCGAATGTAGATATTAACAAAGAACTGAAACAATGGTTTGAAAGTGTGAACAATAACAATCAGTCGTTTGACGATCTGTTAAAATCATGCATAGACGGTGAGCGGTCCATGGGAAACCAATTTATTGAAGTAGTGCGTGGCAAAATTGGATACACCCGGTACTTAAAAATATACACCCATTCCATTCTTTATTGCAGGCTGGGAAAAATAAACGAACAAACCGGACATCCCACCACTGTAATTATCAGCAAGTCTTTTGCAAAAAAAGGGTACACTCCTGAGAGTAAAATAAAAAAGGAAATACCACTTTATAATCCCAATGCTTTAAAGGATACAGACAATTGGGTTAAAGAGGGCAACGAAGAGCGCACCATGCTTCATTTTAAGAATGAAATCAGCGGCGTTGATTATTACGGAATGCCGGCAAGTATTTCTTCACTCAGGTACCAGGTATTGGAGGGTAAAGCCGCTCAGTACAACATAGACATGTTTGAAAACAACATGGTATTATCTGGTGCATTGATATTAAAGTCTGCAATGACACAGGAAGAAGCGGCGCTCAATGCACAAACCATCCTGGAAACACACACCGGCGATGGCAGGCAGGGCCGCATAGCAATCATTTCTTCAGAGGGCGGCATTGAAGACTTTGAATTCGTAAAATATGAAACACAGAAAGAGGGCAGCTTTATTGAATTTGATAAACGTGTGGAAGAAAAAATAATATCCGCAAATGGGTGGGCAAAAGAATTTACCACTTCAGATTCAAGCCTGTTAGGTAAAGGAGGGCAATACCTGCGCAGCTTGTGGGATTTAAAATCGGCTACAACACTTTCGCCGTTGCGTAAGCGAATAATAAAGAAAGTGGTAAAGCCCATTATAAAAATATGGGCCGACTGGTTTAATAAGAATGATGTTTTGGAATATGAATGGGCTTTTGAAGAAACAATGCCATTCTCATTCCTGGGTGAATTGAACCCGTCAGACTTTATGAAAATAAATGAAGCAAGGCAAATGGCAGGCATGGAAGAAGATGCGGCCAATGGCAATAAATATATTTCAGAAACAAAAACCAAAAACCAGGCAAGTGTACAGGGTTAACCCATTACCACGCAAAGTGTTGATTACTTCAGATGAGGTAATTAAAATGGGCCCGGTGAGCAATGATCCCGGTGTTCAAAAACTTGATGATGCTATAATTATAGCGGAGGAGCGGTTTATGAAAAAATTAATGTGCAAAAGCTTTTACTATGAATTTCGGGATGCAAAAAATAAAATTGTAACAGCCGATAACAAAGCAGCATTAGAGGCGCAGGTAAATGTTGGTAATAGCGGTGAGCCGATTGTATTGAAAGTTGGCGAAATGATAAACGCCATTGAGTTTGTGCAGGACGATAACTGGAAAGAATGGTGGTTTGAGTTTGGCTGGAAGATATTGGCAGAATGTGTGGTTTACGTAGCATCTCCGGTTAACTGGATAAGGTATGAAGCGCAGGGTATGATGCAGAATAATCCAAAGAGCGTAGCGATTACAAATGATGGGCAGGGCGCAGCCAGTGCAGAACTAAAAGATGTGAAGTGGATGATGGATAAAATGCTAATGGACAGGATTGATCCATTAATAGAAGCATCACATGAATGGCTCTGCGACCATAAGGGAAGTTTTCCAGGGTATAACTGTAAGCGCTGTCATTGTGATGATGATGGAAATGGAGTAAGCTGGCAAAGAAAAAGTCCATGGGTGCATGGGGTTTATGATAAAAAGAAAAAAGGTCATTGTTGTGATTAAGAATAAATAGTAAAAATGATTCCATTCAATATAGCCAATGTGAGAGATTATTGTTGTGGCAATTTACTGGGGCCCGGCATACCTCCAGAGCCACCCATTGATGATGATAATTTCTTTTATGGGTTTACGGAAGCAGATACTACTGGAGACCCATTGACAGAAGAAGAGTTTATAGGCTTTGTGAACGATGTTTTTACAGCCACGCAGGAACAAACCGGCACGTTTACTCCTGGAGGAAATATAACAGTAGTGGATTTTGGCAATGAGGATGATAAAGTAATGTTTATACAGGTTCCGGCAGCAGAGGCGCCATTTACTTTATGGAGTGAAGTTGGAAATCCGTTGCAACAAAACCAGGCAATAGACCCGGATTTTGCTACTGATTTGAATGTGTGGTTTAAAAGTACAAGAGATGGGCAAACGATTTATTTAACAAGGTATCAAACATCATTCACGGGAGCAATCGTATTAAGTAGATAATAATTTAAAAGCAAAATAAAACAGGTTACATGAAAAAAATATTGTCAATGTTATTGGTGTTGTTCCATTTTATGGGGCAAGCACAAAATAACATCAATTCAGGGTTAACAGTAGCTGCACAGCAATCAGTGGATGCCAAGCAGTATAAATTGTCATCGGGCAAGCATGTGCCATATAATAGTTCTGCTGAATTTTTAACTGCTATTACAAACACCCGGAGGCATATCGGGGAGGTTGGTTATATATTAAATGGTTCGGCTATTGAAATATGGCAGTTCGTAGGAGGTATTGCAGATTCAAATTTTGTGAAGGTTTCGTCAAGCGATAGAAATTATTACAACGACACCATCCTTACACAACAGCCCCTTTATGTAGATGCCGGAGTAAAAGACACCTTAAAGTTCAATGCGGATAGTAGTGGTTTGGTTAAGAATACTTTTATTTCAGGCGGTAACTTATACCAAATTGTTAACGGAGATACTTCATTAGTGGGGGGTGTTGGTGGGAGTGCTGGTGCATTGACTTGGTTAGATGTAGCGAGAAATTCTTTTGATATTGATGAAAATCGTTCTCATTTGATATAT
>Ga0154020_10002021_pt1 | contig 24789 bp, 18 predicted proteins | sample Klosneuvirus_201_FD_109709 | JGI IMG/M metagenome (GOLD analysis project Ga0154020, IMG submission 109709) | Active sludge microbial communities from wastewater, Klosterneuburg, Austria - Klosneuvirus_20160825_MG | ecosystem: Engineered > WWTP > Aerobic digester > Activated sludge | place...
AAGCAAAATATTTCTATCTTTGAAATTCTGTAAATACGTGCGCAAGTCCCTTTTCATACTTATTTCTCTTTTCTTATGTGGATACATGCAGTCTCAATGGCTGTGGGATTTTGGCGGCAATGTGGGCGCATCCAATTATTTGGGTGATATTGGAGGGAACGAAGGCACCGGACGCGCATTTGTATCGGATATGAAACTGGCCAAAACCCGCTGGAATGTGGGTGGATTTGCCCGCTACCGCTGGAAACAAAAAACATCGATTCGCCTGGCTTTTGATTATTTGAGAATTGAGGGCGACGATAAACTCACCGCCAACCCAGCCAGAAAATACAGGAATTTTAATTTCAGAAACGACGTGTTTGATCTGGGATTTACCGTTCATTATTACTTTTTTGAGAACAACGACCTTGGCAGAACCTATCGCTACCGAAACGGCATGCGTTTGTATTTCTTCGGGGGATTGGGTACCTGCATGTCGAATCCAAAAACCCTTTATCAGGGCTCCTGGGTTGCACTTCAGCCCCTGGCAACCGAGGGCAAAACCTATTCAAAATTTTACATGAATATTCCCATGGGCGCCGGAGCCTACTTTACCTTCAACAAACGGCACCGCATTGGCATCGAGTTAAATTACCGGTATGTATTCACCGATTACCTCGACGACATCAGTGGGCAATACCCAAGCGATCCCGGGGACGATTACATGAGGGGTTTGATCCTTCGCACCACGGAATTGGATGAAACTGCTGCGGCCAGCGATCCCGGAGTTTACCTTTCCCACACCTGGGGGGCCAAACGCGGGGAAAACACAAATAAGGACTCTTACGTCACCCTCAGCCTCAGTTACTCCTATGTGATTCGCGGCAGGGCCAGCTTCTACCGCATGAAAAACACAGGCTACTTCAGCAAAAAACGTAAAATGCGCAAGATCAGGGCTAAATTCTAAGCTCCTGTTCAATTTTTCTTACAAATGAATCCCTACTACAAGAGCAAAAAATGATTAAAGCCCCTTCCTTACCTTTCCTTTTCCTTAAAACTGCTTCGCTTGTGGTTTTACTTTCCTTTTTCTCTTGTTCTTCTGAAACACCTGAGGGTATCGACACCTCAGCGGTAAGCAATTCTTCGAGCGCTGAAGGAAAACGCTCTGACGAGGCACCCGATATTAAGTTTGACGAAGAGGAATTTGATTTTGGAAAAATAATTCAGGGTGAAAAAGTGAGTCACTCCTTTTTTTTCAGAAACACCGGAAACAAAAACCTGATCATCAGCAGTGCCAGTGGAAGTTGCGGGTGCACTGTTCCTGAGTGGCCAAAGGAGCCCATTTTGCCGGGACAAAGCAATAAAATAGAAGTGATCTTCAGCAGTGAGGGAAAAAGTGGTTACCAGGAAAAAACTGTTACCGTGGTCACCAATTGCGAACCTTCTACACGGGTCATCAGAATAAAATGCGAAATAATTGTTGCCGAAACCGCAAGGTAATGCCTACATTTGCACTACATTTAAACACTAAAAAAACAAATAAACAATGAACGAGTTACTGATTTTAATGGCGCCTCAGCAAGGACAAAGTGGTGGAGGCATCATGTCCTTTCTGCCCCTGATTGCAATTGTAGTGGTATTTTACTTTTTTATGATCCGCCCTCAGATGAAAAAAGCCAAAGACCAAAAAAAATACATTGAGGCTTTGAAAAAAGGCGACAAAATTTTAACCATCGGTGGCATTTATGGTAAAATTGTTGAAGTGAACGAAGACGCTACCATCCTTATGGAAGTTGAAGACGGCACCAAAATGAAGATCTCTAAAAACGCCGTGTCTCACGACGCTTCTCTTAACTTAAACCAAAACTAATCCTTTGGCTTCTGCTAAAAGCAAATACCCTTTGAAAATGAAAAAGCCTGGAAAAACCAAGGCTTTTTTTATTTGCCTTGGCATTGCCACCTTTTTATGGCTGGTGCATTCTCTTAATCGCATTTACCCATACACGTTTAAGATTCCCGTAGAATTCAGGAATATTCCGGTTAACAAAAGACCCATGCTTGAATTGCCGGAATACATTACCGTGGATGTAAAAGCCAGCGGTTTGAAATTGGCCTTAATTCAACTCAACGAATCGAACCGGAATTTTGTTATTGACTTCAACAAACTTAAAACCGTTAATCGCGAACAGAATTACATCCTCTCTTCTTCGGAGATCAACCTAAACAAACGCTTCCGATTTGAAGCACAGATTAAAGGCATTAGCCCGGATACCTTGTATTTCAGTGAAAAAACAGGGTATCAAAAAATAGTACCAGTTAAAGTTCCTCTTTACATTAAATGCAAGGAAGGGTATGGCTACAAACGCCCAATCTTGCAGCCCGCCTTTCTTACCATTTGGGGTGACACAAACATCATAGAAAAGATTGACACGCTATTTACTCAAGCCCTGAGTTTAAACAACCTTAGTCAAAGCACCCAAACACAAGTGCAGTTGATAAAACCAAGTGCTGAAATTCACACCACCACAAACGATATTTCTGTAAGGTTAGACGTGGCGAGACTCATTCAGGAAACGGTGACCATTCCGGTTCAAAGTCTGAAATCCATGCAGAACCAACAAGTGCGTTTATTTCCTTCAAGCGTAAAAGTAACCTTCACTTCTCTTCAGAATGCGTTTACCCTTGCCGACACGGTGAAATTCAAAGCTCAGGTCAATGTGGAAAAGGTGAATCCCAAAACAAACAAATGCACCGTGTTTCTTGGAAACACACCCAACCAGATTACAGTTCTGGAAATTGAACCACGTGAAGTTGAAATTTTAATACTTAAAAACTAATGGTAGCAGGATTGACCGGCGGCATTGGAAGTGGCAAAAGCACCGTGGCTCAACTGTTCGTGCTTTTGGGTTGGAAACACTTTAACAGCGACCAGGTAGCCAAGGACCTTTATTTTAAGCCCCAGATCAAAAAGAAAGTGATTGCGCTGTTAGGAGAGGACAGTTACCTTGCACAGGGCCATGTAAACAAATCCTACATCAGCGCGAAGGTATTCAACGAACCCAAGTTGCTTAGTGAACTGAACGCCCTCCTGCATCCTGCCGTTGGGGAAAAGTTCGAAGCCTTTTGCCGAGCCCATCCCAATACCTCTATTTTAAAGGAAAGTGCCCTGTTGTTTGAAACCGGGATTGACAAACACATGGACAAGGTTATTTTGGTGATTGCGCCGGATGAGATCCGCATTCAACGTGTGATGGAAAGAGATGGTTTGAGCAGGGACATGGTCATCAGCAGACTAAAAAACCAAATAGCTCAGGAAGAAAAAATGAAAAAAGCCCAGGCCATCATTGTGAATGATGAACAACAATCGCTTATCGAGCAGGTTTTGAAACTTCACCAAGAACTTCATCCGGCCTAAAGAATTACAACGATGTACAAAAAAGATTATCTGCAAAGGCAATTCGAAGAACTTGGCACGGTTATGGCCGTTTTATTTGGCTTGAGAAAAAACAAGGACCATGAAAAGTACAGCAGGGAATTTGCGCTCATTTTTAAAAAATACACTGATTTAACTTCAGATGAGTTTGAAACTTTGACTCAGCAAGCCTTTTTGCAACAGGTGAGCGCCCATTTCGGATCAAACACCGAAAAATTGCATGTGCTGGCGGATCTACTGTATGAAAAACTAAACTTTTATCTGGAAACGGATGAAATAGAAAAAGCCAGAATACTGCATTTAAAATGCAGGTATTTGTACACCCTTTTGCAGGAGAATCTAAGTGAAAACGAATTTAATCTCGACATTCATTACCGCTTGAATGTTCTTGAAAAGATTGAAAAGTCGTTATAATCAATTGAAATGGGATTTCGCCCCATTGATAATCCCAATGACACTGCCACTCAATGCCTGATCAAAAAATGGGGAATTCGCTGATTTAGAAACATTGTTCTTTTCAGTAAGTACGGTTTTTCCACTCAGGGTAAAGAGCGTGAGGTTAGCGCTTTGATTTTCGGCAATGCCTTGCTGTTCCAGTCCGAGAATGGTTCTTGGTCCAGTGGTTAATGCACGAACAATGGCGTTGATGTTTTTTTCTTTCAAGCCTTCAAGAGCAATAGAAAAGGCCGTTTGCAAACCCAGCATACCAAATTCTGCCAGGTCAAACTCCAGTTCCTTGGCCTCGGTATCAAGCGGACAATGATCGCTAACGATAACATCAATAGTTCCGTTTTCCAAAGCGTTTCTTAATGCCAACTGATCTTTTTTTGATCGCAAGGGGGGATTGATCTTAAGTGTGCTGTCAAATTCTTTCAATGCGGTTTCATCAAGAAACAAATTAGCAGCAGCCACACCGCAGGTCACTTTCAGTCCTGCTGATTTGGCCTTTCGGATCAACTCAACAGAGCCCTTTGAGCTGATGCAGGGCACGTGCATTTTACCACCGCTGTATTCAAGCAAACTCAGGTTGCGCTCAAGCACAATTTCTTCGGCAAGAGCAGGCATGCCTTTTAGTCCGAGCATGGTAGATGTTTCTCCTTCATTCATTTGTCCCCCGTGCGTTAAACTTTCGTCCTGGCAGTGCACCATGATAAACGAACCGATTCCTGCGCTGTACTGCAATGCCCTTAGCACCATTCCCGAGTCCTGAAGACCGTGTTTGTAGTCACTGAAAGCAATGGCTCCAGCCTGTTTCATGTCGTACATTTCCGACAAGTCTTTTCCTTTCCCCCCAACCGTAATGGTGCCTAAAGGAAAAACATCCACCACCTTGTTTCGGGACTTGGTTAATAGGTATTCAATTTGTGCTTTATTATCGAAAGCCGGTTGGTTGTTGCTGTGCAGGCACAAGCCGGTGAATCCTCCTGCGGCAGCCGATTTGATCAGGCTGTCGAGCGTTTCCCTGTGTTCAAAACCGGGTTCTCCTGAAATCACCTGAAGATCAAACCAGCCTTCAGAAACACAGAGTCCTTCTGCTTCTATCACTTTTGCTCCAGCGGAAACGGGTAAGGACTTTTTTATGGCTGTGATCTGCCCCCCTTCAATGAGCAGGTCCATTGTTTTTCCATGGTGTTCGCTTTTTTCAGATACAACTCTGGCTTGCCTGATTAAAATAGTCATTCGTTTATTTTAAAATTCGTAACACACTGCTTTCTGCAATGAGAAATACAAGAGCTAAAATTATAAATAATTTCCATAACCGTTTCGGCTCACTTCCCTGCAGCACCTGTTCCTTAAAATCCTTTTCATTGGTGCTCAGAATTTTCACCATGCTCAATTGGTGTTTGCTTCGGCTATTTTCAAGCTCTTCCACCGAATAACAGCTTAAGTCGGACTCCAGGCGTTCATAATTGAAGGCCAGGGCCTGCAAGTTTGTACTGCCTTCCTTTAAAAAATAAAATCCAGGGTTCTTAATTTGATCACGGGTAAACAATTGAAGTGCGTGTGTGGTGTTCCTCAACTCAGGAATCACTTCCGTGGTACTGTCAACACTTACAATTCTGGGAGGCGCCTCGGAAGCGGAATAGGCCCCAGTGTAATAATAAAGCGCGGTATTTGAAATCACCGGATAATACAAGGGTGCCTGTTTTATAGCGGCAAAACACATGCGGTAAAAAGTGGGGACAAACAAAGCGTGTTTGCTAAAGTTGCCACTTGATGAGTTTAGCGAAGAACTAAATAAATACACTTCCGCTTGTTTGAATTTGGTTCTTCCAAGTAAAATGTCGCCATTCAGCAATCGCAAAAGCGCTTCAAAATCACTTCGACTGTTCTTATTCAGGCTGTGGTGTTGTTTGATAACAGGAAGGTTCAACTCTTCTTCCAGCTTTTCGAAAACCCCGGTAAAAAATCCTGAAGACAATTCTATTTTTTCTGTGCGTAAACTGGTGGTGTCCATTGCGCCCAGGCTTGGTAATCCTAAACTGTTCAGAAGGGCCGTATACGCCTGAGCGGTTTCTGTTTCCGCCGGAAGAATAATAATGGCGCCTCCTTTTTCAGCAAAACGCTGAAGTTCTGAAACCAATCCAGACGGAATTTCCTGCAATTGATTGAGCACAATGACCTCCACCTTTCTGAATGCCGAATAGTTGATCTGAGACTCAGTCCCCATAGTCACATCAAACAAACTGTCATTGTTAAACAATGCCTGCAGAGCTTCTCCGGATTGGTTATTGCCATTGATCAGATACACCGGAATGTTTATTTTGGAATTGAAGGCGAAGTAAAACACGTCGTCAAAGGTCACGGGATAGTCGTCAATTCTAACTGAGCCGAAATTGAGTCCGGATGATCTGCATTCAAAAGTAAAGCGCAGTTCTGCAGATGCCCCCGGCAAGAGCGTAAATGAGCTTAGAGCGGTTTGAGCGCCGTTGATGCTGAGTTTGGCCGAACCGGATTCTATTGTTTTTTCACCTTTATTGACCACACGGGTTCGGAGGTGCTGAATTTCACCGCTTTGCTGAACGGGTGTTTCAAACCAACAACTGTCTATGAAGATGTTATTGACCAGATTGGGTGTAAATGGCACCAATGACACGGGAATGCTATCTTGTTTCTTGAGTTGTGAGAGATTGAATGTGCTTTTTTGGGCGTCGGAAAGCACAAAGATCCTTTTTGCTTTTGCGTCTGTGTTATTCAATAATTCCCTTTGGCGTTCAATGACCTGATCGAGTTTTCTTGGAACTGCCGTTGATCTGATTTCATCGATCAGTGAGAGGGCCTCTTGTTTATCACAAAACCGTTGCTGTTTCCCATGGAATTCATTTGTGAGGATCTGAAATTTATCCTGTACCCCAAAAGCGCTCACAATTTCCTTTGCCTTTTGTCTGGCTTGATCCAGCAGCGGGCCATTGCGCCCAAGGTTTTCCATGCTGAAGGAGTTATCGAGGTACAAACTCACGAACCTTGCACCGGCCTGGGTTTGGGTGTTGTTTTTATCACTAATCACGGGTTGACTGAAGGCTAATACCAGAGCCGCTATGAGTAAAGTGCGAAATAAAAGGACCAGGAGTTCCCTCAGGCGGGACTTGGATTTTGTTTCTATTTGTACTTGCCTGAGAAACTTAACATTGGTAAAATACACCTTCTTATATTTTCTTAAATTAAAGAGATGAATAATTACCGGAAGAGCCAGCGCGGTTAAAGCCCACAAGAATGAGGGTTGGAGGAAAGTCATCGCCGGTAAAAATACAAAATAGACCAAGGTTTATGCTTTACCTGAACAATAAATCAGAAATTTATTGGATTTAAGGCACTATTTTCAATCCAAGTGTTTTTTTGATTTAAAAATTTTGTACATTTACTCGTAGCACAACACCAATGAAATCAGCACTTGCGTCCATAGGTAAAAATCTTATCCTTATAGGGGTTTTGCTTTTTTCTGCATTAAACTACCTTAGCCCGACCTTTACATGGAAAGAAATTGTGTCGGCACAAATCCTTGCGGGCCTTGCTTATGTTTTTTTAGGCTGTTATGAATACCTCAACGCCAATTACAAAGCCTCCTTGCCCATTCAGCGTTACCCCTATTTTACCAGTTCTTATTTTATGTTCAGGGCCCTGAAAGTTGGACTCTTCCTGAGTTTTGCCATTTTGTTACTGCTTAGTGGAAGTCAGGTAAAATACCTTGCGCCCATTTGTTTTATCATAGCCGGAACTGAAATGGTGATTGCCTTTTTAAAGTTCAGAAAGGGTTTGTGTTTTGTAAACATTTATGCCAATTACATTCTTATCATGCAGCAGAGGTCGATGCGGGTGTTTGCTTCTGAATTAATGATTGTTGAATTCAGGCACGGTATTTTCTATTTCATCAAGAAAAATCACAAATCCCTTCAGATCAACCTTGAGCACATTCATGAAAAGGACGAATTCCTTCAGTCCATTCACTCCTGGATAGTCCGTAACCACGTGATGTTGAGTGAGGAGTCGCGCAACAAGATTGAGGAGTTGATCGCCCATTAGGCTTTTTTATAAGCGGACTTAAGTTAAAATCAGATTACTTTCTTTGCAATCAGGCATAAAAAAAGCCTTGAAGTTTTTGATTTTCAAGGCTTTGCAGTAGCGGAATCGGGAGTTGAACCCGAGACCTCAGGGTTATGAATCCTGCGCTCTAACCATCTGAGCTATCCCGCCATTTTCAGGGTTGCAAATATAGTATTTTCCTATTTATTCACCACACAAAGCCGGATTTATCCTCCCTCGTAAATAATTTATGAAGGTTTTATTTGCTTTCTTCTCTTTATTTAATATATTTCCCAAAAAAATTTCGGTATGTCTAAGAAAAGCAAGGTTCTGAACAAAAAGGTAAAAGCGAAAAGTAAGGGGAAGGCAACTCAGAAGAAGAACTCAAAACCGGCTGCTCCGAAAAAGAAGACCTCCAAACCGGCGAAACCCCCGGTTAAAAAGAAAGTTGTGGTCAAAAAAACCAAACCTGCTCCAGCAAAAAAGGCTGCAAAACCTGTTGCTAAGAAAAAGTTAGTGAAACCGGCAGCAAAAAAAGCAGCCAAACCTGCAAAAAAGGCTGCAAAACCTGTTGTTAAGGCTAAAATTTCAGTTGCTAAAAAGCCCGCTCACAAGGCGGCTCCAAAACCTCTAACAAAGCCTGTTGCAAATCCCGCTAAGGTACAAAGCAGCGTCAAGTCGGCATTACCGAAAAAGGCTGAATCTATAAAATCACCTGCAAAAGAAGCGGCAAAACCCAAGGAAACCAAGTTGCAAAAACCTGAGGCCCAAGCATCTGTTTTTAGTAAACATGAGAAAAAAACGCCTGATGTGCTGGCTGTTCAAAACACCTTGCCTGTAAAAAATAAAGAAGAAATTTCACTTTCCAAGATTGTTTCAATCTCCAGTTCCATCACCAACGCAGTTAAAAAAACCGATTCGTATTCCATTAAACCGGAAAAAGAGCCTGCTGGCAAGTTTGAGATGGAATTTGTCATCCACTCCTCAGCCGAAATGCTTTACGAATTCTTATCCACCCCTAGTGGACTTTCAGAATGGTTTTGCGACGACCTCAACATTCGGAATGGCATCTATACTTTTATTTGGGACGACCAACTTATGCAAGCCAGGTTATTAAAAACCATTGAGCTGCAGGTTGTGCGATTTCAGTGGGTAGATAAAACCGACGGAAGTTATTTTGAATTCAGAATTCAGAAAGACGACCTTACTAACGACATCTCACTTATCATCACCGATTTTGCCGAAACCTCCGGAGAAAGAGAATCAGCCAAATTGCTATGGCAAAGCCAGATTGAAAAATTAAGGCATGTCATAGGTTCCATATTCTAATACAACAACCCGGTTCTGCCGGGTTTTTTTTTCTCTAAAATTTCATGCTTATTCCGGCAAGAAAATTAATGGGCGCTGCAGGAGCTAAAAAATTAAAGGTGCTCAGCTGATCTGAATCGTAATAGTAACTGTAGGTGTAACCATTGGTAACATACTCAGCATTCAGAATATTGTAAACCGATGCCATAAACGTGATTTCGGGGATGACCTTGGTTCTAATGCTGTAATTCAAATTCAGATCAAATACAGAATAAGGGTCAATGCTCCTTTTTACGTTCATCGTATTGTCCATGAATTGGCGCCCAACATTTTTATTAATGATGTTTATCTTTAAATTCTTGAGTGGTAAAAAAGTAAACACAAGCGACGACACAGTAGACGGTGAAAACGAAATGTCAGTGTCTTTGTATTCCTTTGAAATTTGTTTGTACACGCTATAGTCCGCGTTGCTGCTATCCAGATACTCAGTAAAATCAGCAATCTTATTCTCGGATAAGGCCACATTGCCACTGATGTGAAACCATTCAAAGGCTTTGTATTTCAGATCCAATTCAAGCCCCATGCGGTGGCTTTCGGGCACATTCACACGGTTGTAGGCTCCAACATCGTTTACTTCGCCATTCAACACCAATTGGTTCTTGTATTTCATGTAATAGCCGTTCAATCCTGCTTTTACAACCTTGTTGCTGTAGTTTATTCCGGATTCAAAGTCAAGCAATTGCTCTGATTTTGGGCGGCTTTGCGGCGTACTTTGCACAAAATCATCGCGGTTTGGTTCTTTATTTCCCATACCAAAGGAGGCGTAAACATCAAGCCCCCTTGTCAGCTGAACATTCAATCCTATTTTAGGATTAAAAAAAGTATAGTCTGCCTCTTGCATTTGCTGTTCGTATTGCTCATTGAAGCCCAGAAAAGAGTAGAGCACCTTGCGTAACTGCAGGTCCACAAAAATGCTGGTATTTGAAAACGGTTTAAAGTTGGTTTTCAGGTACAGGTTCGCTTCGCTTTTATTTGCGTTGTTACGGTAATATTCATGATCAATGCTGCTGTTGGAAGCGTATTGCGACCACATGATCCTTCCAAAATGGGCGCCGCTGTACGTATTGGCTCCTCCCCCAAGAATCATCTGCAAGCGGGAATGGCTCCTGTAGGTGATGTTGAATAAAGCCCCGATAAAGTCATTATCGAGCCAAAGCCGCCTCACCATATCGCTTTGGGTGATGGTATCACCGCTGGGTGTGCTTACGTTTTCTAACCCATAATCCCCCAGGTTTTGATCTTCTTTGTACTGTTCGTAATACCCTTTGCCTTTGGTGTAATGTGCCGTGACGTTAGCGTGAAGTTTATCAGAAAACTGATGAATAAAATGCAATTGAAAATTGTTTTGGCTATAATTGTCGGTCTCGTTGTTATAATATTGCAGTACGCCATTTTCATCGGTGTATTGTCCGGCCATGTTGTAAGTGCGGTTGCACCTATTTCCAGAGTAGATGTTGTTGCAATTCTTCACAGAATCCTCTGGCACATAATACCAGGCTTGGTAGGTTTTTTCTTTGCCATAGAAGTTTATGAATTTAAGTACGGATTTCCCCTGATAATAGGCCGCCGCAAGGTAATAGGAACGCAGGTCAGAACTGGCCCGATCTATGTAGCCATCGCTTTTGATCAACGACGCTCTTAGGTCCACTACCAGTTTATTCTCTATCATTCCGGTTCCGGCAAAAATGGTATTTCTGAACGTGTTAAACGACCCGGCTGTACTGATGAAGCCCGCATGCGCTTTTTCCTCCAGGGCCTGAGTTCCGAAATTAATGCTGGCTCCAAAAGCGCCTGCTCCATTCACCGAAGTGCCCACCCCACGCTGCACCTGAATGCTGTTTACACTTGAAAGTAAATCGGGCATGTTCACAAAAAAAGTACCCTGCGATTCGGCATCATTTACAGGAACCCCATTGATAGTAACATTGACACGTGTTCCATCGCTTCCGCGGATCCTTAAGCCGGTATACCCTATTCCATTGCCGGCATCGGAATTGGCCACCACGCCTGTGAGTTGATTCAGCAGCATGGGCGCATCCTGTCCCAGGTTATTTGTTTTGATGGTCTCCGCATCCACATTGCTGTGCGCGATGGCCTGATCGCTCTCAACACGTCCTGCTTTAACAAGAACCTCTTCCAGGTTTCTATTGCTCACCTTCATTACAGGCTGATAGCCCCGTGTTAAGGGCAGAACTATGGAATCGTTAATGCTTTCGTATCCAAGACATCGTATTTGTACGAGATACATTCCACACGGAATGTTTTTGAATTCAAAATTTCCATTCTCGTTACTTTGCGCGGTGTAAGCTGTGTTTTTTAACTGCAGAGCGGCAAACGCAACCCCTTTTCCTTCTTTGTCCTTTACTGCACCACTCAACTCACATTGAGCACTTAATGGTGCCACAGATACCACAGAACCCAAAAGTCCTGTTAAAAACCATTTTAATTTCATTTTTTACTTTTTAATAATTAAACATAACAACACAGGGGTGGTGTTATTTTAACTATTCTCCCTACGCAGGCATTACCCTGTTCAGGTGCATAACAGGCGGTGCTGGTCACCGTTCTGTTAATGGGTCTGATCTCAGCCTTGTTTTTAAACCGTTTTGGAACTAAGTTTAAAGCACAACAAAGCACCCCTTAAGATGTTGTAAAAGTATAAACTTTGTTTGTACTTTAAAAAATAGTTTTGAATTGGGAAAATATTACTGAGTTTTGCAGGACTTGAAAACTAAAAAACGCATAGCCCTGCTGGGCAGCACAGGCAGCATTGGAACCCAGGCCCTGGATGTGATTCGTGAAAATCCGGATGCCTTTGAAGTGGAGGTGTTGGTTGGCAACTCAAACGCTACGCTGCTTATACAACAAGCCTTGGAGTTTAAACCCAATGCAGTTGTAATTGCCGATGAAAGCAAATACCAGGAAGTAAGGTCAGCCTTGTTGCCACATGAAATAAAAGTGTTTGCCGGTGAACGTTCGGTGGAACAAATTGTTGAAATGGAAAGCATTGACGTGGTGCTGGCTGCGATTGTTGGTTATGCCGGACTTGCCAGTACCCTGAACGCTATCCGTCATAAAAAAAACATTGCGCTGGCCAATAAGGAAACCCTGGTGGTTGCCGGTGAACTCGTGAGCCGTCTCGCACAGGAAAACGCGGTAAACCTTTACCCTGTGGACAGCGAACACTCGGCCATTTTTCAATGCCTTGCCGGAGAATGGGAAAACAAGATCGAGAAGATCATCCTTACTGCCAGTGGCGGACCCTTTAGAGGAAAAGACAGGAACTTTCTAGCCAACGTTAAAAAAGAACAGGCATTAAAACACCCAAACTGGAGTATGGGTGCCAAGATCACCATTGATTCAGCCAGTTTAATGAACAAAGGTTTGGAAGTGATTGAAGCCAGGTGGTTGTTTCATTTAAAGGCCTCTCAAATTGAAGTGGTGGTGCATCCACAGAGTATCGTGCACAGTTTGGTTCAGTTCGAGGATGGCAGCATAAAAGCCCAGTTGGGTTTGCCCGACATGAAATTACCTATACAATATGCCTTGGCCTATCCAAACCGTTTAAAAAACACCTTTCCTCGTTTTGATTTTTCCAGGTACCCGCAACTTACATTTGAGCCACCCCGCCCCGATGTGTTTCAGAACCTTCAGTTGGCTTATGATGCACTCGCCAAGGGTGGAAATATGCCTTGTGTTTTAAATGCAGCGAATGAGGTGGTTGTTCAGGCCTTTTTGCAGGACAAGATCGGTTTTTTGCAAATGAGCGATGTGATCGCCTCTACCCTGTCCAAAGCCAAATTTATTGTAAGTCCGGCTTACCAGGATTACATTGAAAGCGACGCGGAAGCCAGAAGAATTGCGGCCGCGTTGGTATGATTCTTAATTAAGTTTAAATGCGATCCACAGCCGGGAAAATTCAATGATTTTCACGTACATTTACGTTTCTCAAAATTAACGCACACCACACTAAACAGCACCTATGTTCATTAAGATCGCACAATTATTTCTTAGTCTCACCATTTTAGTTTCGCTTCACGAATTCGGACATTTTTGGTTTGCCAAACGTTTCAAATGCCGCGTCGATAAATTTTACCTGTTCTTTGACTTTCTTTTTCCTTTTGCCTCGGTCATGAATTTTGCGCTCTTCAAGAAAAAGATTGGCGATACGGAATATGGCATTGGGTGGTTTCCTTTTGGAGGGTATGTTCAGATTGCCGGCATGGTGGATGAACAAATGGACAAAAGCCTGATTGATTCTCCGCCTCAACCCTGGGAACTTCGCAGCAAGCCGGCCTGGCAACGCCTTTTGGTGATGATGGGTGGTATTCTTGTGAATTTTGTGCTTGGTATTTTGATCTTCTGGATGTGTTTATTCGCCTGGGGAAAAGAGACCCTGCCCATGACCGGACTGCCGCATGGCATTGCGGTTGACAGCACCGCATACAACATGGGGCTCAGAAACGGAGATTACATTACTTCTATTAACGGGCAACCTGTGCCCTCCATTCGCAGGATTCCAATTGAAATTATCATGAACAAAGCCACAAGCATTGAAGGGGTTCATGAAAACGGGGAAAAATTCACAGTGCCGGTGCAGGACAATGACCGGGCACTTATCTTAAAACGCTTAAAAAAATCAAATTTTATTGCACCACGGGTTATGGTTGGTGTTGACAGCATCGACAAAACCAGCTTTGCTGCCAACTCTGCCTTAAAAAGTGGAGATCTGATCATTGCTATAAACGACAAGCCGGTAAGGTATTTTGATGAGATTACGTCTAACCTTCGTCAAAACAGCGGTAAAAAAGTAAAACTTACTTTATTACGCGGAAAAGACACGGTACTAACCGCCTGCAACGTGAGCGAAAGTGGCACCATAGGGTTCTATAGAAAAATTTTAACTGAACCTAAAATCACAAAACAAAAATTTACTTTGTTCAGTTCTTTTACACAAGGCATTTCTGATGGCATGGAATTGCTCATCATGCAGGCCAAACAGTTTGTGGTAATCTTTACTGTAGAAGACGCACATAAGCAGGTTGGAGGTTTTTACACCATGGTGCAGCAAATGGATTCTACCTGGGATTGGCAGAATTTCTGGATGTTTACCGGATTTTTATCTCTGGCCTTGGCCTTTATGAATTTTCTCCCAATTCCCATGCTGGATGGGGGGTACATCATGTTTATTTTATGGGAAATGATTACAGGCAAAAAGGTGAGCGATAAGTTTGTGTATTATGCCAATAATGTAGGCCTGTTTATTGTGCTCGGCCTGATGATCTGGGCAAATACCGATTGGCTAAGGGATTAAATCACAACAGTATGTTTAGCGCTCCAAGAATATTCTCGTTTGCCTGCTTGTTTTTAATAAGTGCAGGCCTGTTTGCTCAAAATAAAACCATAAGCGAGAGGGAAAAAACAGAGCGCGCCCCTGCAACGAAACACAAAATAATGCTTATTCCTTTTGAACCCAGATTGTATTTGGGAGAAATTGATTTTGCCATCAACGCCGAAACAAAATTAAGCGCAAAACAAATCAAATTCCAATTCAGGGATGGAATAAACGAGCAAATTGCCAAAGCGCTAAAAACCGCAAAATACGGTGTGGTGGACCTGATGGAAGACACCCTCAGGTTTAAAAAGGATACGGAGGCCCTATACAGTTGCCTGAGTTACGATTACATGAAGGTGCCGGATCAAAACAATTATCAGCCTCCCAAAAAAGAGAAAACCACCAAACCGATTGAAAATGGACAACTGAACGTTGAAACCAACAGCGATCAAAGGTTCATGAACGCGAAACTCACCAATCCCAAACTTGTGCCTCAGCTTGCGGGGAAATACAAAACCGATGTGTTTATCTTCATCAATCAACTGGACATTAAGGCCGGTGGCACAAATGAGCCCGCTCAGCCATATAAAACACCAAGTACCAAACGCAAAATAGTGGTTCACTACACGGTTTATACCAAGGATGGCAGGGAAATCAATTCCGGCACACTGGAGGAAGAGTTTGCAGAAGATCTAAATGTTCCAAAAAAAATAATCGAGAAACACTTCAGTAAACTGGCGCAAACCCTCGTGGCCCGGGTCAACAAGGCCTTAAACCCTGTTGGAACAAACTAAGTGCAGTTTAAGGTTCTACGGTTTCCAAATAAGAAATCTTCATCTCCACCCTTCTGTTTTTCTGACGTCCCTTGGCTGTTTTATTATCAGCAATAGGTTGCGTTTGTCCAAACCACTCCACGTCTATCTTCTCATCAAAGGCGCCCTTTTTCACCAAGTACTTTTCTACAGCCTTGGCGCGTTTCTCTGAGAGCAACATGTTTTTCTCAGGGTCACCCTGATTGTCGGTGTGACCCGATAATTTTAACGTCCAGTCGTCCTTGTGTTCGATAAGTAGTTTCGCCAGGGCGTTCAGCGAAGCAAAAGATTTTGCAAGAATCACGTCTTTACCAGTAGCGAATTCAAGACTGGCGAACGCCTTTTCAAGGATGCGTTTTTCCGCTGCTTTCATTTGTGGCGGCGGTGGTGGAGGACAGCCATTGAACTGAGGCAAACCAACCACCGTTTTGCAGGAATCGTCCTTATCCATTATGCCATCTTTATCCGTATCCGGCCAAGGACAGCCTTTGTTTTCAGCAGGGCCCGCCACATCCGGACATTGATCCTCCATATCCAGGATCTTGTCCGCATCACGGTCAGGGCAGCCCTTGTATTCTTTTGGACCAAAAATATCAGGACAAAGGTCCTCCTTATCCATAGTGCCATCCGCATCTTTATCAGGACAGCCATGGAATTCCAACAAACCAGCCTCATCCGGACAAGTATCCAAACGGTCAATGATCTTGTCTCCGTCGCGATCCGGACAGCCCTGAAACTCAACAGTACCTGCAGAATCAGGACAAGCGTCCCTGGCGTCGGTAATACCATCCCCATCCTTGTCAGGACAACCCTGAAGTTCTTTTAAGCCGGGTACATCCGGGCAAAGGTCCTCAGAGTCTTGCACATGATCGCCGTCTTTGTCAGGACAACCAACAAATTCCCAGATGCCGGGTACTTCTTTACACTTATCCAAACGGTCACTGATGTTATCCTTATCCATGTCCTTAACTTTCATGTAAGGAATTGGTAAGCGCAAGAGCATGTATGCATTCATGCCATACACATCGCCGGTAAAATAATTGAGGATATCGTTTGTGCCTATGCTTAGCGGTCCCAAACGAAGGCCCAGTCCCATCATGACCGGTTTTCCATGCTGGGCAATAAGTGAATTGTAAGTAAAGGGAATGGACATGCCAAACCAGGGCAGGTCGATACGCGGGCCCAAACTTAGACTGGCGTATTCATAAAGCTGAATGGATTTGGTTTTGATTGGATTTGGCAGATTTGCTGTAAAGTTCACATAATAACATTTCCCAAGATGGTAATCCACCTGTGTATTGATGGTTGTGGGCAAGCTCATTTTAAAAGTGTTGCTTGTTGTTTCTGAAGGAAAAGAGTCCTTCATCAACTTATCAAACCCCGCAAAACTATCCACATTGAGTTCGGTGAAATCCCAATAATCAAATTTTGCTGAAACGTCGTTGGAGTATTGACTTTTTTTGTATTTGATGCCCCCAATGTCATTAATTGAAAAAGACGCTTTCAGCTTGTATTTATTTTGATCTCTTCTCCAGAGATCTGTCTCTCCATCCATGTTGTACTTGTATTCCTGAAAATCCGGACGCCATTCGTAAACAGCCCCAATGTCCAAACCAAATCCAAAGCTGTATTTAATGGCGCCGAGATCAACGGCGCCTCCTCTTAATGCTTCATCGTAGCTTTGCGAAAAGCCATAACTGATGTCAGAAGAAATGAAGGAATACACATTTACTGTATCAATAATGTATTCAAGGTTCTTTATGGAGTAATAAGCTGCTGCTCCTCCCTGAAGAAGTTTAGCGGTTACACCGGCTTTCAAAAAATGTTTTTCTTTGTCTTTGATCACCCTGGCGTATGTGAGGCCGTAATCGGCCCAGGCCATTTGCGCCGCATTTATATCGTCACTTTTAAAATTCTTCAAAAAAATACTCGGGTCTTTAAATTCATTGTACGCTGCACTTGCAAGGTCACGCGACATACCATCCAGGTTAACATGGTTCCTCAGGCTCATTGTCAGCGCCAGGGCACTTTTACGATCAATGTTAAACATAAAGGAAGCAATGATGATCCTGGAGCTTGAATACGCCGCCACATTGTTGTCCCCCGGATACAAAACCAAATTGTTCTTGTAGTAGTTTTTAGCGTCACTGGTATCTGCATTAATGTCCTGAAAGGGAAAACGAATGGTTTTAGGGTTAAAGACGCTTCCCGAAAATTTGAAGGCAGATTGTTTAATGCCAACATAATTGTTCTCAACACTTGTGTTTACACCGCCAAGGATGAGGTCAAACTGCATGCGGCTATCCGCAATATTGGCTGGATTACTGAATACCGTTACAACGCCGGAATAATTGTTGTTGTGCAAACCTAAAAAATCCTGGGCCGTTAACAGCCCTGAAAAAAGACAAATAAAAACAGATAGGAGAAGACCTTTTGTTTTGTTTAACATGTATAACAAATATATAAAATAAGCCTGCAGTATTTTACCGATTCGACGAGTAGGCAGTTCTTACTTTTCAAACGCCCCATGTTACTAACTTAGCCTGGTTTTTAATCGACGAGCACAAATTCAGCTGAAGCGCTGATTGCACCGTTAATCTGAATTTCGAGCAGGTGTTTGCCCGGATGTTGGCGTCGGGTGCTGAACTGTTTGAACGGGTGTTTTTTTTGCAAACTCAAGGTTTGTTTTGGTTTTAAAGTAACTTCCTTCAACTTAAACACCTTAGGAAGCAAACTTCCCGATGGTTTGAGGTAATGTATTTTATAATCAATGGCTAGTTTTTGCGGCGTGCTTTTGTTTGAAACCAAATCAAAAGTAAAAAAGAGGTCCTCGCCGATACGGATCTTTTCAGGCTTTAATTTTAAATTCTTAATGAGCAGCTTCGGCTTTTTTTCAAATTCAAACAGGTTTAAACTCGCGGCATCGCCCTTCTTAATGAGTGTGCGGCAGGCCCGTTTTACGATCCAGGAGGTGTGGGGCCGACTAAGGTCCCATTTCTTCAGATGATCCAGGAGTTTTTCGGGATGATCCTTTGAAATGTCGTTCAGGTGATTGGCCACTGATTTTCGCACATACAAACTTTTGTCTTCTCTTAACCGACTCAGCAATGGAAGGGTGTATTCGGGGTGATTTATGACCTCATCCAATTTAAACGACCAGGGAAGCCTTGGCCTGCAACCCTCGGATGAAAGCCTGCGCACATGTTCATTGCTATCCTTTGAACAGGCATGCATAAATTTCATGGTCCTTTCAAAATCGAGTTTTAAATACTCCCTGATGGCAAATTCAGAAGAACCAAAAACGGTGAAATATTTTAAGGCATCGAGTGAGGCATCAAAATGGTCCTTTCCATAAAGCCCTACAAAATCAGGATAAATAAGACTGGTATACCCCGGTTTTGTTTTTGGGGCTGCCTGTCGGAGTATGGCTAAGGCTTTTGGAAAGGGCTCCGGCAAATGCGCCCTTAATTCCATTGAAAATAAACGCATTCTTTGGTTGAGTTCAAGAGGGACAAGTTGTTTTTGTATCGCTTTTAAAAATGACGGTTCATCAAACCCTGAGTGCACCGACTTGATTTGAGAAGACAGATGGGCGGCAAAGGTTTTATTAAACATTTCTTTGAGTGGTTCCATGGGTTTTAAATTTGCGGAATTTATGAACGTGTTGAAGCTGATTTTTCAAGATTGTTTAAACTTATTCTGATACAATTCCAGATAATGCCCCTTACCTTTGAATCTATTCCTTATGACCTCCAAAATTATAAGCTTCAGTATTCTACTCCCCTTCTTCATTGGAAGTTATTCTGCTAAAGCTCAGGACAGTCTTGTAAACCATGCAAAACCACTAAAAATGATAGAAATTGAAATTTGGTCAGACGTGATGTGCCCTTTCTGTTACATTGGCAAACGAAAAATTGAAACCGCGCTTGAAAGATTCGAACACAAAGACATGGTAAAGCTCATCTGGAAAAGTTATCTTCTGGACCCGGGACTTGTTTCCGACTCCACTAAGAGCATTCACCAACATTTAGCAGAAAGCAAGGGCTGGGCGTCGGACTACGCCAAAGAAATGGGAAAACACGTGAGTGCCATGGCAAAAGAAGAAGGATTACAATACAACATGGACCAGGTTAAAGTAGCGAACACCTTTGATGCCCACCGCCTGATTCAATTGGCAAAACAGAAAAACAGGGGCGATGAAATGGAAGAGTTACTGTTCAGGGCCTATTTCACCGAAGGTAAAAACCTTGCTGATCCTGAGGTTTTGAAAGCCATTGCCTCACAAATTGGTATTGAAAATGAGGAGGTAGAAACTATGTTAAGGGGCAAAGGTTATGCTAAGGAAGTTCTTGAAGATTTGAAGGCAGCCGAGGACATTGGGGTAAGCGGGGTTCCGTTTTTTGTGTTTAATCGAAACTTTGCGGTTTCCGGTGCTCAGCCTTCGGAAACTTTTTTGAAGGCCTTAAAAAAGGCCTGGGAAAACGAGTAATTTCAAAGCCGAATAACAAACCCGGTTTTGAAAATCTCCAGTTTAAGCGAATTAAAAAAAGAACTTCAGCAATTGCCTGCTGAAGATTTGGTTGATCTATGCGTGGCATTGGCGAAATATAAAAAGGACAACAAGGAGTACCTTGATTATTTGTTGTATTCGGCCCATTCAAAACCAGATTTTATAAAGGAAGTGAAATCTGAAATTGGCCTTTACTTCTCAGACATCGACAGGCAGGCCAACTTGTACTTCATTAAAAAAAACCTTCGTAAGATCCTGCGTGTGCTTAACAAGTATTGCAAGTACCTTGGCGATAAACCTTCGGCGCTCGAACTGCACCTTTATTATTGCAAAATGCTTAAAGATTCAGGAATACCCTTCCGTAAAAGCCAAATGATTGTGAATCTGTATGAGCAGGAATTGAAAAAAATAAACACCTTACTTTCCGGCATACATGAAGACTTAAGGGCCGATTATACAGGTGAAATAGAAGCCTTAACATCCTATCAAAACCCATGGAAGGATTAAATCCTCAACTCTTAATTGAACTGGTGACAAAACCCATGCCTTTTGGAAAGTACAAAGGCACCTTGTATTATCACTTGCCGGTAAATTATCTGGAATGGTTTAACCGCAAAGGATTTCCACCTGGCCGCACCGGGGTTTTGCTGGCAACGCTGTACGAAATCAAACTTAACGGCCTGGAGTTTTTGCTTGATAAAATAAAAACCGGGCTCCCTTATACTCGCCATTAGGCTTGAAATTCCAGCCTCAGAGTTTTAATTTACATGATGGGATTTAGTTCCAATGCCGGCTTGATCTCCAAAATGCTCAAGCTAAGGTCTTTAATTGATTTTTTTTGAAAACCGGTTAATTGTATAATACTGAATATCTGATGGTTACTTCGGGTTACTGAAAGTTTTGAACAAACGCAACCCCTCTATTGTCATTTTCGTCTAAAGAATTAGTATCTTTATCTAAGATTTAGGTATTTTGGTCTACAAAAACACGGATATTCCTTTTTCAATATAACATATGCAACTTAAAAAATTACTTGTTCTTAGTTTGTTTCTTGCCCTTTGCGTTTCACAACCTGTTTATTCGCAAAACGGTTCTAAAAAGCCTGTCAACACAGGTGTTAATGGGAGCAAGCTTGGTACCGTTTCACCCATAGCAATTATTGAATCTCCCGTGGAAGGTTGCGAAGAGCCAGAACCAGATCCCTGTGATGGAAACACCTATACTCAGGGTGGCTGGGGAGCAGGTAACAGCAATCCTGCCAGCACCTACCTCAACACGTATTTCTCTACTTATTACCCTAATGGATTAAGCATAGGTTGTGGCAGCAGACAATTGAAACTCACCAGCGCTGCTGCTGTATTCGCATTTTTGCCCTCAGGAAGTACACCTGCCATACTCCCAACCGGAACATTAACCAATCCCGGCGGGGCTTATTCCAATGTGTTGGCCGGACAATTGGTTGCTTTAACCTTAAATATGGGATTTGACGCAAACAATGCTGGTTTTTCACCTGCTGCCTCATCCCTAGGGAATTACTCCATCACCTCTGGTACCTTTTCAGGGATGAGCGTGAGTTCATTCTTAAATCTTGCCAATTCCATTATTGGAGGTTGCACTTCCCAATACAGCTACAGTCAGTTAAACACAGCGGCAACTGCAATAAATGAGAATTACAACAGCGGCCCAAGCAATGGCTATCTGGTTTGTCCTCCGGCTTGCAGCATTACCGTAACAGCAATATCTGGAAGCATCTCTTGTTTCTCAGGCAACACCAATGTTACGATTACAGCTACAGGAGGAACAGCACCTTACACAGGAACAGGGGTTTTCAGCAGACCAGCCGGCGTTCATTCCTTTACAGTGAGTGATGTTTATGGCTGTCAGTCTGTGAAGTCCAAAACACTTACTCAACCTTCACAACTTATTGCTTCTGCTTCGAACGGGAGCATTTCGTGTTATGGAGGTACAGCCACCATTTGCGTGAACGCTTCTGGTGGAACTCCGCCTTATTCGGGAACCGGAACTTTTACCCGACCCGCAGGAGTGCACTCTTTTACTGTTACAGATAGTAAAGGTTGTTCTGCCGTGCTCAGCAAGGTGTTAACGCAACCTGCTCAAATCACGATTTCTGCTACAAACGGAAGCATTAGCTGTTACGGAGGCACCGCTACCATTTGCGTAAATGCTTCAGGTGGTACCGCTCCATATTCGGGAACCGGAACATTTACAAGGACCGCAGGGGTTCATTCCTTCACTGTTATTGACAGCAAAGGATGCTCTGCAGTAGTTACAAAAACACTTACCCAACCTTCTCAATTACTTGTTACTGCTACAAACGGAAGCATTAGCTGTTACGGAGGCACCGCGACCATTTGGGTGAACGCTTCTGGTGGAACCGCTCCATATTCAGGAACCGGAACTTTTACAAGGACCGCAGGGGTTCATTCTTTTACGGTTACGGATAACAAAGGCTGTTCTGCCGTCATCACAAAAACACTGACTCAACCCTCTCAAATTGTTGTTTCTGCTACAAACGGAAGCATTAGCTGTTACGGAGGCACCGCGACCATTTGCGTGAACGCTTCTGGTGGAACCGCTCCATATTCAGGAACCGGAACTTTTACAAGAACTGCAGGAGTGCATGTGTTCACGGTAACTGATAGTAAAGGATGTTCAGCCATCATTACCAAAACGCTATCCCAACCTTCTCCCTTAAGCATTGGTCTTAACTCTACAAATGGAAGCTGCAACACAAATAATCTGGGTTCAGCAACGGTTACTGCATCCGGAGGCACTGCTCCATATTCTTATGTATGGAGCAATTCTGCCACAACTTCAGTGGTTAGCGGACTCAGTGCAGGAAATTATACAGTTTCAATTACCGATGCGAACGCTTGTTCGGCCTCCTCAACAACTTCTATAAGCACTGTGCCTTGCTGTAATGTAACTTCTCCGGGCAGCATTAGCGGATCAACTGCCAACTGTGGTCAGGTATGTAACGTTTCCTTTGGGAGTGTTTCTCCTGCCTCGGGCGGTATAGGCACCGTTCAATACATTTGGATCCGTAACTCACAGCCTAACTATCCAAATACAGGAAACAATGGTTGGGTAGCCATTCCAAATTCCAATAGCCCAACTTTAGCAGTAGGTTGTGTAACTGCAACCACTTATTTCATCCGTTGTGCAAGAAACATTGGCTGCTCTCAATTTATTGGTGAGTCCAACATGCTAAGTGTTACCATTAATCAAGGTCCTAGTGCCAACATCAGCACTTCAAATATTTTGTGTTACGGTGGCACAAGCACCGCTACGATTAACGCCAGCGGTGGAACAGCGCCTTATACGGGCACAGGCATCTTCACTTTAAATGCAGGCGCCTATTCTTTCACCGTTTCCGATGCCAGTGGCTGTTCAACTGCGGTTAATGGAACCATTACTCAACCTTCTGCTTTTAGCGTTAGCCTTACTTCTACAAATGGAAGCTGCAACACCAACAACTTAGGTTCTGCAACGGTGACCGCTTCAGGAGGCACAGCACCGTATTCTTATTTATGGAGTAACAACACCACCGCTTCAACCGTTAACAGTCTTTCAGCAGGAACCTATTCAACTCTGGTAACCGATTCCAATGCCTGCTCAGCCACAGCGAGCACATCTATTACCTCCGTGGCTTGCTGTAACGTAACAGCTCCCGGAAGCATCAGCGGATCAACCACAAGTTGTGGTTCAATATGCAACATCTCTTTTGGAAGCATCGCTCCTGCTTCCGGAGGTATTGGAACCGTTCAATACATTTGGATCCGCAACTCACAACCCAATTATCCAAACACAGGTAACAATGGTTGGGTGGCCATTCCTAACTCCAACAGTCCTACCCTGGCGGTAGGTTGTGTAACTGCAACCACTTATTTCATCCGTTGCGCAAGAAACAGCGGATGTGCCCAATTCGTAGGTGAATCCAATATGCTAAGCGTTGTGATTAACCCTGGTCCAAACGCCAGCATCAGCACATCCCCAATTTTATGCTATGGTGGCAACAGCACTGTTTCTTTAAGTGCTAACGGCGGAACTCCTCCTTATGCCGGAACAGGAAATTTCACTTTAAATGCAGGTGCCTATTCTTTCACCGTTTCCGATGCCAATGGCTGCTCAACTGCGGTTAACGGAACCATTACTCAACCCTCTCAGCTTTTAGCGGTATCTTCTTGTGGCACGGTATCCTGTAACGGAGGAACAACCAGTATAACCATCGGTGCCGCAGGTGGAACCTCTCCTTATTCGGGTACAGGATCTTTTATCGTAGGTTCCGGCGTTCACTCCTACACGGTTACAGATGCTAATGGATGTTCAGCCATCACGACTCAATCTGTTTCTCAGCCCAATTCGATTCTAGTTAGTTCCAACAGCGGCACCATATCCTGCTTCGGAGGTTCAACTACGGTAAACATATCTGCAACGGGCGGCGGTACCCCCTATGCCGGAACCGGTACTTTTACAAGAACTGCAGGCACTCATACATTTTTAGTTACTGATGCTTTTGGTTGCAGCAAAAGCATTACCCTTACCCTTACGCAACCGGCTCAATTAATAGCTTCTGCAATCAACGGAACCATCAACTGCTTTGGCGGTACAACCACCGTAAACATTTCAGCAACTGGTGGAACGGCTCCTTATGCAGGTACCGGAACCTTTAATGTGAGCGCTGGTATTCATTCTTTCACAGTTACTGACAGCAAGGGCTGTTCAGCGGTCATCACAAAAACACTTAGTCAACCAAGTCAACTTGTGGCTTCAGCCATCAGCGGAACCATTGCTTGTGGAGGAACTACTA
>Ga0154020_10002023_pt1 | contig 24754 bp, 24 predicted proteins | sample Klosneuvirus_201_FD_109709 | JGI IMG/M metagenome (GOLD analysis project Ga0154020, IMG submission 109709) | Active sludge microbial communities from wastewater, Klosterneuburg, Austria - Klosneuvirus_20160825_MG | ecosystem: Engineered > WWTP > Aerobic digester > Activated sludge | place...
AAAGACAATACAGAAGCGGGGTTACGGATTTAAGAACCCTGAAAACTACAGGCTTCGAGTCTTAAATGCCTAGCTGGGTAAGGGTTTGCTGGAGTTACCCACCATTAAGAGAGTAGAACCAAACTATTTGGTAAGTCTGGTAAAGGCAAAGGTGGAAAGTATTTCTATTATGGCCACATGAGAAAATTTAGAACCACAGAACCTGAGCAACACAAAGCCAGGTGTCCCCAGGAAAATATTCCAGCTGTTCCAGTGGAAGAATCAATAATTCAAAGACTCAAGGTTTTAAGTCGCGATAAAAAACTTTTAACCGAAATTTTGAACTCAAATGGTAATCAGCGAGTGGGTCGCATCGAGCAATTGAACACCCTCATTCAAAGTAAAGAACAAGATCGAAGAAGGCTTGAAAAACAAATTGACGGGATTGTGGTCGGTATGGCTGAAGCCGGTGAAGCTTCTAGAAAATTATTAACCAAGAAACTTGATGACGCTCTCTTGCTAAAAGAGTCTGTTGAAACAGAGATTCAAAATCTTAAGTTGGAAAAAGCAGATGCAGCCTTAGCTGTTGTTAATCTCACCGACGCCGTCAAAGTTATTCGTGATTTTCAAAAGGGGTTCGATTCAAGACCACTGACCGAACAGAAAGAAATCCTTAGGGATGTTCTAAAAAGAATAATGATCCATCCTACTAAAATAGTCTGCGAAATTTATGGGCAAGAAGGCGAAGAGGAGATTCCCCTTGAGGGGTATAATAGTCTTCCAGAGGAAATCTCTGGAAGACCCATTTTTCTGGAACAATACCGGACGAGAGTTCGTCCTGGAAACCGGTTGGTGGAGGCGGGGGGAATTGAACCCCCGTCCGCAAGTGATCCACGATAAGGCGCTACATTCTTAGTTAGTGATTTGGTTTGTTCATACAGCTTCCACTAACAAAATCAGCATGAACACTCCCCCAGTAAATTTAAGTAAGTCTGCTGGAGAAAACCCAACTCACCGAGGTCGCTAAATGACAATCTTTCCAAGAGCGCAACCACCTCAAGGAAGATCGTGCAGTCAATTAAGCTGCAAGTGCGTAATTAGGTTCGCCAATTACATAGTGCACATTTTTAACGGGGTCCTCATGCGCCCCGGAATGCTCCTTATGCTTCTGCACCCACGTCGAAGCCGTGACGCCCCCGTAGTTGTAGATCTAAATTCATAAATTCAAAGTCGATTCTAACATAGAAATGTCGTTACAACTATAGGAACTTCTCAATTCTGCTGAATAACTTAAAACTTCACAAATTTGTTACTAAAAAAGGGTTTTCATTAGATCGATTCACTCAATGGTGGCTTTTAAGAATACTGATCTTGGAATAACTTAACTGATTTAAAATGCCTGTTATTTTTCAAAATTATGTTAAATGTATTCCTAATAAATATAAATAATGTAACGCATTAATTATTTAAACTAGCTATTGAATAGATTGGATCGAATAACAACTAGATCTAGTGATACAAAAAAAATTCCTGTTTACTATAAAAATTATTTTTTGATTAAGAATTTTCATTTGACGAGAGAATACAAAGTAAAGTTAACTGTACAACCACATAGAAATGCAGGTATCGGAGTTATCAACAGTTCGTTTTTAATATAAACATCAAAGAAAACAGCATATTAGCTATGGTCCCATGGAAGAATCCACAGGGTTATCCACAGTCTTATCTTTTTTTTATAAACTTATGTATTTTCTAATTCTACAAGCGCTTGTGAGCGATCTGTAACTGGATAGAGTTGCAAGTTCATCTGATAAACTCGCTCTCCCTTTGATTGCATTCTCTGAATCGAATTATCTTTATGAATTTGCTTTCTAAATTTTCGTAATTGAAAACGTAACTCTTCAAATTCTTTTTTTGTAAGTGACAAGGTCAGTGTTCCAAACTCACGATCAACTGGACTATCTTGAAACAAAGACTCCAAACCTAAACTCATCAGTTGCGTCTGTAATCGGCGAATTAAATCAACAGGAATATCCTCTGATGGATCCAGTTGCTTCCGTCCTTTTTTAATTTCCCCAGTGGATGAATCGAGAACCAATTCACCCGACTCTAAAAGTTTGTTTAAGGCATTCTGAATTTCAGTTTCACTCGCCTTATTGCGAAGAAGGTGTTTGAGTGCGGATGGCGTAAATCGAGCATCCTCTTGATCATGAAGTGAAAAAAGAATCCAACCAATCCAATTAGGAAACTTCTCTAAAGTTTTTTTATCTATAACTCCTAGTTTTAAACTTTTTTGAAGTCGAAAATCAGATAAAGCTTTAAGGTACTGATTTCGCAACATAGGATCAGATTCTTGTCCATAGAGTACCATAAGAACAAATTCATCCGTAGCTTCTTTATTTAACTGCATGGCTCGTGCAAATTTGAAGGCCATCTCTTCAGAGAGATTGCGCTGACCTTCAATAATTAATCTTAAATAATTTGGAGAACGAATATCGGCTGCGGCAGAGAAAAATGAATAATTATAACGTCGATGATTATCTTTAGTTACTTCTCGCTTATATAGATAAAAAGCGCGTAGAAAATCTCGATAATTTAAATAATCACCAATCTGTGGTTCTTTGTAACTGATTTCAGTAGCTTGTGAGGTCGCAACTGTTGATGGAGTCAGTGGTGTTGAAGTTTGTATTGATTGAGGAATGTGTTGTGTTGGTATTAAAGGTGTTGGCGCTAAGGGCGATCTCTCCATGTTTGATGTCATTATGGGAGCTGTCTCTATTTTTGATGCATTTATATTTGATGCCTCCATAGAGGATACTTCTATGGAGGAGGCTTCTATGGAGGATGTCTCTATGGGAGATTCTTCTATATTTGATACTACTAATGGTGTTGATATTAAAGGCGGTGAAAGAATAGATGCTGGTGCTTCAAAATGTAAATTTTCTTCAGTTGAATTTTCACTTTTTAAAGTTTCATTTTCAGTTGTTGATATAACCATTTTTTCCCCTTCAAGAAGAACTAGTTTTTAAAATAATGAGTTATATTACAAGCTTAATCTCTCCTATGAAGTGGTGCGTTTAAAAATAAGCATTTCAATGATTTCAGGACTTAAATTTTGAACTTTCACTTGTTTTTGGCGCGAAGTTTCGCCCTTAATTAGCTCTAAGTTGGAGCGTTTTAAATTTAAGACTTCAGACAAAAAACGAAGCAAACATTCATTTGCTTTGCCATCAACTGGTGGGGCATCGATTTTGATTTTTAAACGATCATTATACAATCCAATAATCTCGTTTTTTTTGCCCTGTGGAATCACATGTATATCTATAATGCTTCCCTGCTGAACTGAGCGAATCCATGCCATAAAAGGGCAACTCCTAAATAAAAAAATAGGGCTGTTGCGTGTGACAACAGCCCTAAAGGTGGTCGAGGGAGACTAAACAAATTAAGTATTATACTTATAATTAAAAATAGTAAGTGTACCCAAGAGTCGCTAAAATCCCCGAAAGTGTTGTTCCCAAATCTCGATTGTTCATTTCGACTTCTTCACCTGATTCCGATGGGCCAGTTATAGTTGAACTCCATCCACCCGCAGATGAAACTGAAGTGGCTTTATTTCTCTCAAAAGGAAGATAACGAAAGTTACCTTCTAAATTAAAACAATGATCGTCGAAGAAACAAAATTCTGCTCCGAGACCAGTGATTCCTCCAAAGTTACCACCAGAAAATTCGATGGTGCTAACATTTTCTCGAATCTTACCAGTTAATCGACCATATCCAACGCCCACTTGCATATAAAATTTCATAAAAGAATTTTCTAAAGGTGTCATTCGAAACATTGGAAACAAAGTCCAACCGCTCAGTTCATAATTATACTTGGCTCCTGAAGCAGCACTCCCTTTCGAAGACTGAGTGAACATCGATGGTCTAAATAATAAGGCAAACATGGAACCACTGAATTTATACATATATTGTAATACTAATTCATAACCCTGACCCATGGGTTTAGTACTAATACCACCAGCGGCAGTATTAGCAGTACCAATTAAAGTGTCAAAATCATCTTGGCTTGGAGACGCAAAAATCAATGCACCGCCAACGCTATGATTTCCACCACCACCCTTAGCTAAAGAAAATGAAGTTACTAGTACAATCGTTGCAAATAAAATTTTTCTTAATGATATCAGAGTCATGATTTTCTCCTGTGAATTATATGATATCAACGGCTAGAGGTGATATCTCTGATGTTAATTTTGTTGAGTCTACTTCTGAGTTTGATGAATTCATTGCTGGCATACCCATGTATTTTCTGCCCTCTTCAATTAAAGATAAATGCGCATGAGCTAGAGCTTTCATATTACTTTCTAACTGAATTCTCATAGCACGCAAATCATTAATCTCTGTATAGGCCTTTTGTAACGAATCATGGGTGGCACGTTGAATATCATTCACTTTTAATTGAGCTTCTTGAATGATGAGTTCTGCTTTACGTTCTGCATCCTCTCGAATTTTCTCAGACATTTGCGAAGCTGTTGTTAGAGTGGATTTTAACAGTTGATCACGATCTCTAAATTCAGCAATTTGTATTTCTTTTTCACGCAATTTTTCTCTTAGATCATTTCGCTCTTTGAATAAGGATTCTAACTGATCACTAATAGCTTCAAGATAAGAAACCACTTCTTTTTGATCTAAACCATAAATAGATCTATTAAATGTCTTATGTGCTACATCGACCGGAGTGATTTTCATCTATGCCCCCTAAATATTACTTGGTTAATTCTAGACAATGTAAGTACTTAGATGCAAATGACTTAAGTCTAGCGGGTTCTAATTTTAGAAAAACTAGACTTAAGCCTAAAAGAATGATCCTGAAATCGAAGTTAAATTTGAATTTTAACGCAGGAGGTTTTTAAAACACCATAAATAATTATAATAAAACAGGTGTTCTTAGTTGAGTCTTAAAATATTATCATCTTTTAATCCATCACATAAGGTATTAACTGTTTTATACAATGGTTCGGGAGTATTAGTGTTTTCTCCATTTACTTTATAAGAATCACCATTCGCATTAATCGGTTTTATAAAAAGTGGAGTCCATAATTGAGCAATAGGAATCTCCGTGACAATTTTAATTTCTCCTGTTTTCAAAGCATTCTGAGACATGAACATTATACTAATTAAATTGTTTTCAGACATCCCATTCTGTTTTGTATGATCACCATTTGAGAAGCTAAAAATATTATTAAAACCATGTTTTTTACCAAATGATAAAATATCTTCAGCACGACCTGTTAAATTCAAAATTGAAAAATAACTTCCAGAAATTTGTAATCCAAACCCTTTTAACTCTTCATTTAGTTTACTTATTAGAGGTTCATTAATATCTTCTATATGTTTTAAAAGTTCATCATCACTACTTGTCCTTTTACTGCAGATGGCTTCATTTTGCTGAGAATACATCTCTTTAACAAAATCTGCCCCTTTTGCTAACATATAGAAGGGACTTCTTTTGAGTTTAATTTTAATATATTCAAGCATATCTTTTCCGCCTTGACGGTTTGAAGTTAAATTAACCAATTTCGTAACAAGTTTATCCAAAAAATCCTGTCCATAATCAGAAAGCACCTGTTTTGATTCATCCGTGGATGCGCCTGGAACGCGTAATAATACAATAGGCTTAAAAAATATTCTAAATAATTCATGTAGAATAAGCTCAGCTTGGAAAACTGGGTTGTCTTTTGTTTCTTTCCACAATTGTGATGAAATTCGAACTTCTGTATCGTCCTGACAAGCTCCGATTTCTTTTTCAATATCTTGAGTTAAAGAGTGGTTAATACATCCAAGTGTACTAAGAGGTTTTTCTTCCGTGTACCATTTTCTCGTCTTTAAACTCAGTTTTAATTGTGATCCTAAACCAGGAAATAAAATCTCATTCATTATATTTTGATGAGTTATTTTTTTGTTCTTCTTTTTTAAATTACGATAAAATAATTGATGTTTAGATGTTTCGAAAATTTCCTTGATTGTACCTCCAAAATATAGGCCCCAATCATAAGAAAAACTATTACTATCATTAGTATAATAATTTGAATTGCGAGGGAAGATTGGAATTTCTTTATCTAGATAATCGAACATCTCGTTTAAAGGTTTCCATAGTGCCTCTTTTTGTAATTTTATTGGAACAGTCCCTCGCATCATATAGATGTCGTAAAGCTCTGGACCATCTTTAGTTTTTACATAATTAGCGCCACCTTGTGATGTGGCCCCTGACCATGAAGTAGAGACTACAAATGTTAGAGATGACACTATTGCTACATGTGTAAAAAATTTCACCAAAAATTGAATTCCTAAGTGTACATAAGACATAAAAACTCCTAATTAAATAAGTTATGCAATTTTGAGGCTAGACTATGGATTAAAAATGGATACCCACCACTTATTCATTATCAAGATTCATTTTTATTCGAAATCTCACCGCTATGACTTTATAATCGACTTTAGCCAAAACCTGTTATTTAAAAATAATTTATTATTGATTAAAAAATGAATGTAAACTATATTTAGTTATGTAGGTGTTTAAAATGTCTAAAGAAAAAAGCTTATTTTTATATAAAAATTATAAGGAATATTTAATTTGGAAACTCCAAAGTTTTTCAAAAAGGGTAGGCTCAAGACGTCGATTAGCTCAAGCCATTAACTGTCAGGCTACATATATAACCCAAGTACTTAATGGACAAGCTCACTTTACCTTAGAACAGGCACATAGTATTAATGATTACTTAGGCCACAATGAATCAGAATCACACTTTTTTTTACTTTTAGTACAATTAGAACGCTCCGGGACCATTAGTTTAAAAAATTATTTTAGAAATCAAATTTTAGAAATTAATAAAAATAGAGAGCTTTTAGCGACTCACTTGAATAAGAAAAATAGCCTTACAATAGAACAACAAACTCAATATTACAGCTCTTGGCAGTATTCAGCTATTCATATTGCTTTAAGCTTAATTGAAAAACCGCCACTTGATCAACTTAGCTTGCGACTTGGGATACCTTTAGAACGAGTTAATTATATCATTCAATCTTTAATTGAAATGGGTTTAATTATAATGACAGAAAAAGGATATCAATTATCACAAAATGATACCTTTATAGGTCAAAACTCTCTCCATCTTGCTCGTCATCACTCGAGTTGGCGAATTCAAGCGATTAATAATATTGAAAAAGGAAAAGTTCAAGATTTACATTACACAGCTGTTTATAGTCTATCAAGAGATGATCGAGAAAGATTAAAGGAAAATATAATAGCATTAATTCAAAAGAATCTTAAGATTGTACATAGTTCACCAGAGGAAAGTCTTTTTATTTTTACGGCAGATTTTTTTGAATTGATTTAAATTAAAATTAATAATTTTTTTCCAACTATACTTTTAATGCAACTGGACAGTTCCTATGACAATCCAATACAAATATTGAATCAGCCGCAAAACCATAACCAATTGAAAATCACCTTGGTTCCACACCTGACTCATTTTTTCGAATTTAAATTTTCATTGGTTCTTCATAGGATTTAGTCAGTTACCTCTTAACTAATGCATAATTAAGAGTTTGTTATTCGTGATAGCTCTTGATTTCGCATCCAGGCTTTTTCAAAGCTAAGGCGCAAGGTGCGCTCCACTTCAAGCTCTCTCATCGAATCAAGCCCAGCGGCAGTAACCCCTTTTTTCGACGCCACTTTTTGCTGGAGCTCTTCGAGAGTCGATTTCGATTCTGCGCTGGCCATCATAGTTGCTCCCATAAATGTTTCAATCGTCATTTTTTTTGCGACCTCGGGCGGAAAGCCGCGCTCTTCGATCCAATCTTGCCAGTATGACATCAGTTCTAAAACAAACCCCGTGCCGGAAGCGCAAGAAACTATTAGGGCATCAAACATATCTCCTTCATCCATCGGAACCACGTAGCCCAGAGGAGACAGTAATTCTTCGATTAAAGTATTAGCACCACTATCTTTATCGTCATTCAAGCAGTAGCCAACAACACCTTTGCCTAAAGCTGATGGAGTGTTGGGCATCACTCGAACTAATCTAGAATTCGGTAGCATTTTTTCTAAACTTTCAAAGTTTATACCCGCAAGCAAACTAGCTACGATTTGATCTGGCTGAAAGAGGGAGGCAATGGGCTCTACGGCGCTAGTAAAATCTTGTGGTTTTATAGAAAGAAAAATAATTTGCGTGTTATCGACGACCTCTTCATTATTTTGAGCCACGTGAATATTCCATTGTTCTTTGAGCTTGATCAGTTTACCCGGTGAACGATTACTCACCCAGATGTGTTCAGGATTGAATTTTGATGATTCTAGTAATCGACGAATAATGATAGAAGTCATATTGCCAGCGCCAATAAAACCAATTTTTAAATGTTGTACAAGATTCATTTTATTCTCTTTCTCCAAATAGGGCTGTGCCTAAGCGAATCATGGTAGCGCCTTCTTCTATAGCCACTAAGAAATCTTGAGTGGTACCCATCGAGAGAACCGACCAATCCTTTTTTCGCTCGTTAGTGAGTTGATTTAAAAATTTATTAAAATAAGACTTTGCCTCTTTGAAATAAGGTCTTACTAATTCGGCATCTTCAACAGGAGGAGGCAACAACATCAAACCTGATAAAATAAGATGAGGCAATTGCATAAGTGATAGAAGTTGAGCTTCTAAGTCTGATTTAGAAAATCCACCTTTGGATTCTTCTTGAGCTAAATTCAACTCAAGTAAGATTTTTTGGTGAATTCTCCTTTCTCCGGCTTTTTGAGAAATTTTTAATGCCAAGTCCATATTATCAACAGAATGTATGATATCGAAATGACCTACAACATCTTTTACTTTATTTTTTTGAAGATGACCAATAAAATGCCATGTTAGTGGAAAAGAACTCAGTAATTTTTGTTTTTCTAAGGCCTCTTGAACATAATTTTCACCAAAGAGTTTCTGCCCTTTTTCAAAAATAAATTTTATTTTTTCAATGGAATGCTTCTTTGAAACTGCCAACAATTGTACTGTGGTAGGTTCAATATTATTTTTTTGACAAACATCTTCTATTTGTTTTTTTATTTTTAAATATCTTTCTTGAATTTCACTCTGATTCAATTTTCCACCCTGTTGAATTGAGAAGTCGATCCAAACTTTCCATTGAAAGGCCAACCACATTGTCGAAAGGCCCCTTATAACTTGCAATAAAAGTTCCACCTAAACCCTGAATACCATAACCCCCAGCCTTGTCCATGGGTTCTCCAGAATCTACATAACTTTCTATTTCACTGTCAGAAAGTTGACGAAAAAAAACGTCGGTAGTCGTGATTTCTTGAACGTGCTCAAAAGTTTTACAATTTAGGAGACATAGGGCTGTCTTCACTTGATGACCTCGACCCGACAAAAGTTTTAAATAAGAAGTCGCTTCAACTTTATTTTCAGGCTTACCAAAGCATACCCCATCCACGATCACCATTGTATCTGCGGAGAGAACTAAATTATCTTGATATTTCAAATAGTTATTTTGTTCTAGGCAGGCCAAAGCCTTGTCTAGAGCAATTTTCAAAATCTGCTCTTCTAAATTTAGGTTTTTATCAGGAGTTTCCGATATGTTAGAGGGGAGAACTATAAATTTTATACCTGCTTTTTTAAGCAAATCTTTTCGTCGCGGAGATTGGGAAGCAAGTATGAGTTTATACATAACTCTTCTATTTTCATCACAAAGGTTGAGAAATGGGAAGATCTGAATTATTTCTTTTTGGCTCCTTGTTATTAATTGGTGTATCCGTATACCTTTTTGTTTCTGTTATACTCGGAAACAACAATGATAAGGATTTATTGGCTTGGGCGAGCGGTGAAGATAAGCCTAAACCCAAAAGTAAAGTTATCGAGATTGCTCTTATACTCACCCGTCAATTCACTCTTAAATATGCTCTTAAAATAAAAGATCCAGGATATCGAAAAAAAGTTGATCAAACTTTGCTCACCGCAGGAATGTCGCGAGAAATGACCGTCGATGAATTTATTGGAATGCGTATTTTGTTTGGCGTTATGTTTCCAATTCTTCTTTATATTTTAAATTTAGCCGCTGAGGCGGATATGCCCCTTACCTTTCTTCTTATACTTTTTCCTCTCGGTTACAATTTACCAGACATCCACGCTAAGGGAATTAAAAAACAACGTGTCCTTTCGGTGCGCACGGATCTTCCCTTTTTTATTGATCTGTTAGCTTTATCAACTGAAGCCGGTCTTGATTTTATTGGTGCCATACAACGAATTGTTGATAAGGCACAAAACAGTGTTCTCGCAGAAGAACTCTCCTTAGTGTTGCAAGACATAAAACTGGGTTCATCTCGAATCGATTCCATGCGACGACTTTCTCAACGTCTCGACATGGGAGAGATCACGAGCTTTGTCGCAGTTTTGGCTGATGCTGATTCCACAGGAGCCAGTATTTCACAAGTATTGAAAGATCAATCCATTCAAATGCGGCTAGAGCGATTCGTCAGAGCAGAAAAAGCCGGGGCACGCGCCTCACAGCTTATATTGCTCCCAATCGTTTTATTTATACTTCCAGCCGTGTTCATCATGGTTTTTGGCCCGGTCGCACTTCAATTTGAACAAGGCGGAGGGAACTAACGTGGCACAATTGATCAATAAAACCCAAGATCGCGTTCTTAGTGATAAGCTTGTCAAGGCCTCATCTTTATTTCAGAGAACAAAAGGGCTTTTAGGTAAATCTCATTTAGATGAAAACGAAATGCTTTGGATTTTACGTTGCAATAGTATTCATACTTTTTTTATGAACTTTGCTATTGATTGTGTGTTTTTAAATAAACAAATGTTCGTTTGCTCGATTAAAACAGATATTAAACCCTGGAGACTTGTTCTTCCAATTTTTAAAGCGACTTCCGTTATCGAAATGGGTGCTGGTCAAGCGCTCCGTCTAGACATTCACTTGGGGGATCAATTGCATGTGGGCCATTAGAATGCTCTCAGGAAATCACGCCGGTCAAGTTTTCCCTTTGAAAGAAGGAAAAAACCTTGTCGGTCGAGGCACGAATTGTCAAATTCGTTTTAATGATCTTGATGTTTCTAAGGAACACGCACTGATCATTTCTGAAGAACAAAAATTGGTTCTTTTAGATAATCATTCACGTAATGGAACTTTTGTTAACGGAGTTATGATAAATAAAACAAATTTAAAACGAGGTGACAAGGTTTCGTTTAATCAAACCCTTTGTGATGTGATTTACCTTCCTACTGCTAATGCTAACAAAAACTTAGCTGTGGTTTCAAATACAAATTCAACTCAGCCTCAAAATATGCAGAACCCCCACTCACTTCAAAATTTGTCATCACAAGCAGCTATGCATAATACGATGCACCCGATTTCAAATCATGGACATCCAAACTCTGAAGTGAATGTAAGCATGAATCCATCACTGACTTCAAAACATCAAACGTCTGGATATCAAAATGGTGCCAATGAATTTTCGTCTCCTAATTTTTTTAAAAGATACTTTGAAGATGTCATTTTACCTGGTATTTATCAACTTGGAAAGGTAATGGAATTTAAAATTGTCATAGGATTATTTATGTTGATCTATGCAATTCTAGTGACTGCATTATCCACAATTCCAATGTTAGCAATAACTTCTGACAGCATTCAAATTGAGAGTCGAAGAAGGGCATTAACGATTGCCAGAAATCTCGCAAACTTGAATCAACAAGCTTTACTAAAAGATATGGAATCTGCTGTATCTACCCAAACAGCTGATTTAGAAGAAGGCGTAAGCCAAGCACTCATAATCAGACAAGCCGATGGTTCAGTGATTGCACCTGCCTCGAGGTCTGGATCAATTCCATCGATTCCATTTATTGAAACTGCACGACGTGAACAAAAAGAACTTATCAAACAAATCGATTCGTCACATATTGCCGTCGCGGTACCATTGTCAGCGTTTAATCCTGACACCTCAACCTATGCCATTAAAGCTTTTGCCATTGTCATTTACGATATGGGTTCGCTCGCAATCGATGACGGACGCACCATCAGTTTATTTTTTCAAACTTTGATCATAGCAATCGCTTTGGGCTTTTTGCTTTATCTGTTGTTTTACCGATTTGTTGAATTTCCTGTGACTGAATTAAATAAGCAAGTCGATCATTTATTGAAGACAAAGTCTACTACCGTTGCATCAGTTGATATTGATTTTCCAATATTTCAAAATCTTGTATCAAATATAAATACTTTAATGACTCGAGTTTCTAATTCAGATACTAATCTTGAAAACTTTTCCGGTGCCAATAAAGATTTTGAAATAATAAATATCATCAAACTAATTGGATATGCTGGTTTAGCAATTAACTCAGATAATACCATTCTGGGCTTGAATGGTGCGGCTGAACAACTTCTCAATCTCAATGAGTCTCAACTCAGAAACCAACCAATTACACTCATCCCAGATCAAGCGCTGCAGAAAAGTTTATATGATTTAATGGATCATGCTAATCGAGATCCCGCTATTCCTGCTCGAAACGAACTCGAATTTGGTGGGGTCAATACAGAAATTAACTGTCAAGCTATTACAGATAAGGGCCAAACAAAATATTATATCATAACTATCATACCTCTTGAGGGTGGCTAAGATTGAATACAGCTAAATCACTACTCTCACATCCTTTTAAGATTAACGTGAAAATAACCTCTGGGTCTCACGCAGGTGAAACCTTTATTATTTCAAAAGAATCATTTAGTATTGGGAGAGGCGCTGAAAACGATATTATTTTAATTAATGATCCGAAACTCAGTCGACAACATATTAAAGTCTCACTAAAAGATGCACTCTTATTTATTGAAAATCTGAGCACTAGAAATCCCATTGTATATAATGATAAATTAGAAAATAATATTGAAATAAAATCAAATGACCGCATTAAAATCGGTGACACTGAAATTGAATTCACTTGGAATGCATCAAGTTTAGAAAAAACTCTGATGGCCGAGAATTTAACTCAATTAACAGCAACTTCTACTTCAACGGCTATGACAAAAGTAGACCCTGTTGATTTTAAATCGCTGAATTCCTTTTCGTTAGTCGAGAAAAATAATGTCGCTCCATTAGCAAAATCAAAACCAACAAATACATTGGAAACCTCGTCGAATAAAAATCCTGTCAGAAATTATTCAGGAGTCCCCTCCTCCTTGTCTCCCTCTGTCTCTCCTTCTCCTTCTCCTTCTCTTAATAATGTTAAAATTGAAAACAAAATATCAAAACATGTCCATAGTAAACAAAATAATCCTTCAGTCAAAATCTATCAAACTACTCCAATAAGTAATACTTTCAGCTCATATCGACTACCTATAATTGCTGGTGGGTTAATTTTATTAATCCTTTTGATACTAACCCTAGGCGGCGAAAAAAAGCAGAAAAAAACAACTATTTTAAGAGATACAAATCAATTAAATGCAGAGCTGCTAAAATCCACTCAACAAATTGAAGATTATGTAAAAGAAAAAAAATTAATGGAAGATGGACGAATGGAACGAGTTTATGAATCAGCTCAATCTTATTATATCAAAGGTTTTCGAGATTATCGACAAGGTCAATTTTCAAGAGCTATTTTATCTTTTCAGGCAGCATTATCATTTGATCCCAATCATGTTCTGGCAAAGAAGTATCTTCTTCAAAGTGTTAAAAAACATTCGGAAGTAGTACAATTTAATCTCGATCAAGCAAAGCGATATAAGGAAAAAAGTAATTATAGACTTTGTAGATCGGCGGCTAAACAAGTTATTGTGATGGCGCTCAGAAAAGACCAATCAGATCCGCAGTATAAAGATGGAAAAAAAATTTTTGATGAATGCGATATTTTATCAAAAGGAAGGTTCTAATTATGCTTAAATTAATTGTGCGCCTTCATGGACAACTAATTCAATCATTAGAACTCTCTGATCCTGCTACTACTTATTGGGCAGGAAGAAGTGAGAATTGTCAGATTCATTTGAATTCCGAAAGAGGAATTTCTCGTCAGCATTTTAAAATTCATCTTAAAGATGGTTTATGGAATTTAGAAGTTTCATCATCCTATGGAAATATTAAAACTGGTGAAACCACAACGAAAGAGTTGATACTACAAGAAGGAACCACCTTTAGTTTACCTCCCTACGAATTTAATATTGAAAGTGATCACACTCAATCTATTGCCAATGCCTTATCTATTGCTTCAGGAGATGTTGCAATTAATTCTAGGTCCAATAACAATCAATTTGAAATTGAAAAAACAGTCACACGAGTTTTTGACAAAAATAAGCAGTTTATTTTATCCTATATAAATAAAGATACGAAAGAACAGAAAACCTATCCTCTAACCAACAATGAATACTTTGTTGGAAGAGATCAAACCTGTAGTATTGTTCTAGATGATGCTCGAGTGAGTCGTCGTCAATTTAAAATAGTTAGTAAAGGCGATAATTTTTATTTAATTGACAATCAAGGCATTAACGCAACTCAAATAAATGGGAAAAAAATCACTTCAAGTGATCCTATTTTACTCAACAGCAACGATGAAATCAGAATTCTTAATCATAAATTTAGTTATGAAATTAGAGATTCACAATTTGAAAGTCAGTGGCAAAAAGTTAAACATTTGGCTATTGTAGAACCAGAAATATTTGATAATAACAATGACCAAAATCCCATCGATGAGAACGGCAATGTTAATAATTCAGAATCAAATAATAATCCAAATGATTTAATCAAAGTACTTAATTTTTGGGGATTAAAAATTTCATTAACAAAAGAAAATAAAATTCGAATTGGTCTTGCTGTGGTTGTATTATTAGCTGCCATTATTTCAACTTCCAATAATAATTCCATTGATGAAAATGGTGGCGTTGCTTCTCATCCCTCTAGTCCCCTATCAAAGTTAACACCAGAAGAACAAAAGCAAGTCAAAGTTCAATACGAATTAGCAAAAGATTTATATACAAAAGGAAATTATCAATTGGCGAAGGAAGAGCTCAGCAAGGTGCACGCTAAAATTCCATCTTATATAGATTCGTTAGAATTAGCTCGTTTTATAGAAGTTGGTATTCAGTCCGCACAAGAAAGAGAACAACAAGAGCGTCTAAAGAGAGAGGCTGCTGAAGCAGAAGAAAAAATTATCAATATTGTTTCATTTTGTAAACAACAATTAAAACCAACAGCTAGTGTGGCTGAATCTGATGAATGTCTTGCTCCTGCTATACAATTAAATCCAGAACATGAAATGGTTGTTAAATTTCGTTCAGAAATTGCAAACCTCGAAGAGCAAAGGAAGGCGATTGAATCAGAGAAAGCTTTCAAAGAAGCCCAAGCTGCAGAATTAGAGAAACAATACAAATTAGCAATAGAAGTGAGCCAAAAAGATCCCTACAAAGGAAAGCAGGCTTTAGAAGAATTTTTAAAATTAAGTATGGCTGATCCTAAAAAAATACAAGAGAAGGCTAAAAAGGATTTAAAGCGTCTAGAAAGAAAAATAAAAGATAGCATTGCCACAGCCATTAACTCAGTTAAGAGTTTAATTGAATCCGGAAGACATAAAGATGCTATCATGGCACTTGAACGAGCCGCTGAAATGTCTCCCCAGAATGATACGCTTGATGAAGAAATTGAAAGAATTACTGAAGATTTAAGAAAGAAAATGCAAGCACTTTATCAAGAAGCTATTCTTGAAGAAAATATTGGAAATATAGATACCGCAAAAGATCGATGGAAAAAAATATTAGATCAAGATATCCCCAATGGAGAGTACCATAGTAAAGCTAAAATCAAACTCAAAAAGTATGGTGGATAATGAAGCTATTAGAACAATATAGTTATAGAACAGAGCATTCATGGAGACCTCAACCAACAATATCTTCAGAAGAATCGCTGCAGTTTTATGGCGTCAGTTTCTCTTGGGGTGAAATAGATCTATCGCAAAAGGCTTTTGAAAACATCAGAATTTTTGTGGAAGCATCACTCAATCAATCTGAAGTAACTAATCCATTTGGTTTCAATGAAGGCCTTTCTAGTCTTGAAAATGCTCTTTACTCTGGTTGCTCCCAAGCTAACGATGTCATTCATCGACTTATAAATAGTATGGCACTTACCAGTGGTTTAGAGGGCGTCTGGATTGTTAAAAAAGCAAAAGAGTTAGCACTGATTCAAATTGGTCAACCCCAAGTTTATTTAATAAGAAAGCACTCCATTATTCCTTTATTTAGTATTACGGATATTATTTCTTCAACGCCAAATAATGGACTTTTTTTACCTAATAAACTTCTTGGCGTTCATTCTAAAACTCATTATAATATTCAAAGCATTAATTTTGAAAGCAGTGATGAACTCATTTTACTTGCTCATAGTTTGGTTCCATTGGGATTAATAGAATCAAGTAAATCTCAAGTTGCTGAAAGAGGTAAATTATTATTTAGCACCATTGCAAAAGAATATCCACTTTGTCCATTTTGGATTTCAAGATTTAAATTTGAGTAGAATACAATTAGTTGTTTTTTTCTTATTAGCCAGAATAAATCATTATATAATATCCTAGACTTCGGAAAGCCTCAAACAAGCGATACTCACTTTTGGCTCTGCACCGTATTCATTTTCGAAAACTAAGATATCTATAGTGATTTATTCAGACTGGTTTTTTACAGTTTTTCAATTTTGGTATACAGACTTTTATTGACGGAGAATAAGTCAAAACAGTGACTGGACAGACTCTTCCCTTGGTCTAAAACTCTAAAAAGGACCAGTTAAAAAATACTTTTAAACAAACTCTTAGAAATTAAATTGAATTTATTGGTGTAAATTCAAACTTGAGTCTGGTTGGCATATAAGTTGCTTCATTTAAATTTTGATGAATTGTCATTTGATTAATTCAATTTATTCAACAGGGGGATTATGTGGCAGAGGAAAAAGTAGAAGCATCAAAAGGTGCGCCACCACAAAAAGGTTCTAAACCAACACTATTTATTATTTTATCAATCTTAAACATGGCTGTTGTCGGCGCAGTTGGATTTATGCTCTACATGGGAAAGAAAAAAGAGGCAGCTGAGCCTAAAATTGAACATGTGATTAAAGGAGAACATGAAGCTCAGATTGAAGATTCAAAGGAAGCAAATACTTTTGTTAAAGAAATGGTAAGGCTAGAGCCTTTTGTTGTCAATTTAGCTGGATCACGAGGACGGCGATTAGCCAGAGTAACCTTAGAACTTGAAGTTGATAATGATAAAGTAAAAGATGAAATTGAAACTCGATCAGCTCAAATTCGTGATATCATAATTATAATTTTATCTGCTAAAAATTACGAAAGTGTTTCTAATAAAGAGGGCAAAGATGCACTGAGAGATGAAATTCGAGATACAGTAAGCGGCTTTCTTACCAAGGGTAAGATTAGAAAAGTTTTCTTCACTGAATTTATGTATAATTAAAAGGAGATTTTAATGAATCAGGTCCTTAGTCAAAGTGAAGTTGATGCTCTATTAGCCGCCGTATCTGAAGGTGATGTTGGCAGCAGTTCAACGTCTAGTTCTTCATCCGGATCAGGCGGAGGCAACAAATCTTCAAATATAAAAGATAATTCTGGCGGCGAAGAAAAAGTAGTGGTCGTTTATGATTTAACAAGTCAAGACAGAATTATCAGAGGAAGACTACCTCAACTAGAAGTTATTTATGAAAAATTCATGAGATCCTTTCGCATTAGCTTATCTTCAGCATTAAGAAAAATTGCAACTCTTAATTTAGCTAGCACTGATTTTTTAAAATTTGGTGAATTTGTCAATACTCTCCCTATGCCTACCTGTATGAGTGTATTACGATTTAATGCTCTCCGAGGTTCAAGCCTGTTCGTGATTGAAAGTAAACTAGCTTACGCACTTGTTGATAGTTTTTTTGGTGGCGCTGATCGACCTTACACCAAAATTGAGGGAAAAGATTTTACTCAAATAGAACTAGCAATCGTTCGTAAAATTGTTGACTTAGCTATTGAGGATCTCGAAATGGCATGGGCTCCAATTGAAAAAATTGATTGTAGTTTTCAACGAACAGAAGTGAATCCGCAATTTGTTGGTATCGTACCACCTACTGACGTTGTAATCGCAACCACCTTTGATGTTGAACTTGAAAATGCCAATGGCACTATCACACTAGTTATTCCTTATGCTACGATCGAACCTATTAAGCAAAAACTATCGACCGGTTTTCAAGTTGAATCTGATCAAACTGACAGAAAACTATGGTATGAAATTATTAAAGAACAACTGATGAATACAAATATGGAAATGAAGGTTAATTTGGGTGAATCTGAAATTAGCCTCTCCGAACTAATGGAACTAAAAGAGGGCGATGTTATTCCCTTAGATCAAGATGCCAATGGTGAATTTAATATTAATGTCGAAGGAGTCCCTAAATTTAAGGGTCTCTATGGAATTCATCATGGATCAGTGGCAGTTCAATTAACAAAGTTTATTTAATATTGAGGAGGATTTATGGGTGATAGTTTAGATAATTTAGCAGAAAAGCTTTCGGCTGAAAATACTGGTGGAGCAGATAAACCAGGAGATTCAGATCCTATCTCGCATTTTGGTGATGACAAAAAGGACCGTAACTTACAAATGATTCTAGACATTCCACTTAAAGTTTCAGTGGAATTAGGAAGAACTAGAATGCCTGTCAAAGAATTAATTAATCTCGCACAAGGAAGTGTCATCGAGTTAAATAAGTTGGCGGGTGAACCACTTGAAGTTTACGTCAATGATAAGCTTATAGCCAGGGGAGAAGCTGTAGTGGTGAATGAAAAATTTGGAGTTCGACTCACAGATATTATTTCACAATCTGAACGAGTAGAACAGTTAAGTTAATGTAGAATTTTTAAAAGAAGGATTTTCTTATGAAGAATTTTAAATTTGTTGCAGTTTTAGTATTTTTCTTATCTCATCTTGGTTTTGCAGGAGGTAAACTTCTTTCTGCGAACACATCGAGCGAACAAGACATCCTTCGATTAGAATTAAATTTTGATCAACTATTTGATTCTAATTCAGTTGGAATTCAATATACAAATAAACTCATGTCTTTAAATATTCCAGATATGAGTTTTAAGAAATCTCTTCCGACTCTTGAAACCAAATCATCATTTGTAAAAAATTTAAAGTTCAAAGAAGGTGACAATAAAAATATTTCTCTTGAAATTGAATTTACTGATGTTACCGCAATGCAAATGAAAGAAAATTTAGCACTAGAAAGCATGGGGAAAACACTCATAATCGAAGTACTACCCCCTGCAATTCAAAACATAAATTCAACCAAAGAACCAACCACCAACACTGAATTAGCAATGCCAGTTTCAGGTAAATTAAATGATAATTTGTTAAAAAATTCTGAACTCAATTCTACCAAACAAATAAGTCAAACTGCTCTTGAAGAATCAAAAATCCCACTATTTGAAAAAAAAGATGACAAACCAACTGAAAACAACTCAGGAATGACTAAGATTGCTATAATGGTCATAGGATTGCTCTGCCTCGGTGGCTATTTGATTTGGTTTTTAAAAAATAAAAGTAAAATGGTCAATGGTCCTGAATCACTAATGAAAATCAAAATGATTACGCAATTTCACCTTGGACCAAAGAAATCTCTAGCGGTCATTCGTGTTGCGGGAGAATCATTACTTTTATCTATCACTGATACACAAATAAGTTTAATTAAGTCGCTCGCACTCCTTGATGAAGATATTCCTGAATCAACTCCCATGGATTTTGCTGCATCACTCAATGCTGAAGATCAAAATCAAAATAACCAACCACGATCACGCGATTCAAATTCAGATCAATTAAATGCAGATGAAGAGTTTTCATTCGGTCCTGCAACAAAAACAAGTTTAACAAACAAAATCCCATTACTCAGGAAAATAATATGAGAAGAAGGATTTTCTATGCTTTTTTTGTGTTTTTTTCACTACTTTTAATAACTAAAAGTGCTCTTGCACAAGTAACATTACCAACCGTTAATTTGGGATTTAAAAGCGTTGATAATCCAAATGAAATGGTCAATGCAATTCGTATTTTAATGATTCTAACTGTACTCACATTAGCTCCAGCTATTCTCATTATGATGACAGGATTCACTAGAATTATAATAGTTCTCTCATTTTTAAGACAAGCCTTAGGCTTACAACAAATGCCACCTAATCAATTAATGATAGGTTTAGCACTTTTTTTAACTTTTTTTGTTATGGGACCTGCTTTTACAGAAATAAATGAAAAAAGTTTACAACCATATCTTAAAGGGAATATTAGTCAAGAGGCCGCATTTGATATTGCGTTATCACCACTCAGAAAATTTATGTTTAATCAAACACGTGATGCAGATTTGAGTTTATTTTTAAAATTTGCAAATTTAAAAACCCCCCAAACAAGAGCCGAAGTTCCTACTATGGTATTGATTCCTTCGTTTATAGTCAGTGAACTTAAAACTGCTTTTTTAATCGGATTTATTATTTTTTTACCCTTTTTAGTTATCGATATGGTGGCTGCAAGCAGTTTAATGGCAATGGGAATGATGATGCTTCCCCCCACTGTTATCTCACTACCATTAAAAATTATGCTTTTTATTGTTGTAGATGGATGGGGTTTATTAATTGGATCCATGGTTAAAAGTTTTGGTTAATAGTAATACATATACTAAAATAGTTTACAACTGGACACTACCGATGAGGTAATAAATGACTGAAGATTTAGTTCTTAAATTAGCACAAGAAGCGATGAAGACGACAGCTTTTGTTGCTGCGCCAATTCTTATAAGCACACTGGTCGTCGGATTAGTCGTTAGTATTTTTCAAGCCCTTACACAAATCAATGAAGCCAGTTTGAGTTTTATTCCAAAAATGATTATTGTTGGAATTGTATTGGTCCTCGCTGGCCCCTGGATGATGGATTTACTTAGTAATTACACAACTCAACTATTTCAGAATATTTCTGAAATAGTTCGAGAATGATAAGGTTTAATTATGCCTGCCATTTATCAGTGGTCTGAAGTTGAAATATTACTCTTCATATTAACTTTTATTCGCATTACAGCGCTCATTGCTTCTTTTCCCATATTTGGTCTTCAGGGAATTCCAAATTCGACCAAAGTATTACTTTCGCTTATCATTGGAATTGTCCTTTTTCCTTCAGTGAAAATGATTAATTCCAATTTTAATTTTGGAATCAATACAGGATTTTTATGGCTAGGGTTTAGAGAATCAATGATAGGTTTAATTCTTGGCTCCATAGCTCGATTATATTTTATGTCAATCAACGTTGCTGGCCAAATCATGAGTAATTCATTAGGCCTTTCTTCAGCACAAGTCTTTAATCCCATGCTTGGCTCACAATCCAATACTTTAGAGCAGTTTCAAGTTACTTTTGCGATGCTTTTATTTCTAGGATTTAATGGTCATCATGTTTTGTTAACTGCCATTAATGAAAGTTTTAAAATCATTCCCATGTCTTTTGACATGATCAAATGGGAGGGCGTCAAAACTGCTGCTGCAATGGGAAGTGACATTCTCTCTCTAGGTCTAAGATTAAGTGCACCTGTTGTCGTTGCTCTCTTTCTAACTCAAGTATCCATGGGTGTCATTGGTCGAGTTGTACCACAAATAAATGTTTTGGTCACGAGTTTGCATCTAACAATTATTGTAGGTCTTTTTGTCATTTTTATGACACTCCCGTTTTTCTTGGAGGGAATTCATGAAATGGAAAGAGAGATGGGAGATTACCTTTTTCGTATCATGAAAGGGATTTAAATCGTGGCTGACGATGCAGGAGAAAGAACCGAAGAAGCAACACAGGCGAGACGAGATGAGTTTCGCAAGAGAGGTCAAATCGCACAAACTCGCGAATTGGCTTCTGCCATGGTATTGTTATTTGGTTTTTTTCTTATTTATTTTGCTGGACGTTATTTCATTACACAATCTTACGCCCTCTTTAATACATTTTTTTTGGATGGAATCAGTCAAGCTATTGCTCATGATGAAATTAAAAAAATGGTACAACTAGCTGGATTTTCTATTGCAAAACTTTTTTTTCCGATCGGAATCACAATTTCAGTTGTTGCAACCTTTTCTATCGTAATTCAAATTGGTTTTTTACAAGTGGAAGATGCCCTTGGATTAAATTTAGATAAAATTAATCCCTTAAATGGACTTAAGCGAATGTTTAGCTTGAGGAGCGTGGTCGAAGCTTTCAAAGCTATATTAAAAATATTAGTTATTGGATTTATTATTTACCTAATTTACAAATCTGAAATTATAAAAATTCCCCATCTTATCGAGCAACCCGTTGATGCCATCATGACTTATCTTGGTAACAAAGTTGGCTTGCTGCTTGGTTCTATTGCCATGCTGTTTTTTGCTCTTGCTGCTGGCGATTACTTTTTTCAATGGTGGGAATTAGAAAAGCAGATGATGATGACAAAACAAGAAATTAAAGAAGAAACTAAATCCCGAGAAGGTGACCCTTTAATTAAATCTCGCATTCGTCGCATTCAAAGAGATATGGCTCAACGTCGGATGATGCAAGAAGTGCCAAAAGCAGATGTCATCGTCACGAATCCAACTCACATTGCTGTGGCTCTCAAATATGATAAAAATACTCCTGCACCTAAAGTTATTGCCATGGGGGTTGACTTGATTGCAGAGAAAATCAGAAACCTGGCTCGGGAACATAATATCCCAATTGTCGAAAACAAACCCTTAGCTCGAACTATTTATAAAACGATGAAAATCGGTCAAGTCATTCCCAGAGAACTTTATGTCGCCGTGGCAGAAGTACTCTCTTATGTTTACAAGCTCAAACGAAAGGTCATCAGATAATGGAGGGTTTATTTCAGTTTCTAAAACGATTTGAAAAATATTCCAAAAACACTGATCTTCTGATCGCTTTTGGACTTTTAGCAATTATGGCTGTGATGATCGTTCCAATGCCTCCTATTTTATTGGATGTTGCACTGACTTTTTCACTTGCTTTGAGTATTTTAATTTTGCTCATTTCAGTTTATGTTACAAAAGCACTGGATTTTAGCGTGTTTCCCTCTTTACTTCTACTTACAACTCTTTTCCGTCTTGCTCTCAATGTGGCAACAACGCGTGTGATTCTCTCCAGAGGTCATGAGGGAGCCAATGCCGCTGGCGCAGTCATCCACGCCTTCGGAAATTTCGTCATCGGTAATAACTACGTCATTGGGTTTATCGTTTTCATTATCCTTGTCGTAATTAATTTTGTTGTTATCACAAAAGGTGCCGGTCGTGTTGCCGAAGTGGCAGCACGGTTTACTTTGGATGCTATGCCCGGTAAACAAATGTCCATTGATGCTGATTTAAATGCAGGAATGATTAATGAAACAGAAGCTCGCCGCAGAAGAAAAGAAATTGAATCTGAAGCAGATTTTTATGGAGCCATGGATGGTGCCAGCAAGTTCGTAAGAGGAGATGCCATCGCTGGTATTATCATTACAGTGATCAATATTTTCGGTGGATTACTCATTGGTGTACTTCAAAAAAACTTAGATATTGCAGTTGCAGCCAAAAATTACACTATGCTTACCATCGGTGAAGGCTTGCTCGCGCAAATTCCCGCACTGATTATTTCAACAGCTGCCGGTACTGTTGTGACTCGTAGTTCACGATCTGGTGAAAATATGGGTACAGAAATGGCCAAACAATTATTATTGAATCCACGAGCCATTGGTATTACGGGTAGCGTTCTTGCCCTCTTAGCTTTAATTCCCGGATTACCAACTCTCCCCTTTCTATTAATGGGCGGTTTTATGGGAGGAGTGGCTTGGCTTATTAAGCGCTATCAACTGGAAGCTTCAGATGCAAAGAAAAAAGCTGAATCTGATATTGCAAAAGCTCCAGTCAAAGAAAATATAGAAAATTTATTACCTCTTGATCTCATCGAACTTGAAGTTGGATATGGACTTATAAGTATTGTTGATTCTGATCAATCTGGTGATTTATTAGAAAGAATCGTATCAATACGAAAACAATTTGCACTTGATTTAGGGATTGTCGTCCCTAGTATTCATATTAGAGATAATTTACAATTATCCGCTGGAGAATATCGCTTACTGATTAAGGGAAATAAAGTTGCAGGTGGAGAACTGAGACCCGATGCACTGCTGGCCATGGATCCTGGAACGGTTAGCAATCCAATCGCAGGAATTAAAGCCAAAGAACCGGCTTTTGGCCTCGATGCCCTATGGATATCACCGCAATTAAAAGAGGATGCCGAAAATGCTGGTTACACTGTCGTTGATCTACCTACAGTTATGGCAACGCATATTACAGAAATGATTCGTACTCACGCTCATGAGTTACTCGGTCGTCAAGAGTCATCTCAATTAGTTGAAAACTTTAAGAAAACACATTCAAAAGTAGTTGAAGAACTCATTCCCGACATATTACCCCTTGGATCTGTTGTTCGTGTACTTCAGAATTTGTTAAAAGAACAAGTTTCAATTAGAGATATGCTCACTATTTTTGAAACACTTGCAGATGAAGCACCTCGCACTAAAGATGTGGAAGTCTTAACAGAATCAGTTCGAAAAAATTTAGCACGTGCGATTACTTCTAAATATAAAAATGATGAAAATTCAATACCAGTGCTATCACTTCATCCTAATTTAGAAGAACTTATTTCTAGTTCACTTTTACAAACTGAACAGGGTGTTCAATTAGTG
>Ga0154020_10002024_pt1 | contig 24754 bp, 24 predicted proteins | sample Klosneuvirus_201_FD_109709 | JGI IMG/M metagenome (GOLD analysis project Ga0154020, IMG submission 109709) | Active sludge microbial communities from wastewater, Klosterneuburg, Austria - Klosneuvirus_20160825_MG | ecosystem: Engineered > WWTP > Aerobic digester > Activated sludge | place...
ACCCTCTTGCGCGAAGTGATTCCATCAATCGGAGAGGATCAGAGCCGGTTTATCCTCAATACCGTGCGAGCCGAAATCTCAGGAACGACAACCCCCAAACTTCGGCTGGTGAGCACCAACGGACATCGGCTCTCGATGGCAGAGAAGTCGATGGGCACCTGGCGCTCTAAACCCGAAAACGATCACAAGATCATGATCGCCAAGAAAGCGGCGACCCTCATCGTGAAGCTCCTTGGAGAAACGGATCAGGTCACGGTGGGAGTCGGCATCACCACAAACTTACTCGTCCTGCAAATTGGCTCAGTGCGACTGGCCAGCCGCTTGGTCGATGGCAACTACCCAAACTACAACCAGGTGATTCCCAAGAAGCTGTCTGCCCAGATGGAGATTGACGGGCCGCAGTTCGCAGAAGCCCTTCGACGCGTGGCCGTGATGGCAGAATCCACATCACCGGCCGTCGACCTGACCCTCAGTGCGGACGGGTTGAAGATCGAGACCCAGAATCCCAATCTGGGAACTGCAAACGAAACCCTGACAGCAACCATCGGGGTGGAACGCCTGGAGGCTCGGCTCAACGCGAGATACTTAATTGAATCAATTCAAACCGCACCTTCCAAAAACATCCGTTTCCACATGGAAGACGGTCTGAAGCCCTGCGTACTCACAAATGGCGACGTATCGAGATGGCTGACCGTGATCATGCCTATCAATAAGCCTAAGAAAGCTGCAGCATAACTCCATACGAAGTCTCAGGCATACAAAAAGGTCAGACGCAGTCACCACCGTTGTGACACTCGCAGCTACATTTACTCATACCGCACCGAGGGCCCCCGATTTCGCTTCCACCTATAGCGACACATGATGACCTTCCGCCACCGGAGCAAACCGTAGCCGACACGACTTGCTGCACGGGTCTCGAGAGAGGGAACGAGATGAGTAAACGTCCTCAAGGAGCCGTCTCTGGGTCGCGATAAGTCCATTGGAAAACCAACAGGTACTTCCCGAGCGTCTGACATGCCAAGACTCGGTAGACCATGGGCAACAGACACCCAACCGGCCCGCTGATTAAGAGTGGCAGAAGGCCAATGATTCGAACAGCTCGATGTTGCGAAGGTTTCCCCGTTTATCATTGAAAATCATGAGCTTGTTGGCTTTCTACTGATTCCATGGCTTCTATCTAAACATAGCGTCTTAAATTATGCCGCATAATTTCCGTAGCACCGAATTGGGTGTTCTCCAGCGGTCGAAGCATGTGGAGACGGCGGTCAGCACGTCGTCCAAGGTGGCGAAGAACCGGTTGTGCGTCGCCATGCGGCGGGCCAGCTTCCAGACTCGCTCGACGGGGGCCAGTTGCGGACTGTACGGCGGCAGAAACAGCAGGGTGAGCACGGCGCGATATTTTCGAAGCAACGGTTTGAGCAGGACCGCGTGGTGGTACCGGGCATTGTCCAGCACCATGCGCGTGTCGCGGGAGCGATGCCGCAGCAGCGTCTTCAGAAAGGTCTCGAACGTGGCCGCGTTGAACGTGGCGCACAGGGAGCGGATGAACTTGCCGGTGCGCAAACTGACGGCCCCGAAGCACGCGACCGACTTGCGGGTGGGCGCATGGAGCAGGACCGGATCCTTGATCTCGGGCAGCACCCACATGCGGCACCGGGTGCCATGTTGTTGGAAGTGGCATTCGTCCACGCTCCAGAGTTCAACGCCCCGGCGCCGGGCCAGGCGGTGCAGTTTTTTTAAACGCCGCGACCTTGACCGGGTCGGACTGGGCGACTTGGGGTCTGGGCTTGCGCAGCCGGAATCCCATGTGGCCGAAGATGCGTTGGCACTGGCGCACCCCCAGCGCCACCCCGTAGCGCAGACGCAGATGCGCCGCGAGCAGCTTGCCGTCCCACAGATGACCGGCATGACCGAATTTCTGCGGCTCGCGTCGAAGGTCACGCCCCAGCGCCGCCCATTGCTTGGTGTTCAGCGTGGCTGGCCGACCCGAACGCGCCCCGTCACGCAGGCCGATCAGTCCATGGGTTTCAAAGCGCGTCACCCAGCGCTGCACCGTTCGTCGATCTTCCCCAAACAATTCGGCGACCTGCTGGCAGCTGTGGCCGCCGGTGACCAGCAGCAGCCCGTGCAACCGATGGTCGTACCGCGACTCATCGGACCGAGCGATTTCCTGTTGGATGGCCATGCGCATGACGTCGGCATCAGCAATTATCAATTTTCTCATGACCGTACCTCCGCATCGTGGACCAGTCATCAGTATACCCCAATGATGCGGCAATATATATGTCGCTATGTTTAGTTCGGTCGTTTGTGAGGATTTTTAGCACGAAATTAGCACATCACTTTCATAATTCGTGTCCTGTCCGCCTCCCCAACCAGAACAGATCTGAGCACTGGCGCTGCACGGTTCAGATTAGGATGAGAGAAAGAGACTTAAGTCGGGGCCGACGGCGGGACCAATCGTTGCGCGTCACACATTCATTGCTTATCCCACCCGATGCTTTAATCTCTTATGCCGTGAACTTGTACGTCTTTACTTCAGTTGCTGAGGCAACTGTCTTCAACGACTGGCCTTGCCCATAGTTGGTGGAGTAGTAGTCTCCAGTATAGGCAGCGAATAGCCGCGTGGCCTCGGCATCAGGGTGCCCATACTGATTGTCCACGCCGGCGCTAATAAGTACCGTTTTCGGCCGGATGAGTGCGAGCGTTTCAGAAACGATGCCATTCTTCGAACCGTGATGTGGAGCGGCCAAAACGTCCGAAGAGAGGGCGTCTTTAAAATAGTAGGCAATCGAGTCCCAGCGGTCATTCCCTGTATCTCCGGTGATTAGATATGTCCCTCCTGTAGAGCGCTCTTTGACTCTACACACCAGTGAGCAGTTGTTCGAGGAGTTCATGTCGGCCGCGTGTGGTGAGAAAACCTCGAACTTAAAGTCAGTCGAGAGCTTGTCATAAAACCTCGAGTCGTTCTGTGACAGGGAGACCGAGACCCGAGTGAATTTCTTCTGGGATTCAAAGGACTCGATAAGTGAGAAGCACGTGTTCGCTGTCTGCGTCCTCTTGAAATACTTCGGATACATGACCCAGTCAGGGCGGTATTTGCTCAATACGATTCTCAAGCCGACTTCATTGAAGTGGTCGGCATCAAAACCAGTCACAAGCAAACCAACAAGCTCTTTCCCTTGAAGAATCGTAGCGAGGGCGGACTTGACGTTAATGACGTCATTCGTGGGATTGAGTGGTACGTAGGTGTCTACGATGAAGGCTTCCGATGTGCCCGTCACGACGACGAACTGGCCCTGGCCGACGTTTAGCGTATAGATTTGCATAGAGGTTGCTCCTTACGAGGTCTAACGACCGCCTGCACAATTCTCTGCAGAATGGACGGTCAACAAGGAAAAACAAGCTGTTCAGCAATTAAGTGGGGCAGTACACGAAGTTTTCCTGATCATGCGCCTCTTCGACTGGGAAGCTTACCGAGAACCCTGCGGTCAAATATTGATTACACAATACTGGAAAGATAATGGGAAACTAAAGCTCTTGTGAGCTGTTCACCTCGACGCGAAAGCTTATCTATCCAGTCTTCCGACATTGCGGCGAAGTCAGTCGGATATGTTTGGACCTCTGAGCGGGGAACGAGGTTATCGGGCTTCACTGGAAGGCGATCGTCCTGCTGTCCTAGGTAAGGCAGCACAAAGCCTTTGATAAACCCGCCTTCTTTAAGATGATGAAGTCGGTGCATTGAGGAGTCCTGAACTCGTCGATGCACAATTTCAAAGGACCTAGCCACTCTTGGTAAGAAACCAATGGGTAAGGTATCGCCAGCATTCTGTCCGTGTCCGGCATTACACGCAATGATGTATTCACATTCGAAGGCGTGAAAACTGAAATCAAGGTGGCGTCCAGGCTCAAGCACTTGGAGGCCAAGATTGTCATATACTCCACCATCTGTAATTAGCACCCTTTGTTCTTGCTCTTGATTGTGGTTGCGAAACCACCAAGTGCGGTCGAATGCGGGAAGAAAAATTGGGTACGCGGCTGATGCAGCGACAGCGAATGCGACATCTATATCCCACTGCACCAACTCCCCATGTCTCCATGATCCAGATTTAGAATTTCCAAATCTAAACGCTGAGCCCGTGCGCAACTCACAAGCACCGATTACAACATCGATTCCCCTTCGACGCGGTGAGCTCATTTGTAGCCCTGGAAACAGGTCTCGCTTCAGTACGTCATGAAACATGTCTGATCGAGATGGAAATCGCTCTATCTTCGGTCGTCTCCTGCAAAGATGCGACACCGCCGCTTCAACTTTAGTCGCAATTAAGTTTGATCCACACCGCAATAGATTGGAGGGCTTCGCAAGCTCAAGGGCTATGCTCCAGTGAAAGCCAGTTCGAAGAATCCGACAGATGTCCCTTTCAAATTCATCGAACGATTTGTGAGGGGTGTACGCGTAATATGCACCAATTACTGACCCGCCCGAGATGGTGGATAAGACACTGATCTTGTCAAGTAGGCCAAGATCATTCAGTGCACGAAGACAACCAAGATGAAACGCAACAGCGCGAGAACCACCTCCAGACAGAGCCAGTCCAATCATATTAGTTGTGTCTCGAGATTGGCTTTCAACATTTCCACGGAGTTAAGACTGGCACCGCCACTCAATGCCTGCCCTTCTGAGAGGTATCCCGTTGAGAGACATACTGCTGTGTCAGCAATGCTCCGGGCTTCTAGCCAGATATGGTTTTGAGCCCGCAATCAATAATCTATCGGGTGTTGTCTTCCGCATGAGCATTGGGCATGCGGCATGCCAGACATCAAACATTGGAAGGTTGATGCCTGAGTCCTTCAGGAAGCCGTCGCAGCGACCGGTGTGGAATGTTGGACAGGAACTGTCTGGTAGTCGTCGCCCACACGTCGAGTAAAAAAACAATTGCCCTTAGGAGATGTGTTGGTACTAAACACGTGTTTCGCGACCATTCCGTATGCTTTGACGGCAGCGGCGTCGGGATGCCCATAGGGATTGTCCACACCCGCACTTATAAGTACGGTATGAGGCTGTACGAATAGAAGTGTTTGGGCATTGACGCCGCTAATGGAGCCATGATGCGGGGCGGCCATAACTGGAGAAGCGAGAGCTTTCCCAAACAAGCGATTAATACTGCCCCAGCGCTCTGTTTCAGTATCTCCCGTTATCAGATAACTAAAGCCCGTCTGGTCAAGGCCGGTGAGCTTGAGAACAATACTGCTATTGTTGGAACTGTCCATGTCCTCTATGTGTGGAGAGAACAGCTCGAACGAGAACCATTTCGCCAAACCAGTAAGAATGCGCGAATCCACACGATCAACACGCACTGACTTGCGCTCAAGCGGATGCGACGTCTTCTCACGACGTTTTTCGTGCTTGGCAATAATGGCGAACACTTCTGATGCTGCGTCTGTATCCTTATAGTACTTCGGGTACATGACCCAATCTGGTTGATATTTGGCGAGGATGTAGTCCACACCAGCAGGACACGCGTGGTCATTATCCAAACCTGTGAGAATCAATCCACGAACCTTTCTCTTTGAGAGATAATCATCAAGACTCTGTTGGATTTGCTCTGGAGTCACATCATCGCTGTTCGGCATATTCGAGTCGATGATGATTGCCTCGTCACCCGCACGAGCTGCAGCTAGCGCCCCTTGCCCAACATACAGCGTAAAGACATCCATAAAGATCTCGCTCTTCAGTTAAGAGTTTTTGTTTCCGACGTGTCGCACCGGTGTTGATACAGAGTGCGGTTGCAGACGCGTTCCGTTGTCACCAGCGCCTTGCGTGCCGAAGAAAATTCTCGCGTAGCAAGCTCTTCTGCAATGCCCTTAAGGACCGCTGGCGGCTCTCGGAGCGCGACCGAATAGGATCGGCCTGGAGCCGTCGAGTCTTCTAGGAGAACGACTTGGACCTTGGAGCCGTCCAGAAGTTCGAGGGGTCCACGCCAGTAAAACCCGAGATCCTTAGAGGCGAAGGAGCGGAACCCCTGATAAAACTCTGCGAGTATGTCGCGGTCGTACACACGATCTGGCTGTGCTCCAAGATCGGCAGGAGGTGCATGCGTTTTACGTTCTGTATGCGCCACCGATGTTGGCCACACGAGTGACGACTCCACGATCTCGACCTGCTGAGGTGGGACCTCATAGACGCGTTCATCACCACGACGGAATATATAATGTTTTATACTATAGCGGCGCAGTGGGTCTGAAGTTTTGTGCTTTGCTGTCACCAGTTGCGCATAGAAAAAAGCAGTATTGTGGTTATGATGATTCACCGTACGGAAGTAGGTTTCGATATCTCCGCCACTTAGCCTCGGCAGCCCGTTGACATGGTGGGTGTGCCAGTTCCCAAGGTGCTCAATCTCCGGATGGCGACGTTCGATTTGACGGAAGATGCGCTCCTGATGTGCCCCGTCTTGAAAGAAGCTCACAGCGGTGCGTTGGGCCTGTGGACCCGACTCGATAATGCCGGTGACGCACAGGTTCAGCTTACCCCCGACTTCCTCGAACGTGCCGACAACGCGTCCGCCTGTCTCGTCACGATCAAAGCGATCGCACTCGTCGAAGATTGTTATGAGCGCTGCTTGGGGCAGTATGATCCGCACGTCTTCTGTGGGATGAAAGGTCATGTCACTGCTCCGTTGCTACAGACAAGGCAACTCTCCTGGCGATGTAAATTCATCCGCTGGAGCTCAAAATGTTTCTTGAAGGGATGGACTGGGCGATTTCCCCACACCAAGTAATTCGATTCGATTGGCGGTAAATGCTTGGGTCGCTCCGGAAGCGTCCGTGCAATCGCCTCGAGTACAAATCGGGCATGAAAACTCGTGATAAAGGAAATATCGACGTTCAGGCCTGGCGAATCTTTGATTTCGCTGACTTCTAGGCCATATAGTTTTTCCCGTTCCTCCTCAGGGAGCAAATCGATCTCGCGTACTCCATCTCGAAACCGTGAGCGTTCAAGCATGGCTTCAAGGCAAGCTAGACAACCGCTTTCTTCGGGACGATAACTGAACACCTCCCCACCAATGCCTCTGGTAAACACGCGGCCGACCACAAATGCGACCTTGGTTTCCACACACAATTGGTTTAGACGATAGCGGGTAGGCTCGTTGTCTGTCGCCAGCACCACGACAGTACTCCGGCGCACCTGAGCGGAAAGATCAGCGCAGCTCATCAGATCCACATTGTGTCGTTCGACCTCGATGGCGGGATTACGATCATGGAGAACATCGGCGAGTGCATCGACCTTCAATTGCCCCAGATACCGTAATCCACATGCGTGGCGGATGACGTTTTCAGCCTCAAGTACGTCAGAATCGAACAGAGAGAACTTGCGAATGCCAGCCATCACCAGCTGCAGAGCCACCTGACTACCACCGGAACCGCATCCGGCGATGAGCACCCGTGCATTACTGAGCAATCCGACATCAAACAACGGTGTTATCCGGGCAAACAGCTTCTCGTCATTCATTCGGTAACCCTTCCGGCCTGGGCCAATGCCCGGACTGGCACCAGGTGTCATAGTGTTGAAGCCACTGCATGGCCAGCTGTAGTGTGAAAAAAACAGTGTGTTTGCCAGGATTCCACCCGCTCATGACACCGTACACGCAAAGAGCGCCGTCGCTCCACTTGTGGGGCGTGTCATCGCGAGTCGGGTTCGCGTACACGCGTGGACAACTGTTGGGGTATCCGTGCGGCAATACGATTGTCAGCTCAATCGGGGCTCCATCCCCCAACTTGAGCGGAAAACGGAATGTCAATTCTCGATCTTCCGTAATTGTGATACGCGGTTTCTCGTGGTGTTTGTCTAGTTCCTTAATCTCATCAGCGATTCTGGCAGGAGAAATATCTGGAAAGAACACCGATATGGGAACAAGGCATGCTCTCCGCAAACCGTTGCGCTCGATGATAAATGCCGCTCCGCTGTCCGCTACGCGGTCTAGAATCTCGCCCGGTCGGTTCCGAAGCTCAGTCATTGAGAGTAATTCGAAATCATGAGGCATTGTGCTTCATCTCCGCACCCGGCCAGATACCTCTCTGATGCCACACCTCGTATTTGTTGAGCCACTTCGCGGTCCGCGCCAGTACGAAGGTCAAATCGTGAAGTCCAGGGTTCCACATGTTCGGGTGAAGGTAGCAGATTTTTCCGTCTGTATACTGATGACCAGTACCGCCAGCTTTCACAGCCGGCGCGGTAATGAATACCTTTGGCATTTGGCTTGGGTAGTTAGGAAAGTAAACGGTAACGACATACGCGTTTCCAACCGAGGTCTGCAGTCCAGCTTTTACACATATGCCTCCATCGCTGGTCGGAGAGGCCTCAACGAGCGCAAACGTTCTCGTGGCCTGTATTACTTCTAAACGAATACGCTGGATGTCCATCGCCTACCCTTTCTAGCGAGAATACTCACCGCCAAGGTCCTCACGCATCGTCAACGGCTTGCTCCGACCGCCGAGTTCTTGCGGAGAGGCCCCCCCCTTGGCACGGACTTCGCCATTTGGCAGAATTTCGATTTCTACTTGCTCTTCTCTCTCCAAAATTGCTTCTAGCTCCGCAATGGTTGGTCTAGCCATTTCGTAATCTCCAGTGTGTAGTCATGCAGTCGCACGATCGCATGACATTCATCCTTATAATAATATCACGCCTAAACTGTCAAGAACAAAAAAACATTGAGCAGATCATTTTTCCGTGCGGTGATTAACACCATTATTCTACGCAGTATAAGCGTTGAATATATTGACTTTGTGTTGATTGACGGTCATTATATACGCATAGGGTGCGTTGAATGAGTCCTTATATACACGATCATCAAAACTGGCCTAAGTTTCACTGGGACCAAGAGCGTCTGAGCAAACACCTGCTTGCCGTTCGCCATGAACAAGGCCGTTTACTAGGAAGAATGGACGCGCTCGGCTTCAAGTTACGTCAGGAAGCAGTCCTCAAAACCCTCACAGAGGACGTGCTCAAAAGCAGCGAAATCGAGGGAGAACAACTAGATGCTGAGCAGGTCCGTTCATCAATTGCGCGCCGCCTCGGTATGGACATTGGTGGCCTGAGGCCCGTTGACCGGAATGTAGACGGAGTCGTTGAAATGATGCTAGACGCCACGGGTCACTACGAGCAACCGCTCACGGCAGAACGGCTGTTCGGATGGCATGCGTCCTTGTTTCCGACGACTCGAAGCGGGATGAGGCGAATCAGGGTTGGCGCCTGGCGCGATGATAGCAGCGGTCCGATGCAAGTCGTCTCAGGGCCCATCAGCCGGGAGCGCGTACACTTTGAAGCACCGGTTGCCGAAAAGCTCAACCGAGAGATGCAGGTGTTCCTAGATTGGTTTGATGAAAGCACGGAGACTGATTGGGTCTCGAAGGCTGGTCTTGCGCATCTCTGGTTTGTAACGATTCATCCGTTCGACGACGGCAACGGCCGCATCGCCAGAGCGATTACCGATATGGCGCTCGCGCGCTCAGAAAAAAGTATGCAACGCTTCTACAGCATGTCGGCACAAATCCTTCAGGAGCGCACCGCCTACTACGATGTCCTGGAGACGACACAGAAGGGAACGATGGACATCACGCCCTGGATGGAGTGGTTCCTAGGGTGCCTTGGCCGCGCCATTGAAGGCGCGCAAGCCACACTCGCGACCGTCCTCTCCAAAGCGCGCTTTTGGGAAACATTCTCAGATTTTTCAATAAACGACCGTCAGCGCCTTGTGCTGAACCGGCTCCTCGACGGCTTCGAGGGGAAACTCACAACATCCAAGTGGGCGAAACTCGCTAAAAGCTCCCATGACACCGCTTTGCGTGACATCTTGGCTCTCGTTGAGCGCGGCATACTTGTTCGAAATCCTGAAGGTGGCCGCAGCACGAGCTACGACCTCGCAAGCATTCCAGAGAGTACCAAGAAAAAGCAGTAGCCTGTTGAGAAGATGCCACCTCTCGGTGTTCATGCGACGGCTGGTTCTAGGATGGCGCCGTGTCCTAACCGTTACACTGCTTAACGTACCATCAAGTGCGTGTTTTCGATCGTTTTGAAGGAAGCCCCCGGAAGACCGGAGGCTCCCCATTGAAGCAGCTCAGCGCTTCAAGACATGAGCGGCAATCCACTCCTTGGCGTCACGCGCCACGGTGACAAGGGCCTCAAGGTCATTCAGACCGAATGAGGTCCCATTGCGCCAATCCCCGGACTGATCCTTGAACGGGCGGGAGAAGGTCGTTGAGAAGAACGGACCCTTCTCGCTGACATTCTGCCAGATCATCGATTTGATGTTGCCGCATCGCAGCTGGTTCGCGGGTTTGTTGTTGGTAGTCAGCTTGTTTCCTGTTTGTTGAAATGAAGTTGGCTCTCTCACAGGAAGAGGAGAGCCAACGCACATTTCAGGGAGGAAACGTGAGGCAGAGGCCGTCGCCGGCATGCCGGAGAGGAACAAGCGGCGGGAGTGACAGTGAAACTGGCGCGAGCGGTGCACCTCGCAGGTGATAGATGGTCGGACACTGCCGGACCTGGCTATGACGACCAACCCGTGAACCGTGGCGTAGGATCGAGGTTTCAAGCAGCCATGAGATGATGTGGAGCGGTTCAGCGAATTGATCAGCGTCCTTCAATTCGCAGACCACGGCCGTATGGATTCGTGGGACTGCTGGCGTTGTAGGGATTCCCGGCACCGAAGGGATTGTTGATCGAGTCCGGCGAGAACGGAGAGCCGTAGCGGCCGTACGGGTTACTGGTCGAATCAGGATCGTACGGGTTCACGCTCAGCTTGCCGCGGTAGTTCCCCTGCTGGTCATAGAGCCGAGGCGCATCGGTTGCGAACGGATTCGTCGCCGATTGATTGTTGAAGGGACTGCCGTAGGAGCTGAAGGGATTGTTCAGGCCGTCCGGCTTGAAGGGGCTTCCGGCTCCGAAGGGATTGGACGTGGAATCAGGATTGAACGGATTCGCGCTCAGCTCGCCGAGATCTTCCGCGTGGCCGGAGAGAGTCAGTGGCAGCAACAGGAACAATAGGAGGAAGACAACCCGCATAGCGAGCCTCCGCAAAGCTGAACAACCACTGGACTCAGCTTACTCTCCACCTGGAGATCAGCGCAAGCGGGCAGAAGAGGGCCCTGACAGCTTCTGCCGATCGCGCAGTAATCCCCGATCTAGTGAGTTAAGGGGCGTGGGGGACGGTCTACTAACAACCCGAAGTCTCTTTCAAACTCCAGACGGATGATCTCATTACTTGAGTCAGGTGACACGAACCATGATCCATCGGAATCTGCTGGGCCAAGACAGACACCTTCCTCCCCTGCGTGAGGCTCAATAAGGATTAGAACCCGTGATCCTGAAAGTTTGGGAGGGCGGTTTGCCATGTTCTTAGGCTCGTATTATCGGTAGCATTGTACGCATGAAATATAAAGCTATCAACCGGCAGGACCACCCTTGCAAATTCCTGGCTGAAACGTTATTGGAAACTGATAGTCGTCTTAGTTAAGGGGCCACAGGAGACTTGTCGGCGATTATAGGGCGCTCCTAGGACGAATAGCCGGAATCCGAGCCGGTTAACAGCTACATATGGACACGCTATCTTCTGAACGACGAAGCTGGAACATGAGCCGTATCAAAGGCTCCAACACAGGCCCGGAGCGAATTGTTCGTTCGATCCTGCACCGGATGGGTTACCGTTTTAGTCTCCATCGGAAAGACTTACCAGGAAAACCAGACATTACCCTACCGAAACATAAAACGGTAGTTTTCGTACACGGCTGTTTCTGGCACCGTCACAGGGGATGTAAAGATGCGACCATGCCAAAAACACGGCGCATATTCTGGCAGAACAAGTTACAGGGGAATGCTGCCAGGGACCAGATCAAGCATCGGGCAATTCGGCATCTAGGTTGGCGGGTGATAATTGTGTGGGAATGCGAAACGGAAAAACCGGCAAAGCTTATTTCGAGACTTAGTCGGCTTCTGACTGCTGAGAACCGTCTGGAGAGTTGCCGATGAATTTGCCCTATGAAAGGTCTAGCAGTCTGTTGACAAACTATTTGCGGACCGCGAAACCGTGAGTAGCTAGACCATCACGGACCCATACTGAGTCCTGCGCAAACCGCTCAAAATGGTCGTCCAGCAAAGCCGCAGCCAGCGAATAGGTCAATCATGCTTACCGCTGCATATCGAGCCTTTGAGTGCCTCAATCACAGTGTCGGCTGACTTTGTCAACAGTCTGCTAGCAGACCAAGATCGCCTCGCACAACTTTACTTACTTCTCTCCAACTTCTTCATAATCTCTTCCGCAACTCTTTTTACCACAGGAATGGCCACCGAGTTACCAAACTGCCTGTATGCTTGATTATCTGAATTGCTTGGAATGAATTTATCAGGGAACCCCTGCAGTCTGGCACATTCCTTCGGGGTAAGTTTTCTTGGGTTTCTCCCCGGCTGAGGCACGAGGCACTCTTTTCCGTCCTTGTAGTACCGAGCCACCAAAGTATTTGCTGGCCTGTTGGGATCAGCCAGGAAGGCTGTAAATCCTGTTCCGCGATTAAGGTTACGCTCTGTTCTGTTCTGATGCCCTGTCCATAATCGATCGGAAATTGTGTAGCGGGAATCTGGATCCTTCTTTAAAAGAATTGAACTCAGAGGCATTGGCGTGCCCGTGAAGGGGGGGAATGAAAATGTTTCTTCGGGATCACGAAAGCAGACTATGTAGCAACGCTGGCGCCGCTGTGGGACCAGCGTGGAGGAATCCAGCATATGCGGCGAGAAAGAATACCCAAGATCTTCCCTGATGGTTTTCTTAATTGTTTGAAAAGTACGCCCTTCGTCGTGTCCCCGAAGGTGTTTAACGTTCTCTAGAAGTAATACCCTGGGCCTTTTTGCCTTCGCAATCCGGACCAGATCAAAAAAGAGAGTTCCTTGAATCTCACATGAGAATCCATGCTTGAGGCCAAGCGACTTTCTGGCGGAAACCCCTGCCTTGCTGAAAGGCTGGCACGGGAATCCAGCAGCCAGAACATCATGATCCGGTATCCACTTGGCGATTTGCCTGTCGGAAATATCATCGCCTGTAAAAGCTCTAATATCGCCAAACGGCATTTCCCCAAAATTCCTGTCATAAGTTTCCTGTGCGTGGCGATCCCACTCGCTGGAGAAAACACACTTGCCGCCAAGACTTTGCAACGCGATGCGAAATCCGCCGATGCCGGCAAACAAGTCAATGAAGGTGAACCGTGGTCGATCGACTGGAGGAAAAGGCAAACTACTGAAATCGATTCTCCAATTAGGTTCAGACCTTTCTTTGCTCCGCTTGCCTCGCCTGGTTCTGATTTGACCAGAACCTGCCTTCGTCGACAGGAGAGTCCGCCAATTCTCTCCTGTCTTCCTACCGAGGATCAGCGGGCTTGTCTCCGGTGATTGGATCCAGTGCGAGGCGATCGCTTCGAGTTGTGTCCGGGCATCCTGACTCAGTGATTCCACTGCCGTCGAGCTGATAATAAGATCCAGTGCGTCCTTATACCCGATCACACCAGAAGATTTCTCCTTGGTATTTTTTGACTGGGCATGACGAACTAAAATATTGCTCATGAATTCCTGCGCATGGCTAATCATTTGGGCATCTCATAGAATGAAGTTGACCTCTCACTACACACGGATCAGTTCCAAATTAAGCATGTGTGTTAGTAATCGTCCCGAAGTGATGGTTCCACTCATTTGCCGGCATAGAGCCGAGAAAAAGCTTCGCGTCGCGCTCGAATAGAAACCAGATGTCACCGGGCCGTGGCTTGAATCCACGTCGTTCAGAGAGGTACAGGCGCAGCTCCTCTCTTTCCGGCTTTGGATAGATAAGATTCAGTCCGATCTGCTTTCCAGTCGGATACAGCCGGAATTCTTTAAGGGCACCGTCCGGATCCAATCTGACAGGCCCGCTGTGAATCCGTCCACCAAAGAAGTAGTTGGCTAACTGGAATTCATCATCGGTCAGTGTAAGCTGCGAGTCAGCAAACTCTCTTGCTGTCAAGGTTGAATATGCCCCTGTATGTGAGCTAAAAAACCGATTGTGTATGTGTTCAAAGCGCATTCCTGTCAGACCAAGGCGATCATTCATCTCTATTAAGAATGCCGGCTGAACGGGCCTTCTCGATCATAGCTGAGCCGTGTTTTGCCTGTTTTACCGATGGCGAACGGATCCAGCCTTCGGCAGCATAGCTGGCGAGTGTATACGCCACACCACGCTGCCATTCTTTTAGTTCCCCGGATTTCTGTCCCCAAGCAGAAATTTTCAGCCATTGTACATCACTCAACTCCTTACACAGAGCGATGTTGTTGTGATCGCGGGGGGTTAACCGCTCTCCGCCGATTGAGTCTGATCCTTCCGCGCCATCGCCATTGGACCCTGTTGAGGAAATCAGCTCCCGATCAAGAGCAGGAGGGATATTCCAGTCTAATGAACGGATGTAGTCCCAGCAGGCTTGAGATTTGAACGACTCTTCAATATGCCTGCCGTCACGCTGTCCGATAAAAGGCAGGTGTTTGAAGACAGCAGGAGCCCAGCTTTCTATTGTTTGCGTGAGAGACAGAGAGAGCCCTTGCTCACGCCAGATACGATCGAGATCAATGCGACGGACGGTTTTATCCGCCAGCAAGGCTGCTGTGTAAGCGGTTACGTTGATGCGATAGGCGGTAATCGCTTCATTTCGTCTGACGATCCGTTGGACTTCCTTGTACAGGATGCCTTTGGCGACATACCGTCGATATTCTTCAACCGTTGGCTCCCAGCCGTCCGGCAGGGCTCTAAGCTCATGCATGAAGTAGACGAAATTTTTCTGAGCACCCCGACTCGCTATATGCGGTAGCCCCATCCAAACATTTTCGAACTTAGCCAGATCCTCTTTGGTAAAACGCTGCTCAGGTGGATAACGCTTTTCAAATTCTCGCTTCTTCAGCTCAGTGGTTCCTTCGCGCATCTTTGCAGTTGGATAGCTGCCGCGCGCACGTTCATAAAACCAGCGGGTCTGCTGATTCGGGGTCCATTCGCGACGGGAAACACGTTCCATGCCGATATGGAATGGTTGATTCGCGGTCAAATCGGATTCGGTGATTTTATTCTGTGTATTTGAGTACCTCGATATGAACGGAACCAGTTCTTGGAATTGTGAAGGCTCAACAACCGTTATTTTTCCCTGCACGGAGACACCTGAAAGATCGACGCCAAAGTCTTTCACCGCTCTGTGTATAGAAGCAGTGGTCTGACCTCCATTGACGATTTGCATCCCTTTCATGCTGAGAATGCCCGCCGTTCCGTCATGCAGTGCGCCTGTCACAACGTCCTCCGCCACTACAGTAATGCCGTTGTTATAGGCCATGAAGTACTCCGGCTTATCGCGGAGAGTCTGAAGTATCCCTTTGTTAACTTTTCCCCGAGCCTGTAGATATGAGCGAACGTTCAATTCCAAAAGCCGTGCACCATGTTCATCGTAAAGATCGGCCAACAGCGATCCTGGGAAAATGGTGACCCAGGTTTGAGGCTTGCTGCTGCCATGCTGGACCTTAACCGCTGGCAGTCCTCCCGTCTTGAGGGATTTCAAATCTACGTGAAGAGTTTCATAGCTCATTCCGCTTTCGCGAAGCCGTCTGAATCGCTCCAGGTCCCAGACGTCATAAGTAGCAGCGAGACCGTTTACCTCCTGCTTTCGCTCTTTTTCTCGCCTCTGAACAAGGCGAGCATTCGTGAAGAGCAAAAAGTTTACGCGGTCGATCTTAGTGCGCAGATCATGGATTTGCTCGGTCATCCCGTAGGGTTCCAGGCCGGGCTCCAGATTCCTGTGATGGCCTGCAATCGCCCGACCAAGGTATCGTTCCAGCTTGTTAAAAGCCGCTTCGATATGTGATGCATTGATGGTCTGGATTTCATCGGAAGGCCCGGCGTAATGAGTGATGAAGAGGTCAAGCCGTGAATCCTCTTCGGGTACACTGTAACCGTCCACCTTGAAAGACCCCGCACCATGTCCACCTTCAAAGTGACAGACTACGGGCGACTCTAGGACTCCGCAAACCGCGAGATCTTCGGAGATAATTTCGGTTAGCGCCGACTCGCGAAAACTGGCACTTGAAGGATCGCCGTCCGATTTAGCGTGATCGGTAATGTCGCTTTCCAGCTCGCGTGAAAAATTAAGCAGATCGGTTTCTTCAGGCATACGTTCCTAATTGGGCACTGCGCCCATCAGTTCGGCTTCCGAGATTGTGAATTCTGAACAGGCAGATAGGTTTACTGTGTAGCAAACGCTTGAGACACCCTGATCAAGATCTGACTCCAGAATGCGCGGAAAACCATTGTGGATCTTGAAGTAAGATCGTTGTCTTTCGGTGAATCCGTATCCGGCGAAGGGTGATATCTCGGGCTCGACATAGCCTGCGGCCAACAAACGGTCCTCGAACGTCGCTAAGGCATCCGGCCCATTTGCAAGCAAGGCCCTTACTGACTGAATCAGGGAGGTCAGAATGCGGCCGGTACCCTCGCGGAAATCGTAAGCGACATGGTACAAAAAGAGAGCGCTCAGGCCTGTATCATCCAGCTGACGGGTATTTGCAATATTGACCGTGCCTGCATTATTTGCTGTAACCGATTTAACCTCTACAGCAACTTTGCCAAATAGAAAATCCTGATTGGCTTGTAGCGGACCCTGCCACGCGTCCGAAAGAACTTGAAGTGATCCCCCACGGTGAAGACATTTTTCGAAGAATTCGAGTTCCCCGAACAGCCCAATATATTCATCGCGTGAGAGACCTTCCGGTGAGCGGTTTTGGAAAAACTTCTTCCAGTGCTGCAGTCGCCGGTGCAAAGTCCTTGCGACTTCCGTAGCAGTTTTCGAAGGAAGTATGTGTTCAAGAATATCTGTGCAAAGAATCTGGAACAAATCCTTTGGCATCGCAGAAGACGTTTCTCGGAGATGAACGAGGACGGTTTTCCCAGTGCTTTGCAGTTCGGACTCAACCAGATAGCCACGAGCTTGATCCTTAAAATTCAACCCCCGCAGTGACGTTTCCTCAAATTCCATCGAGAGACACCGCATGTCTCCAGGAACAAGGACTCCCCCATGTACCGACAGGTCGAGTGGGAGCTGCAGGCGCCGCCTATAGTATCCGGGTGTTTTCCCGGCATCGTCAGATGCCGCTTTCCACGCCGCCGACAAAACTTCAGAAACTCTCATCGTCACCGCCGCGTAGAGTGTATATGTTATTGACCGTGTAGCTGATTTCATGGGCTGTATCGCTTTTCGGAAAACTGACAGCCAGGCCGATAATCGGTTTTGTAGAATCAGGGAGTCCCACATACTGAGATGGATTAAGAGGGTACAGTAGAAGCAAGCCGTTTGTTTTCGGACGGAACTGTCTTGCTTCTCGTCGTCCTGGGTTCTTCGGCAGGGGATCTCCAGGCTTGCGCTCAGGGTCATCCTCCCAGTTATTGACAGTCAGCTTCATCGCTGCCTCTCGTTGCTCATTTGTCAAATCTACAAGTTCATCTGCTGGACTTATTAACTGGCGAATCGTGAGCGGGTCCTCCTCGCGCTGCTCCTTTGGATAGGGGGCCCGTTCTATTAATCCGATGTCCAGACTCGCAATTCTCGCATGTTGTGCCTTTTTCAATCCGGACGAACACAGTAGTACCTTCCATTCCTGCAGTTCATTCTGGTCAACTTGTGTTTTGATGTATCTGGTTAGCAAAGATGTGTTAGCGCGATACGCCCCTTCATGTGTCGTGTATGCGCCAATCAGGTCAAGGATTTCCCTAGACCCGACATCGTGCCAGATATGGCCGTTTGATAGTTCGGTCTTTGTTGGTCTGCTGGTCAGTGCAGCCAGCCAGTTTTCGACAGCTGAAAAGTTGCGTGCAATCCGGACCGGATCCCTGTGGAAGCAAATCGTTTCACTGATGTCACCCGAGAAGGATAGCGTCATTTCGGTGCCATGGCGCATCTTTACAGCGGAGGTGACTAGCATGACCGGATGCGAGCGAACCTTCAGTCCATAGTCTTTCGGTGTACCTCCGACGTGAGCCATGTATTGGAAATCACGCTGCAACTCTTCACTTGCTGCGGCAATGTGCGTAAACCACCCAAGAAGCTCACCTGTGGTGTAAAGCCGGCACAGGTCGAGATACCTGTCGCGATAACCGAACCAGCGTCCCATCTGCATCAGCGTGTCATACATTTGTGATGCACGTAGAAAGTAGCTGACGCTCAAACCTTCAAGCGTTAATCCGCGAGAAAGTTTCTCACCGCCGATCACGATTACGTTCAGCCCAGTTACCCGGTGTTCTTCGTATTCAAGGACGTCAGCTGCGGAGCCATTTATGGTCTTTACGTGTATTGAGTCCACGACCTCCCGCAACAGAGGAGCGACCTTCTCCCATTCGTGTAACGCAGGAACTGCGTTGCCGCCGGCAATGCGGTGACATTCTTTACTGGTGGGGACAAAATCTCTGAACCAGAGATCCTTGAATTCGCTTTGGATAGTGGGGATACGGTCACCGTCGCCGTACCGCAACCGCTGCACAATGTCCCTGAGGGCAAGCTGGACCTGTTCGGTCACTAAATTCTGCACCAATGTATAACGGATCACATGAATCAGCATGGAATTGTGGTGAGGCCCATGCTCACGGAGTTTACGGACGGCCACTGTGAGGACGAACCCCATTATAGCCTCGATCAACGAAGGCGGAACCCGGCGCTCTCCGTTATAGAGAGGAATGTGGCCGGTACGTGCAATCAGTTTCGGCGGCATCCAGCCGTGCTGTTCATCGACAGCGTTTGATCTGGCGTGATCGCTGACGATTCTGACAAGCGGCAGCGACTCAACCGCCTCCAATCCGGTGTCCTCCTCGCCTTTGACACCGAACACCCGTGCCGGTGACAGATAGTTAGAGGGCGGTGGAATGTGCACGATGAAGCTGCGGGGGAATAGATCAGCCCCGAGTTCACGCGTTACCCCTCGGTCGTGAATGAAGATATTTGCGAATGGAGTCGCTGTATATCCGACGTACGCCACCTTGCCGAACGACCGGAGGGTCTTGCGGATCAACTGGTTAATCCGCGTTGGTTCGTGCTCCATGTCGGGGTTGCCAAACTCATCAAACATTTGCTGTCTGGTGTCGACTGAAGCAAGGTCAGCTTCGTCATCGATAACCAGGACAGGAACATTTCTTACAAAACGTCGACCCGTCTCAGACTCGCTGGCGTCGGCATAGGACTGGATCCATCCGAAGATATTGTTCAACACGCTGACGTTCTTCTTGACTACAAAGAGCAACGGTAACCCGCCGGGGCTGATTCCGAATTGATTAGCGACCGTGGTATTAAAATCCCCTGTTTGAGTGCGATTTGTACCGGTATTGGCACGAATCGTACCATCGAGTAAGCCTACGCCAGTCCTGGGGAATATCTGCTGGGTTCCGCCGGTGCGAGGCTCGCTTGTAAACCCCAGGAAACCTTCATCAAGCCGGATCTGTGTCTGGGACCGCAAGTTGTTATGAATACCTGAGAGAACAATGATGACTTTGTATCCAACATCGGCAGCTTTACAGATCAGGCCACAATAGTTGGCGGTTTTCCCAGACTGTACGTGACCCATGACAAGGCCACGACGGTCCCAGTCTCCAAGACGGCCAGGGTCCTCCAACCGCGCAAGGATGTCATCAGCGACCCGTTCGAGGCTTTGGATGCCAGCTTCTGGCAGGCGCTCTTCGAGATATAGCCTGTACCGATCCCAATATCGCCATTCAGTCTGACCACGTTTTGACGGTAGCCACGCGATATGATCGGTATCCATGCCCAGCGTCCGGTGGAACGGAGCGTACACTGTGACACGTATTTCCAGTTCAGCAGCCAGGCGTTTTCTGTCGACGGTGGAAAAAATGGGCATGGCCGTAATTGCTTCGACGGCCTGTTGGATTGCATGAGGTGTATGAAAGGATGAGCTGCCGGATGCCTGCTGTCGAAGATACATCTGACACATGCCCAGCGCGTTCTTGAATTTGCTTTCAGCATCCATGAGAGATCAAAGCTCCCTGATCAAGTCGGGATACCGGTTGAATGGTTCCATTGTTCGAATCCTCTGGCGCGCGGTTTCAAGATTAGTGCCGGTACTTACAAGCATGTCAAATATCCGGCGCATGTCGGCACGAAGGACGGTGTAATCGATCCCGTCATAAGGAACCGCCTGATCCTGAACCTGCTCCGCCGTGTCAAGCCATATCTGTTGTACGGGAACTGTCTCTTCCAGAAATCGAAGTAGCGTCTCAATATCGGCTCTTGCTGATTCGCATCGTTGGAACACCCCAGCAACTAATGGATGCTCACGGTTAATAGAGTACAAGCGGTTTCCGTTGCGAAGGCGTGAAACCCAGGGACGTTCTAATTCGAGTGCTGCTCCTGGGCGAGGCCCGTACTGGCCTCGGTGAACAAAAACTTTCCTCGCCTCGCTTCTGATTTTCGCTGCCAGATCAGTCAATGTTTCACGAATAACTGCCGGCGGTCGGGCCGTTGACTTCTTTACATCCAGGTGCCATTCCCCATCAGTATCGTTGTTAATGTCGAGGCGGATTCTCGCGAGCTTGTACTGCTCTTCTCTGGTCCATGGATTCGGTCGCCCCAGACGCAGCCAGTCCCCCTGCATTAGGAGTCTCTTATTTCGGTAAACATAAAATCCCTGCTGTCCGGTCCATCCTCGTGGACCAGCATTCTTCTCCCACTCCTGCTTGCTCATTTTATCTTTATGAGGCAGGACAAAGCCCTTGAATCGTACTGAGGATCTCCCGATGGGAATTTCTTGCTCCGGTGAACAATAAGTGGCGTCGTGTCTTTCCATGAATGGATTCCAAGGCACAACCTCGTTACCATTGAGGGATATTTTCAGGGCACGGTCTTCCAGGAACCGGTGAAACGTCAGTGCGAGATGCTGGCGGACATGGTCAATAGCGTCATTGAAGCGGGAGTGGGCTGCAGTATCCCGCACAGAGGCGTCTCCGACAACTCGGTCAAGTGCACTCCATACTACGGCTGTTCCTGACGGTCGGTCCGATACTTGGTCGAGGCATGCCTTAGCAGAAGGTGTATGACTCTTAAGAAGCCTCCATTCTTTATGCTTGCACACATAATCAAGATTCCAGGTGTAGGAGCTTGGAGAACCACCGTCGGGCTTGGATACCACGCACAACTCGCGACACTGTGAAAATGAAGCTGTTTTGAGTCCCAGCCCGTACCTCCCAAGATCATCTGATGCACGGGTATCCAGGGGGCTCTTGCTACCTGGACGCATAGCTTCGAAGAGGACTTCTTCTGACATTCCATTCCCGTCATCGAGAATACAGATATGTGAATCTTTCCCTGCCCACTGGAAGTTGATCTCGATCCTGCGTGCTTGAGCCGTAATGCTGTTATCTATGAGATCTGCAATCGCAGTCGACAGGCTATAGCCGAGACCTCTGAGGGCCTCGATTAACGCTGATGGGTCTGGGGCTGCGATTTCAAATTGTTCGTCCACAGATTCCAGATTCTCTCGATATCAGAATTAGGCAAGGCTCGCTGGTTCGATGTACAAATCTACCGCCGCAGAATACCCCTTTCCAATTGAGAAAGCACCCCAACTTGAGAGGGAGTTGCCCTGGAAATGGAACCAATAATCCTCGTTATTAAGGTTCAATTCTGGTGAGGTTGGCATGAAGAGAGCGCTTTTCGGCACCATGTCTGCCACTTTGCGCTCTCGACAGTCTGGTAGACACCTGGTCGCCCTTTTTTCACTATATTTAGTGTTCCTCTCGCTATCGCACCGGAGTTGCATTCCTCCTCCCCCGCTGCCTTTGCGTCAACTGCCCTAAACTGCCGCAATCTGCCTGATTCCCTTCACCCGCTCTCGACGGTAAGGTCAGCACCGTCATGAGCATCACCATAAGGAGACCCTCGAATAAAGCGAAAGCTGTTATCCGTGAAGGATCTTGCCGAGGAGTTGGGAATCAGTACGGACTCCGTGTACCGAGCATATCGGACGGGAGAAATTCCCGCGGCACAAATCGCTCGCATCATCCGGTTCGATCTGGGGCAGATCCTTCGGGCGATGGAGAAGAGAGCCAACGCCATGCCGAACAGTCAGTGTTCCAAGCGGCGCGCACAGCAGAAACGCCCCCGTTCGGTAAAACAGGGGCGTTCGTGGCAGATAGTCGGTCAGGAAGTTTTTATCAACGGACCTGGCTTTTGAACTTTTATTCTCGGAGGGAGACCACAATCATACCTTGGGTGAGAACATTGAAAAATGCCTCATTGATGTAGATTTGAGGCCCAGCAGGAGGGGGACAGAAAAATATACTTTCTCTGTTTTACTGCCTACACTGTGCCTACACGGAGACCGGCTGGAAGGGGGAGGCTATGTAAGTAGTTGATTTTTGGTGGGCCGTGTAGTGGTCGAACCTACGGCCAGCTGATTAAGATAAAGCACCCAAATACCCCAAGAGTGGATTTCAGTGTATCAATACCAAAGCCGAGACCGTGCCGGAGAAACCCTCGTTTCCGCGCCGCCTTCAAGACACGGCGCTGCTTGGTGATTACCACGGGATTCTACGAATGGCAGGTGCACGGGCGCTCGAAGTAGCCGATGTGGATTGGATTGAAGAGTCAGCGCCCCTTTGCCTTTCCAGGCTTGTGGGAGCACTGGCAACCCCCGGATGGCGAGGTCATCGAATCCTGTACGATCCTCACCACGGAACCGAACGCGTTGATGAGACCGATTCACAACCGGATGCCGGTCATGCTGTCCCCGACCTCCTATGACCAATGGCTGGACCCGACCGTTCAACACACAGCACCCCTCAAGGCCTTACTGCGCCTATCCGAGCGACGAACTCCTGGCCTACCCCGTCTGTACACTCGTGAACAACCCACTACACGACACCCAGCTATGTCTTGAGCCGGTTCCGGTTTAGGGCTACGTTTAGGGTTACAATGGGCCAGCTGAATCGGTTTAGGCAAGTATGCACTGACAGCAAAAATTCAGAATGAGGGTTTCAACATACCTTTGTAAACTGTATCTCGGCCGCCTGATGAGTATCAACTTTGATGCATCTCGTAGAGGAAGCTGGCCGCAATCATGAGCCGTCGATGGTCGCGATCGCCGTTGCTTGTGTCCGCGGTCAATAGGAAAGCCTGGTTAGAATCCCGGAATGACTGACCAAGCAGACCGGGATAGGCAGTCGATGCAATCTCAGATACCCCGCTCCATCTCGATAGACTTCAGGCCTTCGCCCTCTTCTTTCACTCATAGTTCCACACTTCAACTCTGAACCGCCTCACCCCCTCTGGACCTGCCTTTACAGCAACGGAGCGACCTATGAAATGGATCCGGTTCTGGGATGTCCCTAAAAGCTCAGGTGAGGGCAACTGGACGGTAAGTCTCAGCGATACCAAGCTCTATGGATGTACCTGTCCACCATGGATCTATCGCAAGACCCCGGAATGTCGCCATATTCGAGGAATTAAAGAACTAGTCAGCAGCGGTCCGGCCTGCGAATCTAGGCCCGAGCCGACAATCGTCTACGCGAAGGTCCATGAAGTTCAACGGGGAGACAACAACACCCTCCTGGTCCCTTTACTGCCGTTCGACGACACACATTTCCTTTTGACCCTGCTCGTTGATCTCTACGCACACGGAATCCGCTGGTCCAGAATTCGGGAGCAGTACGAACTCAATGCCAACATCAAAAAAGATACCTGTCTTCAATACATCGAGCAACATGGACGAAAGATCTATGGAGACCCTGATCCGGAAACTGGGCGGCAAGACTTCACCATCTCACGCGTATGGCCCCTTCCCGATATCCCTAAATATCAAGAAACCCCCGAAGCCTACCATTGGCGTACAGGCTACCCACTCGACCTGTGTCAGCGGGCCACATTCTTCAATGATCCAACGCCACTACCACCACCGACTAGTACGGACAACACGTCAGGAGTCACATCCATGGAGCAGCAACAGGATTTAATTGCGGATGGGTCCGACACAGTAGAAGTGGTCTCAGATGGAGACACAGAAGCATCAGAGGATGAGACGTCGGAACAGGAAGGCGACACTGAAGATCTCGTCGAAAACGATGATGACAAGACGGATTCCATTGAATCGAGCCCATCGACACAAGACGAGACAGCGACCCCTCACACCACGAAGGTCGCGCCCAAGCCAAGCTCCCAATCTGTGCCGGCCTCACGACCCACAACCACTGTCGAAGAACCAGAAGCGCTCTGTGCTCATGAACCCTTCGACCCTGAGCTCTGTACATTAACAGTGACCTTGCAATTTCTCCCACGGGCAAACGCCGCTCGAACGGTCATACTGGGACTTCAAAGCCACAGCGCAATGCCCACAGTACACTTTCTGACGGAGCAAGAGGTCCGGCCACTACCGACCGTGGTCGAAGACGCCATTCTCAATTGGGCCGAAGGACTCCCCGCACTCCAAACGAAACTTGCCGAACTCAAGGCCAAAGCCACACCAGTCACGTCTTCCCCCAAGCCCGCCTCTCGCACAGGAAACCGCAAGGGAGTTGCCAATACAGGAAAGGCCTCCACTCAATGCCCAGAATCGACGGTACATACAACAGAGGCGGCACGGCCGCAAGCAGGCGGCTCAGATCAAATCAGTCTCTTCATGTCTTCAGCCGCATAGGAGTCGTATATGTCCAGCGTACTTATC
>Ga0154020_10002025_pt1 | contig 24747 bp, 24 predicted proteins | sample Klosneuvirus_201_FD_109709 | JGI IMG/M metagenome (GOLD analysis project Ga0154020, IMG submission 109709) | Active sludge microbial communities from wastewater, Klosterneuburg, Austria - Klosneuvirus_20160825_MG | ecosystem: Engineered > WWTP > Aerobic digester > Activated sludge | place...
TGGCCCCGCGCACCACTCAGGTGGTCCGGCGCGTGCGCGTGGTGCCTTGGCCGCTGTTGTTTGCGCCGCTGGGTATTCCGCAATTCATGATGGGCCACTGGCTGCGCGGTGCCGCGGTGTTGGCCATCACCGTGTTGTCACCGGTGCCCAGCATGGTCTTCTTTCTGCTGGCGCGTTCCATGGTGGGCAATTGCCTGCCCTTGGCCGTGGACAACGCCAGCGGCGCAACCAGCCCGGGCTGGGACCTCCAGGGCTGCAACCCGTTTGCTGGTCCCACCGCGGACCCCCAAAAGGGCGGTGGCGCCGGAATCAACGCGCCGGGAGAAACACAAAAACGCCTCCACATCTTCTTCACCGTCTGCCAGTACATCTCCCTGCTGGCCATCCCCACCGCGTACGCCGTGGGTGTGCTGGACGCCCTCATCTTCCCCACGCTGGAAATCCCCGAAGGTGACATTCCGATAGAAGCCCCCCTGCCCGCGGGCATGCGTCCCACGCGTGGCACCGCACGCAACCCATCACCGGCACCGGCACCGGCGCCGGCCCCTGCCCCGCTGCCCCCCGGTGTGTTTCCCCCGGGGATGGTCACGCCCCCGCCCGCCCAGGAGCCACCTGCCCAGCCCGCCCCTTGAACAACGCGCCTGCGCCGGTGCAAAGGGCTGCGCAACCATGGCCAGCTTCCCGGTGACGTTTGAAATTGTGGGCAAGGACCCCAAGAGCAGCGCGCGCCGTGGCCGCGTCCACACCCCGCATGGCACCGTGCAAACGCCCATGTTCATGGTGGTGGGCACCCAAGGCACCGTGAAGACGCTGGCCCCGGATGACCTGCACGCCATTGGCACGCAGGTGGTCCTGGGAAACACCTACCACCTCATGTTGCGCCCCGGCGGCAAGCGCGTGGCCCAGTTTGGCGGCCTCCACAAGTTCATGGCCTGGCCCGGCCCCATCCTCACCGACAGTGGCGGCTTCCAGGTCTTTTCCCTGGGGGAACTGCGTACCATCACCGAACAACACGTGGTCTTCAAGAGCCACCTGGATGGCAGCAAACACATCATGGGCCCGGAGACCTCCATGGAGGTCCAACGGGACCTGGGCAGTGACATTGTCATGGCCTTTGATGAGTGCGTGCGCCTGCCCGCCACCGACGACGAAATCGCCAGCGCGTGCGCGCGCACCACCCGCTGGTTGGACCGCTGCATCACCGCGTATGACGGGCCTGGCGCCATCTTTGGCATCATCCAGGGTGGCCTCAACCGGGAGCTGCGCGCCGCACACGCGGCAGAGATCACGGCGCGCGAGCTGGCGGGTTACGCCATCGGCGGTCTTTCTGTTGGTGAGAGCAAGGATGAGATGCATGACATCTGCGCTTTCACCGCCGAGCGCATGCCCCAGCACAAACCGCGGTATCTCATGGGCGTGGGCACCCCGGATGACCTGGTGCGCGCGGTGGCGGCGGGCGTGGACATGTTTGATTGTGTGATGCCCACGCGCAACGCGCGCAACGGGACGCTGTTTACCCGTGCCGGCCGGGTGGGCATCAAAAACGCGGTGCACGCCAATGACCCGGGACCGTTGGACCCGTCCTGCGGCTGTTACACGTGCCGCACGTTCTCGCGCGGGTACCTTCGCCACCTCTACCAGGCTGAAGAACTGCTGGTGTACCGCCTCCTCTCCCTCCACAACGTGGCGTACTTCCTGGACCTCATGGCCCGCGCGCGCACCGCGTTGGAGCAGGGGACCTTCCAGGACGTCCTGGCTGAGACGCTGGCCGCCTATCCCCCCAAGGAGCCCGGCGTGCGTGGCGTCTCCCAGGCCTGATTGTCCTTGTCCCAATTGGATTTGCGGCTGCATCCCACACCTCCTTGTTGCCCGGGGGGGGCCGTGCTAGACGCCCGGTCCCTTTTGAGCCGGGGTAGGCCACCCGGTGGCTGAAGTGGATTGTCTTTCAGGAAGGTGGTCTTGCCGTGCACGCGTGGGTGGAACTGCTCCCCAACCTGCTTGTCTCCCAGGCCGAAGAAGGCCCGGGCGCGTTTGGCCCGTTGCTCACCATCGGGCTGATGTTCGCCATCGTCTATTTCATGATGATTCGGCCGCAGGGGAAGCAGCAAAAGGAACACGCGGATTTTTTGTCCACGCTGGCCAAGGGGTCTGAAGTGGTGACCTCCGGCGGCATTGTGGGCAAGGTGCACAGTGTGGCGGCGGACAGCGTGGTTGTGGAAATTGCCAAGGATGTTCGCGTGCAGGTGGCCAAGAACCATCTCTACGCGTGGAAGCCGGTGGCCGCCGTGGCCAGCAATGGTGCGGCAGGCAAGGACAGCAAGGACAGCAAGGAAGCGGCCGAGCAGAAAAAGTGAGCTTGCCGCAAACGTTTTGCGCGGTGGCGCACGGCCTGGTTCCGGGCGCGCTGCAGTGGGTTAAAACGCAATGAAAGCGTCCTGGTGGTGGCGGTTTGGACTGTGTGTGGTGCTGGTGGTGCTGGCGTCTTTCCAGCTCATCCCCACGGCCAAGTTCCTGTCTTTGGAAGGTGAGGACCTCAAGAAGGCGCAGGGCAGCCGCAAGGCGTTTGAAGCCATGCTGCCGTCCTGGGCGCCCACCTCCAAAATCACCCCTGGCCTGGACCTCCAGGGCGGCGTGCAGCTGGTGCTGGGCGTGGACCTGCAAAAGGCCATTGCAGACAAAGCCGAGCGCATGTCCGACCGCATCCGCTTTGACCTGAACGACAAGAAGATTGCGTTCACCAGCGTCAAGCGGGACGAGTCCGGTGACGGGGACCGCGTGGTGGTCATCTTTGCGGACAAGGCCGGCCGGGACCGTTTTGATGACGAGCTGCTGACCAACTACCGCTACGAGCTGACGCTCATGACCCGCGGGGACACCGAGATGCGCTTCCGCATCAGCCCGGAGTTCCTCAACAGCGTCAAGAAGGACGCTGTTGACCAGGCGGTCAAGACCATTCGCAACCGCATTGACAAGCTGGGCGTGGCCGAACCGTCCATTGGCCGCCGCGGCGCGGACAGCATCCTGGTGCAGTTGCCAGGCTACGGGAACCCGGACGAGGCCAAGCGCATCATTGGCAAGACCGCGCAGCTGGAGTTCTCCATGGTGGAGGATGACACGCGCTGGATGGACAAGATCACGCTGCCCGCCGGCATCACCCTGCAAAAGGAATTCTACGGCAAGCCGGACGGCGGCCGCGGGGATGACTGGTTTTTGCTGGGTGATGACCGTGACGCCATTGCCAAGGCGGTGGTGGGTCACATCCCGGATGACAAGGTCCTGCGCTTTGCCGAGTTCAAGCGCGACGACAAGACCCTCTACCGTTCCTACGTGGTGAACAAGCGCGCGGACCTCACGGGTGACTACGTGACCGACGCACGGGTCTCCCAGGGTTCCCCGGAAAAGCCGGCCCCCTACGTGGCGCTGGACTTCAATCCCCCCGGCGCCACGCTGTTTGAGGAGCTCACCGGCAAGGGCGTGGGCCGCCGCATGGCCATTGTGCTGGAAGAGCACGTGGACAGCGCCCCGGTCATCCAGCAGCGCATTGGTGGCGGGCACTGCTCCATCACCATGGGCGGCATGAAGGACAATGAAGCCATCCTGCGGGATGCCAAGGAGTTGGTGCTGGTGCTCAAGGCCGGCGCCCTGCCCGCCCCCGTCACCATTCGCGAGGAACGCAGCGTGGGCGCGTCTTTGGGCGCCGACGCCATTGAGAAGGGCAAGTGGGCGGTGGGCATTGGCGTGTTGCTGGTGTTCCTCTTCATGCTTGTCTACTACCGTCTTGCCGGCTTCTTTGCGGACCTGGCGCTCCTCATCAACGTGGTGTTCCTGCTGGCCATCCTGGCCATGTTTGAAGCCACCCTCACACTCCCTGGTCTGGCGGGGCTGGCGCTCACCGTGGGTATTGCGGTGGATGCCAACGTCCTCATCAATGAACGCATCCGGGAAGAGCTGCTGCTGGGCAAGACACCACGCGCCGCGGTGGAAGCCGGTTACGCCAAGGCGTTCAGCGCCATCTTTGACAGCAACATCTGCCACATCCTCACCGGCGCCATCCTGTGGCAGTACGGCAGCGGTCCCGTGCAGAACTTTGCCGTCACGTTGATGATTGGCATTGCCACCAGCCTCTACACCGCGCTGGTCATCACGCGCCTGGCCTATGAAGCGCTGACGTCAAACCCTGAAAAACAGACACTTTCCATCTGAAGGAGGGAGGACACCATGAGCACGCAACATAAGTTTTTTTCGGTGGTCCCCCACAACACCAATTTCAACTTTGTGGGCAATGCCAAGAACTTCCTCATCATGAGCGGCATCATCATGGTGCTGTCCCTGGCCGGGGTGCTGGTCCGCGGCATCAACTGGGGCGTGGAGTTTGTGGGCGGTACAGAAATCCAGGTGTCTTTTGGTGAGAAGGTCAACGTCGCGGACATCCGCTCTTCCCTGGAGACCGCGGGGTTTGAGAAGACCAGCGTGCAGCAGTTTGGCGCCGAAGGTGACAACGAATACCTCATCCACGTGGAGCGCATCAGCATTCTGACGCCGGACGCGTTGGCCAAGGCCAAGACGGCCCTGCAAACCGCGTTGGGGGACACGCTGTTGGACGTGAACTCCAATGAGCGCGAAGGCGACCGCCTCAACGTGTTTGTCAAAGGCACGCCCATGGCCGTCCAGCCGCCGCCCGCCGAGGGTGCGCCCCCCGGGCAGCCGGAAGTTGTGGCCCTCACCGATGCGTTGCTGGAAGAGCACGGCGTGAAGATTGAGAACGCCGTGAAATCCGTTGGGCTTGAGCTGCGCCCCACGGACTGGCGCCGCAGCGTGCTGGGCAACGGCCGGGAAGAGCACCTCATCTTTGTGAAGGGTGTTTCCAGCCGCGTCATTGAGGCCTTGAAGGTCAAGTTCCCCGGCAAGGTCACCGAGCGCCGCACGGACTACGTGGACGCCACCGTGGCGGACGAACTGCGCACCGACGGCATCCTGGCCATGGTCTACGCCCTGGCGGTGTTGCTGCTCTACATTGCCATCCGGTTTGACTTCTACTTCTCTCCCGGCGCCATTGTGGCCCTGATGCATGACGTGCTGGTGAGCATTGGCGTGGTGGCCTGGGCCCACCTGGACTTTGACCTGACCCTGGTGGCCGCGTTCTTGACCATCATTGGGTACTCCATCAATGACACCATTGTGGTCTATGACCGCGTGCGTGAAGAGCTGGCGCACAAGGCCAAGGGCGCCACCCTGGCAGAGACGGTCAACCGCTCCATCAATGACACGCTGTCCCGCACCATCCTGACGTCCACCACCACGTTTCTGGTTTGTGCCGCGTTGCTGGTGTTTGGCGGGCGGGTGCTGCACGGGTTTTCGCTGGCCATGTGCGCGGGCATCATCACCGGCACGTATTCCAGCTTTGCCATTGCCACGCCCTTCTACCTGTGGCTCAAGAACCGCTTCCCTGAGGGTCTGGTGGCGCCCGCCAAGGTCTGAAACAGCAAGCACCAGCACCAAACGCACATGCCCCGCGGTCTGGACGTCCTCCAGCGCGGGGCATGCGTGTCTCTGGGCCCGCCCTCACGCCGTCACACGCGGGTGAGGATCTCCACGCCGGTCTCCGTGACTGCCACGGTGTGCTCAAACTGCGCTGAAAGTTTTCCGTCCCGGGTCACCGCGGTCCAGCCGTCCTTGAGCATGGCGCATTCCCAGCCGCCCTCATTGATCATGGGCTCAATGGTGAAGGTCATGCCGGGCTGGAGACGCAAGCCCTTGCCCCGCCCTTCCCCGCCGCTGCGCTTGCCGTAGTGTTTGACCTGCGGGGGCATGTGGAAGATGCGGCCAATGCCATGGCCCACAAACTGCCGCACCACGCTGAACCCGTTGGCCACCGCGTGTTCCTCAATGACCTCACCAATGTCCCCCAGCCGCGCGCCGGGTTTCACCTGCTGGATGGCCAGGTCCAGGCACTCCCGCGTCACGTCCACCAGCCGCCGGGTCTGGGGGGCCACGTTGCCCACCAGGAACGTCTTGGACGTATCCCCGTGCCACCCGTCCAGGATGGGCGTGACGTCCACGTTGATGATGTCCCCGTCCTTGAGCACCGCGGTCTTGGAGGGGATCCCATGGCACACCACCTCATTGATGGAGGTGCACAGGTGTTTGGGAAACGGGTTGGTGGGGTCCCCGCCGGTGTACTGGTAGGGGGCGCTTACCGCGCCGTGTTCGCGGGTCCACACGTCGGCCAGGCGGTCAATCTCCTCGGTGGTGATGCCGGGTTTGATGAACGGCTCCAGGTAGTCCAGCAGCTGGGCGGCCAGGCGGCCGGCGGCGCGCATCTTGTCCAGCTCGGCGGGGCTCTTGAGCGCAATGGAGGGTGCACGGGAGTCAGCAAACAGCATGGCGGCGCCTTTTGAAGCGGGTTGCAGGACGTTCATCTAGTGCGCGGCGGGTGCGGCGGCCAGCCCGGGGCTGCGTTCAGGCTCCGCGCAGCGAGGCGGCAGCGTCCTCCGGCAGCAGCGTGTTGATGTGGACGCCGGTGGCCTCTTCCAGGGCGCCCTCCTGGTGGGTGATGGGCAACAGGCTGATGTGCCAGTGGTGGCCGTGGCGTTCTTCGCCGGGGATCCGCCAGGGGGCGTTGCGCAGCCAAAGCCGGTAGGGGGGCGCGTTGAGGACCGCGTCCAGGCGCACCAGGGCTTCTTTGAGGGTGGCGGCCACTGCGGCGAGGACGGGTTCACTGGCGTCTTCAAAGGGATGGGGATGATCCGCCGGGGCCACACACAGTTCATAAGGCGCGCGGCTGGCAAACGGGGCCCAGGCCAAGGCACCCCCGCCGTCAAACACCACGCGCGCGCGCAACTCCCGCTCATGGCGGACCACGTCACACAGCGCACAACGGCCGTGGGCCAGGCGGTAGGCATGCGCGGCCTGCAGCTCGGTGGTGAGGGCGGCGGGCACAAAGGGCAACGCCACCAGCTGGCTGTGGGGATGGGCCAGCGTGGCCCCCGCATCCGCGCCGCGGTGCCGGAACACAATGCCGCACGCCAACCGCGTATCCCGCCGGAGATCCTGCAGACGGCAGCGCCAGGCCCACAACACCTCGGTGAGGCGGCGGACGGGCATGGTGGTCAGGTCTGCGTCCTTGGACGGATCCTCAATGATGACCTCATGCGCGCCCAGCCCGGCCATCTTGTCCGCCGGGCCATCCGCCACCGCCTCCGGGCCATGCTCCACCCGGAGCGCGGGGTAGAGGTTGGGCACCACGCGCACCCGCCAGGTGGCGTCGTTGGCTTTGCCCCCGTCCGGGCGCACCGCAAACACTTCAGACGGGGTGTGGTCTTCCTGGCCCGCGGCAAAGGGGCCGGCCACCGTGGCATCCAACAGGGACCGGCGGAACGCGGGTTGCGGCCGCGCCGCGCGCCCCGGCGCCATGATGACCCAGTGGCCCCGCCAGGGGTCTTTGCGCAGTTCGCTGTGTTGGGGATGAACGGGGGTGGGCATGGCGGCCGCACGTTCCATGCTTTGGGGCCCGTGCGCAACAAAAAGCGATTGGGCTCAGTGCTTCCCCGTGCCGCTGTTCCACGCCGCCCCAAGTTCCGGGAGGGCATCCTTGAGGCCATCCAACACAAACTGCACAGCCAGGGTGGCCAGGATGAGGCCCATGACGCGGCCCAGGACCTTGAGGCCGGTCTCCCCCAGGACCTTCTTCACGCGGTGGGAGTGTTTGAGGATGATGTACGCAGACAACGCCGTCACCCCAATGCTGGCCACCAGCACCCCCATGTGGACCACGCTGGCCTTGGCCTGGACGCCCAGCGCCATGACCGTGGCAATGGCCCCAGGCCCGCTGAGGATGGGGATGGCCAATGGAACCAACGCCACGTCCTGTTTCTCCACGCCCTCCTGGATTTCCTCCTGCGTCTGGCGCGCCCGGCTGGGAATGGCGGACAACATGGAGCTGCCCACGCCAAACAGGATGACGCCACCGGCAATGCGCAGGGCCGCAATGGTGAATCCAAACAGGGTGAACAGGAGGTTTCCGGTGACGGCAAAAAACACCAGCACAGCCCCTGCAATGACCGAGGCGCGCCACGCCATGGCGGCTTGTTGTTCGCGGCTGTCATGGCCGGTCATGGCCAGGAAGACGGGCACCGCGCCCGGAGGATCCACAATGATGAAGACGCTGGGGAGGCACACCAACAGGTAGTTCCAGACACCGGCCATGGGCGTGGGACCCTACCCTGCGGTGGTGTGGTCTTGGAACTCAGCGGGTCTTGAGCAGCGCCTCACCAAACAGGCCCAGCTGTGCTGCCGCCGCCACGGCCTTTGCCGCCGGCGGCGCAGAAGACGCTGCTGAAGATGCTGCGCTGGGGCGGCCTGACGGCGTGTCACCCAAGGGACGCACACAGTGGCGCGCCAGGCGAATCTCCGGCTCGGCGGTGGCGCACACCGTGGGAATGAGCCCCAGGCGGCGCGCGGCAGCCAGCGCCCGGTCATACCCCGCCTCACGCAACATGCGCGGCAACAGCTTGCGGGACCCGCCAGCCCAGGGAAGCCACGGCTGCTCGGCAAACAGGCCGCGCAACATCTCCCGGTGCATGCGCGGCATGCCGCGGCTGAGGCTCTTGGCGGTGTCCGGGGTGAGCGCCAGGTAGGCCAGCTCCACCCGCCGCACGCCGTTTTTCACCGCAAGGTCAAACACCGCCTCCAGGTCTGCCTGGGTGTCATTGACCAGCGGCACCAGCGGTTCCACCCGCAGCGTCACCGGCACGCCCGCTGCCAACAACGGGCGAACGGCCCGCAGCCGGCCCGCCGGCGGTGGAAGCTCCGGCTCATACACGCGCACCGCGCTGTCCCGGACGCTCATGACCCCAACCACCAGGTGCACCATGTGCCGGTGGGCCTTCATCAGCTGGACCACGTCTTCCGGGACCACATTGCGGGTGTGCAGCTCCACGGCCACGCCGCGGTCCAACGCCACCTGCATCACCGCCAGGGTCACCGTGCGCAGCTCGGGAATTGGCAACAGCGGGTCTGACGCCCAGCCCAGCCGAATCCGCGAGGGACGCCGGCCCTGACCCGCCAACCCTTCAAGTTCCGCCTCAAGGCGGGCCGCCGCGTTGGCCACCACCGTCACCTGCGTGGGCGCCCCGTACTTCTCGCCCGAATGCCCGCCCACACAGTGCACGCACGCTGCCGCGCACCCTTCGGCCACATCCAACGCAAGCACGCCCTCCTCACACCCGGGGACGGGCTTGAGCAGCCCCGCTTCAGGGGTCAGGGCCAATTGCAAGGAGGTGGTTGCCGTCTTCACGCATGGAAGGATGGCCCTTGCCTGAACACCCGTCAAGGTGGATTGCCGCGGACCACCACAGGTTGTGGGGTGGTTGAGGTTGTTGCCCCCAGGCTACCGTCCCGTTGCCCCGGTGTTGCCCACGGCACCAACGCGCCACGGTTGACAACCGGGCGCCACAATACAGTTCGCCTTTTACTTGAGGTATGGGCTGTATGGTCCCGATAAAAAAATGACTTCAGGCCGGGATGCCCAGGTAGAGACCACACTCCGGGCATTCGGCCTTGGCCGGGTCGGTGGGGGTGAACTTGGTCCCGCACGCCGGGCATTCCGTTTCGGCACCTTCAGCCAGGACGGCTTCCTTCATCTCTCCGGTGGCCCCGCTCCCTTCGGCGGTGACCGCGTCACGCCACCGGCCGCCCAGGATGTTGCGGGCCTTGTCCAAATCCGTGTCCACAATCTCCACCGTGAAAATCTGGTGCATGGGGGGCGCGTCTTCCATCCCCTCCAGCGGCTTGATGCGCGCGGGGCAACCGCCCTGGTCCAACACGTCGCGCATCTCCATGCACACCCCAACCGCACCCTGGGTGACCATGATGATGGTCTTGCCCTCAAAGTAGGCCTTTTCATCGGCCTCACCCATGTGGACCGCCACGTCCTGCAGCTTGTCCACCAGGGGCACCTTGCACGTGGCACAGGTGTCAAAACCCTTTCGGTACTCACTGTGGCAGCTGGGGCACACCGGCATGGAGGTCTCCGTAGGCAGGACAAACGCGACGTGGGACCGTTTGTCCTCCCCATTCCCGCCGCACGTCAATGTCCAACCGGCCGGCATGTGGTAGGAGGCGGCCCCCATCCTTCCAGCCAACACGCCACCGTTGGCCCGGGACCATGAGCCCATGAGCCTGTCCAGAACCGTTCGCGCTCCCACCGGAACAACCCTGACGTGCAAGGGTTGGGGCCAGGAGGCCGCCTACCGGATGATCCAGAACAACCTGGACCCGGACGTGGCCGAACGCCCCGCCGACCTGGTGGTCTACGGTGGCCGCGGCAAGGCGGCGCGCAACTGGCCGGCGTTTGACGGCATCCTCTCCGCCCTCACCCGCCTCAAGGATGATGAGACGCTGCTGGTGCAGTCCGGCAAGCCCGTGGGGATCCTTCCCAGCCACCCGGATGCGCCGCGCGTGTTGCTGGCCAACAGCAACCTGGTGGGCAACTGGGCCAACTGGAAGGTCTTTGACGAGCTCGAGCGCGCCGGACTGATGATGTACGGCCAGATGACGGCGGGCAGCTGGATCTACATTGGCACGCAGGGAATTGTGCAGGGGACGTATGAGACGTTCGCCGCCGCGGCCATTGAGCATTACGGCCCGGGCGCGTCGCTCAAGGGAAAACTGGTCCTCACCGCCGGGCTGGGCGGGATGGGCGGTGCGCAGCCACTCTCCGTCACCATGAATGACGGGGTGTGCCTGGCGGTGGAGATTGACGCCACGCGCATCCAACGCCGCCTGGACACGCGTTACCTGGACGTGAAGTGCAACACGCTGGATGAGGCGCTCAAGCTGTGTGGTGACGCCGTGAAGGCGGGCAAGCCGCTTTCGGTGGGGTTGCTGGGCAACGCCGCGCAGGTCTTCCCGGAGATTGTGAAGCGCGGGGTCCACATTGACCTGTGTACAGACCAGACCAGCGCGCATGACCCCATGTACGGCTACGTGCCGTCTGATGTGCCCCTTTCTGACGTGGAAGCGCTGCGCACCAGGGATCCCCAGGGCTACCTGGACCGGGCCATGGCCTCCATGGCGCGCCAGGTGGAAGCCATGCTGGCGCTCAAAGACCGCGGCACCCACGTGTTTGACTACGGCAACAACCTGCGCGCCCGGGCCAAGGAAGCCGGCGTGGCGCGCGCGTTTGACTACCCGGGGTTTGTGCCGGCCTACATCCGCCCGCTGTTCTGCAAGGGCATGGGGCCGTTCCGCTACGTGGCGCTGTCCGGGGATCCCAAGGACATTGCCGTGGCGGATGAGGTGATGCTCAAGAGCATCAAACGCCCCGAGCTGGTGCGCTGGATGAAGCTGGCCAGGGAGCGCATCAAGTTCCAGGGCCTTCCGGCGCGCATCTGCTGGCTGGGCCTGGGAGAGCGCGCCGAAATTGGCACACGGTTCAACGACCTGGTGCGCAAGGGCCGCGTGGCCGCGCCGCTGGTCATTGGCCGGGACCACCTGGACTGCGGCAGCGTGGCCAGCCCGTACCGTGAGACGGAATCCATGAAGGACGGATCCGACGCGATAGCGGACTGGCCGATCCTCAACGCGCTCATCAACACCGCCAACGGCGCATCCTGGGTGAGCTTCCACCATGGCGGCGGCGTGGGCATGGGGTACAGCCTTCACTCCGGCATGGTCATTGTTGCAGACGGTTCCAGACCCGCGGCCCGCCGCCTGGCGCGGGTGCTCAACAGCGACCCGGCCATGGGCGTGATACGCCATGCGGATGCGGGCTATGACCTTGCGGTCAAGACGGCGCAGGAACACGCGGTGGACATCCCGGGAGTGACGCGGTGAAACACCTGTTGCTCTGGATGCTGGTGTGCGGCGTGCCCACGCTGGCCCGCGCACAGGAGACTCCCTCGCCGCCAGGCGAGGAGGAGCCCAGCCGCGCCCTGGAGCCCGAAGCAGAAACCCCCGCCGAACCAGCGCCCGAACCGCCTGCCGAAACAACGCCGCCCCCGACGGAAACTCCAGCAGCGGAAGAACCGCCCCGGCGTGGCAGGCTGGATGATGATGACGACGGAGACCGCGCGGTGGTGGGCAACCGCCCCCCGGCCGATGGAAGCAAGGTCCGGCGCCCGCCCCCGCCGCCGCCTCCCAAGCCCAAGGCAACTGTCCAGCGGGACAAGGACGGCAAGGTCATTCTGCCCACGCCACCGCGTCCCCTGGCGGACCTGGTGGCGCCCAACCGGTCGCAGCTGTCCGGCCCCCAACGGGCCTGGGTCACCGGAGCACAGGTGTTGTGGGGGGCCGTGTTTGGCGGTGGCGCGTTTGTGTGCGGGGCGTGCGCGTGCCCCCCGCTGTTGTTGGCCACGGTGTTTGGCGGGCCGCTCATTGGTGCGGTGGCCATGGGCCTCTACATGATGGTGGTGGCACCGCTGCACGTTGGGATGGCGGCGCTGGGGCTGTTTGTGCCCGCGTATTTTCGTGACCCGGATTGGGTGGCGGGTGCGGCGGGGGTGGCCGGCGTTGCCGCGGTGGACCTGCTGGCGTTGATGGCGGGCGGAATTGTGGCCACCGCGGTGGTGTTGCGGTGGGCCCCCTCCCCGTCCAACAGCACCATCAAGCTGCGCGGCCCGGTCCCCTTGGCGTTGCTGCCGGAGCTGCGCGGAACAGACCTGGCGCTGGCGCTCAACGTGTTGGCCGTGACCTCGGTGATGGTGTTTGTGGCGCCCCTGGTGGGCGTGGGGCTGTACACGTTGGTGGGCCTGCTGCGCGGTGACCCGGCCCCCCAACTGGAAGCCAAGGTGGAGCCGGGCCGGGCCACCAGGACGCCGGATGCACCCGCGCCGCGCCGCAAGCGCCGCACCCGTCCCCGGAGCGCGCCATGAACGTGCTGGTGTGGGCGCTGGGCGCCGTGTTGTTGCTCCAGGATGCCGCGGGCCTGCCTCCCGCGCCGGAACCGCTTCCGCCGCCACCGGCGCAGGAGACCCCCGCGGTGACCCCGCCGGTGGACGGGGACCCGCCAGCAACCACGCGCCGGCGCCGCCGCAAGAAGCCGCCCGCCGAAGCCACGCCAAGCCCGCGCAAGACCACGCCGCCGCCGTCCACCCGCCGCCGCCGGCCGGACGGCAGCACCGGCACCGCGCCCCGCCGCAAGGTGGAGGCACCCGCCCGCGTGGAGCGGCCCAACCCGTGGCTGCCCAACCTTCGCGCGGCGCCGTTGAGCACACGTGAACGCCTCATGGTCCTTGCCGCGCAGGGTGCCTGTGCCGTGGTGGGCGTGGTGGGCACGTTGGGCCTGACCGGTGGCGCGGCGCTGGTGGGACGTACGCTGGACCGCCCCGCGGGTGGCCTGGCGCGCGCCCCCATCCCGTTGGGCGGGACGCTGCCGTTGCTGGTGGGCGTCACCGCCGGCGCCCTGGCCACGGGTGCCTGCGTGGCGGGCGTGGGCTTGTTGGCCGAACGCCGCATCCTTGCACCCGCCGCCGCCGCCACCGGCGTGGTGACGGCGTTGTTGGTGGGGCTCAGCGGCGGCATTGCCGTCATTGCGTGGCCCATGGCCAACACCACGCGCAATTTTGCCATCCGGGAAAATGCCATGGCCTGGACGCTCATTGGCTTTGCCGTGGGCGCCCCGCTGCTTGCGGTCTTGGGCTGGCACCTGGGTGCCATGCTTCAACAATGGCAGGAGCGGGAACAGTTCAAGGCGGATGTGCAGGCCGCCGAGCTGGCCTTGGTTGACGACGCCCGCAAGGCGGAAGAAAAGGCCCGCCAGCCCCAACCCGAGCCTCCCCCGATGGTGGAGCCGGTGCCAGACGCGCCGGCGCCTGATGTGGTCCCCGCGCCGCAACCACAGCCAACGCCGGAGCCCTCCCCGGAGCCTGCGGTCCCGCCGGTGGAGCCCGCTCCCACTGTCGACGCTGTGCCCGAACCGCCACCGTCCTCCACGCCCCAAGCGCCCTGACCGGGCAAGCGCCGCTTTCAAGGACCGCCCCATGTTTGTGGTGAGGAACATTGGCGTGTTGTGCACCATGGACGGGCCCGCCGGTGACGTGCTGGGCCGCGTGGAACATGCCGCGCTGGTGGCGTCAGATGACCTCATCACCTGGACCGGGCCGGAGAAGGACCTGCCGCCCATCCCCGCCGGCACCCGCCAGGTGGACGCTGAAGGTGGCGCGCTGTTGCCCGGCCTGGTGGAGTGCCACACGCACCTGGTGTTTGCCGGGACCCGCGTGGCGGACTACGCGCGCCGTTCCCGCGGCATGACCTACCAGCAGATTGCCGCCGAAGGTGGCGGCATCATCACCACCGTCAAAGCCACCCGTGATGCCAGCGAATCAGACCTGGTGGACCTGGCCCTGCCCCGCCTCAAGACGTTGTTGCGCCACGGCGTGACCACCTGTGAGGTCAAGAGCGGCTACGGCCTGACCCTGCAGGATGAGCTCAAGATCCTTCGCGCGGTGCGGGTGTTGGGCGCGTTGCAGCCCGTGGAGCTGGTGCCCACGTTTCTGGGTGCACATGTGGTGGCGCCGGAATTCCGCGAAAATCCCGACCGCTACGTGGACCTGGTGTGCGCGGAGATGATTCCCCAGGTGGCCGAAGCCAGGCTGGCGCGTTTTGCCGACGTGTTTGTGGAACAGGGCGCGTTCACCCCGGCGCACGCCCGGCGCATTGCCAAGGCGGCCTCAGACGCGGGGCTGGGCATGAAGCTCCACGTGGACCAGCTGTCTGACGGCTCCGGCGCGGGCCTTGCCGCCGAGCTGGGCTGTGTGAGTGCTGACCATCTGGACCACGCCACCCCAGCCGGCATTGCGCTGCTGCAACGTGCGGGCACCGTGGCGGTCCTGCTGCCCAGCGCGCAGGTGTTCCTGGGTCACGCACAAAAAGCGCCCGCGCGGGCGCTGCTGGACGGGGGCGTTCCCGTTGCCATTTCAACGGATTTCAACCCCGGCACCAGCCCGTGTTTGCACCCGCCGCTGGCCGGGACGCTGGCGGTGGGCCTCTACGGGATGAGCGTGGATGAAGTGCTTTTGGGACTCACCCGGCAGGCCGCCGCAGCCCTGGGCCGCAAGGACCTGGGACGTTTCTACGTGGGTGCGCCCTGTGACGCGTTGCTGCTCAAGCACAGCCGCCCCGAAGACCTGCTGTATGAGATGGCCGGTGACCCCGTGGCTGCGGTCATCAAGGCCGGGCGCGTGGTGTACCGGGATGACCCGCACCGCCTGCCCAACTGAACAACAAAACACAAAACAAACACCCCACGTCCCAGCCTTGGAGAGGCGCGGGACGCGGGGTGAAGGTGCTTGATGAAACCGGTTGGCGTCCCGAAAGAGGACGCCAGGTCTCACTTCTTGGCGGCAGCGGCCTTGGTCTTGGCGGCCTTGGCAGCCTTGGCCTTGGCGGCGGGCGTCTTGGACGTGGACGCCGCGGCAACCTGGCCCAGCTCCACCTTCTCACCACGCGCCAGCTTGTTGGCCAGCAGGGCCAGGCGGGACACGCGGCGGGAGACGTTGCGCTTGTGGAAGACGTTCTTGCTGCCGGCACGCGTCAGGGCCACCTGGGCGGCCTTGATGGCGCTGCCCACTTCGGCGGGCGTGCCCTCGGTGGTGCGGGCCTTCTTCACGGCGGTGCGAACGGCGCTCTTCATGGCGGCATTGTGCGCGCGGCGCTTCTGGTTCTGACGGTAGCGCTTGGCGGCGGAGGGATGGTTGGACACGGACAAGCTCCTCTGGTGCAATCAACGGGACTGGCTGTACCCAGCCCCTCAAAAGAAAGGGCGGACCTCGTACAGGGACGGTGGTTGGTGGTCAAGGGTGTGGAAGGCGTGATCCGCCCGCGCTGCGCGGTTCACGGGGTCCGCAGGGCCTGCCGCAGGAAGCGTAGGTTGGATTCGGCCAGGCGTTCCGGGAGGACGGGGACGCTCACGCGCATGATGATGCGGCCGGTGGCCACTGTGGCGCTGTCTGGCTGGTTGGCGCCCTGGGTGATGTTCACGGTGATGTCTGAAAATTCCAGCCGGCCAAATGCCGCGGTGTTGACGCCGCTGGCCTGGGCGGTGACCACCTGGTTGGAACCAAAGGGCTGCACATCGGCATAGGTCTGGTTGCGGCGGAACCCCACGTTGCCCCGCTGCAGCACAAACGTGAACTGGTCTGACGGCGTGTTGGGCTGTGCGGCGGCCAGCTGGTTGTTGGGGCTCAGCAGGCTCAGGGGGAGGTTCTCCAGGACCATCAAATCTGTCCGGCGCACCTGATGGAGGAGGTCCTCCTGCGCCGCGGCGGGCAACGCGGCCAGGTCATCCTCCGGGTCAAAACGCGCACCGGACAGGAAGATGGCCACCCGCGGTTCGGGCCGGTCCACCACGCGCGCAGCACCGGCGCCCCCGTCCACACTGGTGGTCCGGTCCACCACGGCAAACCCGGTCTGGCTGGGATCAAACTGGCCGCGGTCACTCAGAGTTTCTGTGGTGCTCACCAGGGAAAACGGGCCAAAACACCCGCCCCCAAACAGGCCGCCCAGCAACACCAGCGCCCGAACCGGTCTCACGGGATCACCGTGCCGGGGTTGACGTTGAACAACGCGTAGAGGCCCAGGGTGGCCAGGTTGGTCTCCGCCACGCGTTCGCTCACGGTGTCCGCCGCCAGGCTGCCGGAGAGTGTGCCGGTGAGCGCGTCCTCCGGGTCGGTGGCGGCCTTCTCCACGGTGACCTTCACGGTGAGCGTGCTCTGCGCGCCCAGGGCGCGGTTGACGCTGTTGAGGGTCACTTCCACCACCGCGCGCGTCCCAAAGGGCCGGTAGTCCTGGCACAAGAACCGCGGCGACCCGCTGGGGCACGTGTACGGCGCATTGCGGCGCACCGGGGCGCGGCGGAACCCCACACGCGCGGTGAAGCCGGCGGTGACGTCGGTGGCGCTGGGGTCCACCACGCGGAAGAACGGCTCTTCGGTGGTGCGTATCAACGTGGTCTTGTACGTCTTTCCCACTTCCAGCTCATTGCTGTTGGCCCATTCCAGGCTGATCCAATCATGGTTGGCAATCTCCTGTTTGAGCTCGGCCAGGTTGGTCCCGTTTTGTGAGGCCTGGTCCTGCGCGGCGTCAAAATACGCGTACACGCCGCTGGCAATGAACCGTGAGGACGGGTTGGTGGCCAGCTGCGGCGCCGGGGACAGCTGGTCCACAAACGCAAACACGGTTCCGGTGGGCTCAAAAAAAGCGCCATTGATGCGGCCGGAAAACAGGCTGATTCCACCGCAGCCCGCCGCCACGGCGCCCAGCACAGCCAAACCCAGAAATTTCGTCCTACGCATGGGTCACCCCCAACACGGCAGCCATCCACCAAACGCGCGCCGTGTATCCCGCAGCGCCCCACCCCTTCAACGCCTGGCTTTCACCGCCGTGGCACACAGGCCCACCACAAAACCACCCAGGTGCGCCCAGAACGCCGTCCCGGCGGCCTGCGCGCCGTGCTCCAGGCTGGCAAACGCCTCCACGGCCTGAAGCACCACCCAGCCCGCCACCGGCACCCACGCGCGAACGTGCACGCGCCACACAAACACCAACAGTGGCAGCCGTCCTCCACCCAGTTCCCACAAAAACGCCCCCATGACGCCGGAAATGGCCCCGGACGCGCCCAACAGCGGCGTGGCGGATCCTGGTGCGCTCAGCACGTGGAGCAACGCGCCGCCCAACCCGGACAACACGTAGGTGCCCAGCAGGCCGCGGTGGCCCAGGCGGTGTTCGGCGGGGCCGCCAAAGGCCCACAGGAACCACATGTTCCCAAACAGGTGCCCCAGCCCGCCGTGGAGGAACATGTGCGTGACCCAAGGCGCCACCATGGCTGCGGAGGTTGGGTGCAACGCGGCCTGCGGCGTGAGTGCCCACCGCGTCACAAACTGTTCCCCGTGGCGGGACAAACCCGTCACCTCCACCACAAACGCGGCCAGGTTGAGCAGGATGAGCAACCCTGTCACATAGGCCACGCCGCGGCGTTGTGGGGTGTCGCGCAGCGGCAGCAGCATGGGCTGCTGGTTAGCACCCAAACAGCTTCACACGGAGGTTGTTCATGGCTGGCGCGCTGCTCACCACCCCGCAACAACGCCTGGACGCCCTGGCGCGCTGCAAGACCATTGCGGTGGTGGGCCTGCAGGACAATCCCCAACGGCCCGCCTACGGGGTGGCGCGCGTGCTCCAGGCCCGGGGCATCAAGATTTATCCGGTGCACCCCGCCGGCGGTGAGACGCTGGGAGAGCCCATCCTGCGCCACCTGGTGGACCTGCCGGTGCGGGTGGACATGGTGGACGTGTTCCGCAATCCGGTGCACCTGCCGGCGCTGCTGGTGGAGGTGCTGGCGCTGCCGGCGGAAAAACAACCCTGGCTGTTGTGGTTCCAGGACGGCGTCATCCACGAGGAAACCGCGCAACGCGCGGTGGCCGCGGGCTACAGCGTGGTGATGGATGACTGCACCGCGCGCCGGTCCATGCAGCTGCCCTGACTAACGCCGCACCGCCATGGGAATCCCGGACCCGGGACCACGCGCACCGTCGGTGGAGGGGAGATCCTTGCGGGGTGGCGCATCCGCCGCGTGTTGCAGTGCTTCTGCCAGGTCCAGGACCAGTTGCATGAGTTGTGGCAGCGTGGCGGCGGGGACCTCCCCTTGCGGGAGCACCAGCGTCAGGCCCAAGGCGTCCACGTCCAGGCGTATGACGTCACGCTGGGCCAGCGCCAGGTTCTTGCGCGCCAGCTGCACTTCTGGGGTCCACACCATGCCGCGGACGGTGTCTGGCTCCACACACGTCACATCAAACCCAGGCAGCACCGGCGTGCGGTCATCATCCGCCAGGGACACCTGGCGGGCGCAAAATGCCTGGCGCTCCGGAACCACCAGGCCGCGCACGTGCAGCTCCACGGCGTCCACGGTTTCCGCAGCGCCACGTGTGCGCACATGCCGCGCCACCACGGTGAGCTCCCCCTGCGTCTTGGTGAGCGTGGGGGCCGCCAGCAACCCGTGCTGGGTGACCTGCAGCCCCTTGGCCTCTCCCAGCGCCACCAGGCGGCGCTGCCGCGCACGGCGCGCGTACACATGGGCGCCCGCGCCCGCGGCCAACAGCCCCAGCGGAACCACCGTGAGCAACACCAGGCCATCCAACATATGCCGCCAGCGTACCACGCGTGGTGACGGCGGAGCGCGGGCGCCTTAGGATCCACCACCATGCGGTGGATCCTCTGGCCGGGGCTTGGGCTGGTTGTGGGGCTGGGCTGGGGGTGGTGGGCGCAGTCCCCGCTGGCGGGCCTCTTTGTGGGCGCGCTGCTGGGGGCCGGGTTGGGTCTTTCCCTCGCCATTCCGCGCGAAAGGCGGGGCGTGCTGGCGCTGCCGTCCTGGCAGGCGGTGGTGGGCGCGGTGTGCCTGGGCCTGGGCAGCGGCGGCATGGTGTTCCCGGCCACATTTTTTGATCCCACCTGGGTGCTGTGGAACCTCCCTGAAGTGGGCGAATCCGACGGCGTGATCCTCCACACCGACGCACCGGACCCGGCGCGGGATGCCACCCTGGTGGGCTTTCTGCAGGCCCTGCGTGGCGTCCTGGGGGAGCGCGTCTACAACCCCGGTCCCACGTCCTGCCGCGTGCGCATCTATCTCATCCGTGATCGCGCGCTCTACGACAAGGTGCGGCACTTTGGCGGCGGGGAATTTGGGTTCCACCGTCCCAACACGCTGCGGGGTCCCGCGGTGGTGGTCCCGTCCGACGCTGGCGTGGGGTCCCTCACCCACCATCTGGCCTACCACCACCTGGCCTGCAGCGGGCCGTACCCGCGTTTTGCGGTCACCGGTGCCGCCACGTTTTTGGAGAAGCTGGTGGCCGTCAGGCATTCCAACGTGTGGCATGTGGGCCTGGGCTACCGGCACACCTGGCGTGAAACGGCCATCCAGGACGGGCTTGGCGGCGCGGATTTGACGTCGCTGTTGCGGGACGGGACGGACCAGAACCTGCTGCGCGCGTTTTTTGTGTTCCTCCACCACCACGGCTGGCTGCGCCCGTTGATGCGCGCCATGGAAGCCAGGGCACCGCTGGACGGGAGCCTTTTTCTCGCCGTCACCGGGAAGGACACCGCCGCGCTGGAGGCCCAATTCAAGCACTGGTACCGGACCGAAGGATCCCAGGTGCCGCAGGTGGAGGCCTCCTTTGTGTTGGCCGGGGCCACCGGCGCGCTGGCGTGGAATCCGGACCGCGGGATGTGGCTGCTGCCCAACCCGTCCATGGCCATCCCCATGCTGCCGGGCGCGTTGTGAACCCTGCTACGGTGCCCCGCCATGGCGGAGCGTGACGCAGAAATCCAGATCAAGGGCACGCCGTTTCTCAGCGTCCTCTCGGCGCTCCAGCACTGGAAGGGCGTGGAGGCCGCAAACAGGGTGCGGCAGGCCCTTCCGGGTGAGGTGGGCAACGCCGTGCGCCTGGGGACCCTGTTGGTGGCCGGCTGGTACCCGGTGGCGTGGTACCGCGCGCTGTATGAGACCATTCTGGCGCAGGTGGGCGGCGGGGATGAGACCGTCAGGCACCTGGGCCGCACGTCCACCGAGTTGGACGCCAAGGGCATCTACCGGCTGGTCTTCAAGATCCTCAGCCCGCAAGCGGTGTTCAGCCAATCCGCCAAGCTGGTCAACCAGTATTTCTCCGGCGTGACGCTTCAGGTGGAGGAGCTCCGGGACGGGCACGCCCGCGCCAGGTACGTGGGATTCCGCGGGTTCAACCGCGTGTTGTGGCTGGAACTCATGGCGTCCGGGGAACGGGTGATGGAACTTGCCGGGGCCAAGGCGCTGAAGTCCCGCGTGCTCAAAGGCGGCGGGGACCAGGATGCCGAGCTGGATTTGGACATCACCTGGCAGTGACGACGCCTGGCGTCTGCACCGGATGGAACAGTCTTACGCGGCCGCGGCCGCCATGCCCGCGTGGCGCGGGCGCATGACGGGGGGAAGTTCGCTCAGGGTCACCCACTCCAACGCGTGCGGGCTGGCCAAAAGCGCCTTCACCAACGCCACGTGCAGCGCGTGGCCGGCCTTGTGGAGCTCCACCCGTCCCAACAACGGGGCACCAAGCAGGTAGAGGTCCCCCAGCGCATCCAGCACCTTGTGACGCACAAACTCATCCGGCGCGCGCAACCCGTCCGGGTTGAGAATGGACACCTCATCCACCACCACGGCGTTCTCCAACGACCCGCCGCGCGCCAGGCCCATCTTGCGCAACATCTCCACTTCACGCGCAAACCCAAAGGTGCGCGCGTGTGCCAGGTCCTGGCAGAAGCGGTCCCCGTCCACCGGACCATCAAACACCTGGCGGGTGATGAGCGGGTGCTTGAAATCAATGGCGCAGCGCATGTGCAGCCCGTGGCTGCCCGGCCCCACCGCGGCGCGTTTGTCCCCGTCCAGCACGTCCACCTGCGCCACCACGCGGGCCACCTTGCGGGACGCGGCCTGCTCCACCACCCCGGCCTCCTGCAGCAACGCCACCCAGGCGCGCGCGCTGCCATCCATCACCGGGACTTCCGGGCCGGTGACCTCCACCCGCGCGTTGTCCACGCCCATGGCCCACAACGCCGCCATGACGTGTTCCACAGTGGACAGGGTCACGCTGTCTTTGCCCAGCATGGTGGCCAGCCGGGTATCCACCACGTGGCTCACCCGTGCCGGCAGGTCCGTCACCACCGCGGTGTCCGTCCGGACAAACACAATTCCCGCGCCTTCCGGCGCCGGTTTGATGGTCAGCTTGATGTCCGCGCCGGTATGGAGACCCACGCCGTGCGCGCCAACCACCTTTGCCACCGTCTGCTGCCGGGTCATGGACGCCCTCGAGCCCCCGAAAACGCAATGAGATCAAGCCTTGAGCAAGATGTGTGCCCAGCATCACACCCCAGCGCCCACGACGGAAACGGCGCGTCCGGACGCGGATGCGTGACTGACAAACCAGTCAACGGGGTGTGAACGGGCGCGCGGCTGTGATTCCAAGGCACACCCCATGTGGGCCTCCGGTTCACACCCGGCCACCAAAAGTTGACGCCACGGCCGGCACGGGCGGACGCTGCCGCCATGAGCAAAGTCATGGGGATGATTCTTGCCGGTGGAGAGGGACGCCGCCTGTGGCCGTTGACGGCGGACCGGGCCAAACCCGCGGTGCCTTTTGGCGGGAAATACCGGCTTATTGACTTTGTGCTCAGCAATTTTGCGCATTCCGGCTTTTTGCGCCTCAAGGTCCTCACGCAATACAAAAGTGAATCCCTCAACGTCCACATCAGCCGGGGCTGGCGCCTGTCCACCCTGTTGGACAACTACATTGAGGTGGTGCCGCCGCAGCAGCGCATCAACCGGGACTGGTACAAGGGCAGCGCAGACGCCATCTACCAGAACCTCAACGTCATTGCGGATGAGAACCCCGACGAGGTTTTTGTCTTTGGCGCGGACCACGTCTACCGCATGGACCTGCGTCCCATGTACGCGCTGCACCAGAAGTCCAAGGCCGCCTGCACCGTGGCCGCCCTGCCCGTCCCCCTCAAGGAGGCGCACCAGTTTGGCGTGCTGGAGGTGGATGAAAACTGGCGCATGATCGGCTTCCAGGAAAAGCCCAAGAACCCCAAGCCCATGCCCACCAACCCCAACATGGCGTTGATTTCCATGGGCAACTACCTGTTTGACCGCCGTGTCCTGGTGGACGAGGTCACCCGGGATGCGCCCCTGGAGACCAACCATGACTTTGGCCGGGACATCATCCCCGGCCTGCTGGGCCGTTACCCGGTGTTTGTCTATGACTTCATGCAGAATGAAATCCCGGACGTCCACAGCGACGAGAAGGGCTACTGGCGGGACGTGGGAACCATTGAGGCCTATTTTGCGTCCAACATGGACCTCATTGCGGTGAAACCCACCTTCAACCTCTACAACCAGGCCTGGCCCATCCTCACCTCCAACCGCACCCTGCCCCCCGGCAAGTTTGTCTTTGATGACCCCGGCAGCCAGCGGCAGGGCCTGGCGTTGAACTCCATGGTGTCAGACGGCTGCATCATCTCCGGTGGCCGGCTTCGGCGGTGCATCCTGGCGCCGGAAGTGCGCATCAACAGCTACAGCGAGCTGGAAGACTGCATCCTGTTTGACGGGGTGCAGGTGGGCCGGCGGTCCCGCATCCGCCGGGCCATCATTGACAAGAACGTGCACGTGCCCCCGGACAGCGTGATTGGCTATGACGCCGAGGCCGACAAAAAACGTTTCCACGTTTCAGACAGCGGCATTGTGGTGGTCCCCAAGGGATTCCAGTTCACCTGAAACACCGTTGGGGCGCGCACGCGTGTGGTTTCCGGGCCCACCGTCCAACCTTGCCGCCCCGCCCCGCTTGCGTGCCTTCAAGCCAAACCGTAAGCAGCCAGAACGTCCCTTCTGGCGCGTCCCCTGTGGGAACGCCCCATTTCCCAAGGAGCAGTGACCATGCGTGAAGCCGTGATTGTGGATGCCATCAGGACCGCCCGGGGCAAGCGCAAGGGCACGTTTGCTGCCACCCACCCCATGGACCTGGTGAGCCATCTTTTGCAGGCCATGGCCAAACGCAACCCCAAGCTCCCGGTGGAGAAGGTGGATGACGTCATCCTGGGCTGCGTGACGCCGGTGGGCGAACAGGGCTTCAACATTGCGCGCGGCGCGGTGCTGGCGGCGGGGTATCCCATTGAAGTGCCGGGAACCACCATCAACCGGTTTTGTGGCAGCGGCCAGCAGGCGGTCCATTTTGCGGCCCAGGCCATCATGGCCGGTGAGATGGACATCTGCCTGGCGGGCGGCGTGGAACACATGACGCGTGTGCCCATGGGCAGCGACGGGCTGGGTGGGGACGGACCGTTGTCCAAGGCCATGCTGGACCGCTGGCCCAACCTGGTCCCCCAGGGATTGAGCGCAGAGATGGTGGCGGAAAAGTGGGGCTTCAACCGCACCCAGGTGGATACTTTTGCGCTGGAAAGCCAGAAGCGCGCCGCCAATGCCATTGAAAAGGGATATTTCAAGAATGAAATCATCCCCATGGAAGTGACCGACCTGGAGGGCAACAAGAAGACGCTGGCGGTGGATGAACACGCCCGCCCCTCCACCACCTTGGAGGGCCTGGGCGCGCTCAAGAAAGCGTTCAAGGAGGACGGCGTCATCACCGCGGGCAACAGCAGTGGCATTGTGGATGGTGCGTCGCTGCTGCTGGTGATGGAGAAACAGCTGGCGTTGTCCCTGGGGCTCAAGCCGCGCGCCCGGGTGATGGCCATGGCAGTGGCCGGCAGTGACCCCGTCATCATGCTCACCGGCCCCATCCCGTCCACCCAGAAGGCGCTCCAGAAGGCCAAGTTGAAAATCGGCGAGATTGACCTCATTGAAATCAACGAGGCCTTTGCGCCGGTGCCCATGGCGGTGATGAAGGATCTGGGGATGGACCACGCCAAGGTGAACGTGAACGGCGGGGCCATTGCCCTGGGCCACCCGCTGGGCGCCAGCGGCGGCATCCTGTTGTCCACGCTGCTCAATGAGCTGGAGCGGCGGGACGCGCGTTACGGTCTGTCCACCATGTGCATTGGATACGGCATGGGCATCACCTGCATCCTGGACCGCAAGGTCTGATTTTTACTTAAGAAACGGCCTTTGTGGTTGCGTCCAAGGCTGCGTTTGTGACCCCCTTTTGGCGGCTGGGGGTTGAGTTCTGCCCTCCACTCAACAATACCCCCCCGCCCTTCCCCCGGGGGGGGTGGAGTAGGCCA
>Ga0154020_10002027_pt1 | contig 24737 bp, 24 predicted proteins | sample Klosneuvirus_201_FD_109709 | JGI IMG/M metagenome (GOLD analysis project Ga0154020, IMG submission 109709) | Active sludge microbial communities from wastewater, Klosterneuburg, Austria - Klosneuvirus_20160825_MG | ecosystem: Engineered > WWTP > Aerobic digester > Activated sludge | place...
AGCAAGCGAGACAAGAAGGACAAAGGTGAGGCCGAGGGAGTTTACATTCCGGTAAATGACCGAGGCCGAACCGAAGTCCGACGCCGTATCGCGAAGCTTTTGACAAATTTGGCGTCCCCTGCGGGATTCGAACCCGCGTATCCACCGTGAAAGGGTGGTGTCCTGGGCCTCTAGACGAAGGGGACGAGGACTAAAAAAATCCCGGTTTTCTTATGGAATTGAATGGTGAGCCCGGATGGATTCGAACCATCGACCCGTACATTAAAAGTGTACTGCTCTACCAACTGAGCTACGAGCCCGCTTCAACCATTAAACCCAAAAGAATCTGTACAGTTATATGCACCAATCTCGGGAGGCTTTTATTTACAAGGGTCCCCAAAGGGTGTCAATCGCCTTTTTGCAGTGTTTTCGCGGGGATTCACTTCGATTGCTTTTTCCGGGTGATTGCCCTAATCTTTCGGCATCTTACATGTGAGGTTGGGTGCTGATGACTGTGATTAAACGCGACAAAAAAGATTCCTCCTCGGACCTTGTGACTGCACTCGACAAGCTGATTCCTCTCCTGTCCAATCAGGGCGAAGAAGACGCGGTGGCCTGTCTTAAAGATGCGATGGAGCTGCTACGGAAATCTCAACCAGGTCATGCCGACCATAAAAAAGCCGTCGCCGAAATCATCGACGCCTTTGAGGGTGACCACGAACTCAACGCCTATACCTTGCACGCCAAATCCGGCGAATGGTCTGAAGCCGAAGAGCTGTCAATCGCGAGCAATCGCGTCCTAAGCCTTGCACTGCGAATGCGCTGATATGCGGCCAGGCCTTTTTCTGCTGTGTAACTCGTTGCCATGATTTTCACGGAACTTGCTTATTGGCTGGCGGCAGCATTATATCTTGTCGCCATTCTTAACTGCTTTCATATCCTTTATGAGCGTCAGTCTCCGTCTGCTACTTTTGCCTGGATTGTACTCAATCTTGCGCTCCCCATTCTGGGAGTGCCGCTATTCTTCCTGCTGGGGAAAAACCGCATTCGCGGCTACCTGAAAAAGAGGACTCGGGCTGAAATCGCCTTCTCTCCGCATGCCGAGTCCATTGCCGCTAAATACCGGCACCCTTCCGGGGGTTATTCCATCCCTGCGGAAATTGACCAACTACATGGCACTTTTGAGCGGGTTTTTGGCAAATTTGGGCCGGAATTTCAGTCGCATCCCAATCTCGTGCAGCTTCTGGTCGACGGCAAGCAGACTTTCGATGCGATTTTTCGGGCTATCGCTTCTGCGCGAAGTTACATTTTTGTTCAGTATTACATTTTGCGTTCCGACCGGCTGGGACTGGAATTGAAGCGGCTTCTCATCGCCCGCGCCAACGCCGGTGTTCGCGTCTACCTGCTCTATGACGACATGGGATCCTTCTGGCTTTCACAGGAATACATTAAGGATCTCGTCAATTCGGGTGTGGTCGTCGCACGCTTCCTGCCAGTTCGCAGCTTGAAGCGGGGCATGCAGATCAATTTCCGCAATCATCGCAAGTTGGTCGTTGTCGACGGCGTGACCGCATTCACCGGTGGTCTGAATATCGGTGAAGAATATGCGGAACGGCGATTTCGTAATCGTTCTAAACGTGCAGGAGGGAATCTCTGGCGCGACTCCCATGTGCAATTGGCCGGCCCCGCCGTCGCGCAACTGGAAGAGGTCTTCCTCGAGGACTGGCATTTCGCCACGGGAGTTGCACTTGAAGTCAGTACCCAGGTGACCGATGAATCCGCATCCATAACCACATTTCCGACCACGGCTGTGCCAAAAAAGTGCTTTGTTCACGTCGTCCCGTCCCAGCCCACAGACGAGTCTCTTATCGGTGTTTTGCTATTCATGCAGATTATTCAATCGGCGAAAAATCGCCTCTGGATCGCCACTCCCTATTTTGTCCCGGACACCACACTCATGCGGGAGCTGGAGCTTGCGGCTTTGCGCGGTGTGGATATCCGCATTATCGTACCGAAAAGATCTGACAGCCCCGTCGTTCAATGGGTGACGCTATCCTACGCCGAGCAACTAATGAAAAGCGGCGTGAAATTCTGCCTTTATCATCGTGGTTTCATGCACCAAAAACTGGCTCTGGTTGACGATTCGATGGCCGTCATCGGGTCTACCAACTTCGACAACCGCGCCCTGTATCTAAACTTTGAAACAACTTTGCTGATCCACGGAAAAGAGTTTGCGGCGGAGGTCGAGTCTGTCCTAAACAATGACCTGAGCGGCTGTCGATATTACCGTCCAGCTACGCAACCGGTGCGCAGGTTCTGGCTCAAGCTGCGGGAAAACTTCGCGCGACTCCTGGCACCATTACTCTGAAGGCAAAAAATGATTCACCTCAAAACCCTTCTTGCACTCGGGTTCCGCCCTTTTTTTCTCGTCAGTGGCATCGCAGCGTTCCTGTTGATTCCGCTATGGCTGCTGGTTTACGCCGGCGTGATTGATCCCTCTGTCACCGGCTGGCAGAACCCAATATACTGGCATGGTCACGAGATGATTTTTGGCTTTGGTTTTGCCGTGGTGGCGGGATTTCTAGCGACCGCCACGCAGAACTGGACAGGGATTCCCGGTATCTCAGGCTGGCGCCTTGGGCTGCTCGTTGGGGTCTGGATTGCTGCCCGGCTTAGTCCCTACATCGGACTGGGCGGGACATGGGGTTACGCAATTACGGACCTGTCTTTTGCGATTCTGTACACGGTGTTCATTTCGAAGTACCTGCTCGCTCCCGGCCAGCAGCGCAACTGGATTTTATATCTGGTGTTTCTCATGATGCTTGGCGGGAACCTCGCCATCCACCTTGAAGCGATGGGGTATGCCACAGACATCGCTCGCCGAGGGTTATATTTTGGATTGTACGGCATTCTGGCTGCGATCATTCTCATCGGAGGGCGAGTGATTCCTTTCTTTACTCGCAGTGCAACCGGAGCGGACGTCTCGATCAAGCCAAAACTTGAAGTCCTCGCCTATATCTCCGTTTTTCTATTTGCGGTGGTGGAGGGTGTGATCGGCCACCCACTGGCGATTGCAGTCTGCGGTCTTCTTGCCGGGGTCATCCACGCGATCCGCTGGTCGGGCTGGGGATGGCGCAAAACCCTGGGGATGCCAGTTTTGTGGGTCCTGCATGCTGGCTATCTGTTTGTGATATCTGGATTTTTTCTTAAGGCCCTCGAGCCCTATATTGCCTTTCAGGGAATGCCAGGAACCCACGCATTTGGTGTCGGAGCCATTGGAATCGTCGCTTATGGCATGATGACCCGCGTCGCGCTAGGTCACACCGGTCGCATGATTAAACCGTTGAAATCCATTGAATTAGGGTATGTCCTGGTGATCACTTCGGCCATTGTGAGAATCGTCGGCACTGTCCTGCCGGGCGAGCTTTATCTGATAACGGTCATAACCGCCGGATCCTTGTGGACAGCAGCATTCGCCCTGTTCGTATGGACCTACGCGCCAATTCTGTGCCAGCCCCGGCTTGACGGCCGACCAGGTTAAATCGCGGGTTTCCCCCTACCGCAAATTTGGTGTAGTCATAGAACCACAAGATCTTGATAGGGAGGGGGTTGGCCCTGGCTATGAACACCCACACTTCAGTCACAGTACACTATTTTGCGGTCCTTCGTGATCAGGCGAACGCATCGGCCGAAACCATCCCTTTGTTGTTGGGCGACACCCCACTTTCTGTTTACGAACGACTGGCGCAACGCCATGGATTTCTGCTCGGATCTCACGATCTGCGAATGGCCGTGAATGATGAGTTCGTCGCAGGAGATCATGTTCTTAAATCGGATGACCAACTCGTCTTCATTCCTCCCGTTGCAGGAGGCTAAGTCGTGGAGAGTCCAAAAGAACCAGGCGACCTAATGACCCCTGACATCATGACCCCCGACAAACCTGCCGTTCCTGATATCCGCGTTCGCATCTCTGAGTCACCTGTTTATCTGCATTCGGAGCGCAACGCGATCATCGTACCGACCCGCTGCGGGGGACTGGTGTCTTTCGAAGGAATCGTTCGCGACACCAATCTTGGACGTCCCGTCGAGTTTATGATCTATGAGGCCTATGAAGCCCTCGCTATAAAGGAAATCACAAAGATTGGCGGAGAAGCCGCAGCGCAATTTGGACTCGCGGCGGTTTATGTCGTCCATCGGATAGGTCGCCTTGAAATCGGTGCGACGGCCGTCGTAGTTACGGCGATCGCGGGCCACCGTGGCGAGGCTTTTCTTGGGTGCAAGTACGTTATCGATCACCTTAAGGTCCGAGCGCCACTCTGGAAGAAAGAATTCTACGCTGACGGCACTCACAGCTGGCCAAGATGTTCAGAGCACGATCATGCCGCATGCTCAGCTCACACACATGAACGTTCATAAAATGAGTATGCTCGTGTCAAAGCCAGAAAACAGAGCTAAAGAAACCAACCGGCCCCGAAACCAACTTGTCCACAATCATGGCCAGAGTCATTTCTGGCACGAACATACAGGTCTGGCATTACTTTGCGGTGGTCGCTCGACGCGCTTGGGGACTGACAAAGGACTGTTCCGCCCCCTTGCCGACGAATCCATGGTTGCACGGGCACTACGCCTGCTTGGCAATCAGTTCACTGAAATCCTCGTGGTCGTGAAAGACGAAGAGCAGGCTCAGTTATATCGGCGGGAGCTGTCTGGACACGACCTCCCGGGCCAGTCGCTGCTAGTTGTTCCAGACCAAAGTGCAACTTCCGCAGCCCTCAGCGGTATCGAAGCTGCTCTTGGCGCTACCAAACTTCAGGCTATTGTGGTTTTACCGGTCGATCAGGTTGGAGTGCGAGCCAGGCACCTCGATGATTTGATTGCGGGATTTTCCCGCAGTACCGCGCCCGCTGCGGCGTATCTTGACACTGCGGCTTCGGACATCCTGCCTTTTCCCAGCGTTTGGAAGAAGTCTTCCTATGAACGCGTTGCTGCTTTGCGGGAAGGTGGCGCGCTAAGCGTCAAACGCGCCCTATCGGAACTTGAATCCTGTGTCGTGGCGGATCCGGCGAGCATGGCCCAACTCCGGCTCAACTGCAACACGTTGGAGGAATTCAGGGCGTATTTTGGCACGCCTCTTCACGACCCGTTCAACCGCCGCCTGCACTACCTCCGTTTTTCGCTGACCGAAGCCTGCAATTTGTCTTGCACCTACTGCCTCCCCGCAGGCTTCCCTGAGTGGTATCGCCACCGCGCACGTCTTAGTCTTGGTGACATTGAAAAAACACTGGGTGGCTTCAGACAGCTCGGGTTCCGCAAAGTCCGCTTTACCGGCGGAGAACCGACCGTCCATCCCCATTGCCTGGACGCAGTGCGCCTGGCAGCAGATCTTGGATTTGAAGATATCGGCCTGTCAACGAACGGATTGCTCCTGAAGGATGTCCGAAGCTGGCGAGACGCAGGACTTAACCGGATCAATTTCAGTCTGGACGCAATTGACGCAGAGGAATTCTTTCAGATTACCAAGTCCCGTGACGTTGACCGTGTGATCAATGCCGTTGACGAGGCCGTGCAGGCCGGGATCGAAACAAAAATCAACGCAGTGCTGCTACGCTCCATCAATTTAAAAAGCGCAGAAGCCATGATCGACTGGGCGCTGGCAAGGCCACTGACCATGCGGTTTATTGAATTGATGCCAACAGGTCTGAATCTCGGTTTCTCTGAACAGGAACGAGTTCTCGGGTCCGAACTCGAACCATTTCTGACCGCTCGCGGGCTACGGCCTGGCGCGAAGGGAGGAGTCGGACCAAACCTGCGGGGACCAGCGACAGAATGGACCGGTGGCCAGCATAGGGGAAAAATCGGACTCATAAATCCAATGTCGCAAAACTTTTGCGACGATTGCAATCGCCTGAGGGTGACTGCCCGCGGAGCGCTGCGGTTGTGTCTTTTTGGGAAAGGAGAAGCTCCGCTTCTTTTAGACTCCGCCACAACTGTGGCCGAAAGCGTGCGAACAGTTATTGGCCGCAAGCCGGAACGTCACCATCTGGAAGACAACGACGTTGGCAACGTCGCGACTTTTCGGACTATTGGCGGATAACACATAACACAGAGGGTTTTATGGGAGACTTTTCACATTTGAACGAGACCGGCGAAGCCGCCATGGTCGATGTCACCGACAAAGCAGCGACGTCGAGGACTGCTGTCGTCTCCGGGGCAGTGACCGTTTCGCCCATGTGCGCTGCTATGCTGACTACCGATTCCATTCGCGAGATCTGTGCCACGGCGAGGATCGCGGGAATTTCCGCTGCGAAAGAAACTGCCCGGCTTATTCCCATGTGCCATCCTCTACCCCTGACTAAAGTGGAGGTTGCCATTCTTTGGCATGATGGTGCTTTCGATTTAGTGGTCACCACCAAAACCAATGCTAATACGGGGGTTGAGATGGAAGCTCTCTGCGCAGCATCTATCGCTGGCGCGACCATCTACGACATGATCAAAGCAGTCGATCCTGCCGCTGTAGTCGGCCCTTTTATTCTCAAAGAAAAACACGGAGGCAAGAGCGGTATATGGACACGTGTTCCGGTAAATTGAAGACGGAAGGACATCTGATGCACCGCACCAGCGTGATCGTGTGCTCGGACCGCGCCTCTTCGGGAACCTACGAAGACAAAAGTGGACCAGCCGCACAGGCATGGCTGGAAAAAAAAGGCTTCCGGATCGGAGACTACGCGTTGATCGCGGACGACATCCAGCTCCTGAAACGAACCGTTTCGGAACACGCCGAAAGCCATAGCCTGATTGTCATCAGCGGTGGCACCGGCATATCCCCACGCGATATCACACCCCAGACCCTGCGCACCCTGTGCGATTACGAGGTCCCAGGACTGGGAGAAATGTTGCGGGCCGGAAGTATCAAATACTCGCTTAACGCCTATCTGAGCCGTTGCGGCGGATGGGTTCTGGGACATACGTTGGTTCTGGCACTTCCTGGTAATCCCAAGGCCGTAGTGGAACAGCTGGACATCCTCGCTGACTTGCTACCTCACGCCTTAAAAGCGGTGGCTGGCGCATGCGATCATCGGCGCCGCACCGATGAGACCAGGGATCCACCCCATGCTTAGCTATAGCCAGGCTCTGGAGATCGTGGCGGGGCTTAGGTGCGAGTTCACACCCGTCAGGATTCGACTATCCGAAGGGCTCGGAAGAGTGCTGGCAAGGCCGCTGTCTGCCACCATTCCATCCCCTCCCTTTACTAATGCGGCCATGGATGGGTTCGCGGTGCGGGCTGACACCGTAAGGACAGGCGCTCCCCTACACGTTGCTGGCACTGCGTTCGCAGGCAAAACTTCAGGTGAAGCGGACAGGGACCCGGGACCACAAAGCTGCATCCGAATTATGACCGGTGCTCCTGTCCCGGCATGGGCGAACGCGGTCATTCCTGTGGAGAATTCTGCGCCAGCAGGCACCAGCTCCGTTGTCTTTATGGATGAGGTGACCCCGGGGCAGCATATCCGAAAACTGGGAGAAGACATCGCTGAAGGTGCCGTGATCCTGGAGCAAAACACCCGCTTGACCCCGGAAACCCTGATGATGGCTGCTGCATTTGGACATGCAGAGGTCGACGTTTTTAGTCAGCCACAGGTTGTTATTGTTTCGACCGGGGATGAATTGAGGCCCCCCGGGACGAAGTTGGATCCCGGAGAAATTTTTAACTCGTCCGAGTACTTTCTTGCCGCGGCAGCTTCATCTGCGGGATTGAAAAATGTTTCAAAACTGCATCTCGCCGACCGGCCCGCCGAGGCTGAAGCGGCACTGGCAAATACTTTTGACGCTGCACAAAGCCAAAACACCGCCGTCATGATCATCACCACAGGGGCCGTGTCGGCTGGCGCAAAAGATTTCGTACCGGAAGTGGCACTCCAGCTAGGATTTGAACCAATGTTTCATAAAGTGGCGATTCGGCCGGGAAAACCGATATTTACCGCCAAAAAAGGTCGGCACATCTGGCTGGGGCTTCCGGGAAATCCCATTTCCACCGCTGCGACCTGGCACTATTTTGGTCGTCCTCTTCTGGCGTCTTGGGCTGGAATTCCGGTGCCCCAAAAAGTGGCAATGACGGTAACGACCGAAGTCCGAAAGCCCGAAGGTCTTAGGTGCTTCTTCCGGGCCCGTCACGAAGGGGGCCAGGTTACCGTTCTAAAGGGACAGGGAAGTGCGCATTTTCGGGCGTCCGCTTCAGCAAACGCCTATGTCGAATTGCCCGAATCGGTAGGGGTGATCAGCGCCGGAAGCATTGTCGAAGGTCTGTTGATTAACTGAAGAAAGAGCGCCTTTGCAGCCAACGGACCCTACGGACCGCCTTGCCTGATAGGGCGCAAACGCCTATAGTGAGGGGCCTGAGAACAAAATGTCGGATTCACTATTATTTTAGGGTGCTTCGCCGAGATTGATCCATCATCGTCATGCGCAAGCCAACGGGAGACCATGAAAAAAAGACCAGAACGTGTCGTGCAAATGCTGGGGAAGACCGTCCCCCTCGATTATTTTCTATACTCATGCCTTGAACGCGAAAGAATGACGAAGCATATCGATGGCTTGTCCAGTGGAATGGAACATTGGCCCCCGGTAGCGCATTTAGGTACAGCGCAAGGTCAGGAACGGCCCCCCTTTCCCGAGAGTCTTCAGGGGCATGACCTGAAGCAACTGATCGCGGAGCTGGATAAATGGTACCACGACCGCTATCCGGAGCTCGGACAGAGACGTCAGTTAACCTTTGAAATTCTGATCGAAATCATCGGCCCGTTTGTCATGTACACCCATGATCTCGCGACGTTGGTTCATATGAAGACGGGTCAGCAGCTTCCACCCCATAACAGCGCTGAGCCTTCAGCGGTAGCTTTTTGGGCGGACCTTCGCAAGAACCTTCAGGAAAACTTTCCGGAATATGCGGCCTACTTTGAACGTTACCTCGAATGGGCATTTGCGGCAGAGGTCGTTGAAAAATGGGAGCTGGGCAGCAGACCTCCTGTCGGAAAATATGCGCCACCTCTTCGCCTGCGCGGCGGACCGTCGCGGGGAGCTGGTGGCGGGCGAGAACGGGGACGTCCCGAGGGAGATCGTCCGCCACGCCAAGCTCACGCGGATCGTCCCCCGTCCGATCGTCCTGCACGGAATGACCGTCCGCCGCGAGAGGACCGCGATGATCGCGGTCCCCGCAGTGATCGCGGCCCCCGCGGTGATCGCGGCCCCCGCAGTGATCGCGGCCCCCGCGGTGATCGCGGCCCCCGCAGTGATCGCGGAGCCCGTCACGAAGGGAGCGGAGGAGGACCCTCTAGGTCTCCGGAAAAATCCAAAGAACTCGAAGATGCCGCGATGGCAGACGTCAATGCGGCAATTGAGCAGCTCCAAAAGAGCCCCAATATCACTGAAATTCTGCTGAAGCCGGCAAATAGTTTTTACCGGAGACTGCAGCATCAGCACGCCGTAGATTTGGGTTTTGTCACGAATTCTGTCGGCGAAGGCAGTGAAAGAACGGTAAAAATTTCGCGGGAATAAACATGATCAAGGACAGCGGCAAAGTTGTTTGCATCACCGGTGCCAGTGCCGGGATCGGTCGGGCAACGGCTGAGGTTTTCGCCCAGCAAGGCTGGAGCCTCGCCCTTGGTGCCAGACGCAAAGAGATTCTGGACGAACTCGTCCTCGACCTGACTCACCGGGGTTCGCCGCGGGTCGTAACAGCTGCTCTTGACGTGAGAGATGCAGAATCCGTAGAGGCCTTCTCTCGCAGTATCCTTAAGAGCTTTCAGACCATCGATGTGCTGGTCAACAACGCAGGTCTGGCTGCTGGCGTCGACAAGTTGGCGAGTGCCAAGACCTCCGACATCGAAGCGATGATGGAAACGAACGTCTTGGGTCTCTTGCGTGTAACACAAAAATTCCTGCCACAAATGCTTGAGGCCAATCATGGCCATATCATAAATCTCGGTAGCATCGCCGGACATGTCGTGTATGAAGGTGGCGGAATTTATTGCGCCACTAAACACGCGGTAGAGGCTATTTCCAAAACGCTGCGCCTCGAAGTCAACGGGACCAAAATTCGCGTGAGCAACATCGCCCCGGGTATGGTCGAAACCGACTTTAGTCTCGTACGTTTTCAGGATTCCGAAAAAGCTAAGGCCGTTTACAAAGGCATGACACCACTCAATGGTCATGACATCGCCGAGTGTATTTATTTTGCTGCAAGCCGGCCCGCTCACGTCAACATAGATGAAATTGTTGTCATGCCGGTCGATCAGGCCGCAGTACATAAGGTCAGTCGCAAGTCAGAGTAGTCTTGCCTTTTTTCTTACGCAGGAAGTCACCCATGCTAGCAGAACGAATGAACAACCTTGGTAGCTCGAAAATCCGGGCTATGTTCGAAGCTGCGGCAAGAATGAAAAATCCCATCAACCTCTCTCTGGGGCAGCCCGACTTTGACGTACCACAATTTATTAAAGACGCTGCGATCTCCGCAATTCAATCGGGCAAGAATGGCTACAGTGTTACCAGCGGCATTCCGGAATTTCGCGCCGCTGTAAAGCAAAACCTGATGGTGGAAGGTGTGACAGCCGAATCAGAGATGGCGATCGCTGGTGCCTCTGGTGGATTGATTCTGGCACTAATGGCTCTTGCCGACCCTGGCACCGATGTCATCGCTGCCGACCCTTATTTCGTAGCCTACGGTAATCTCATACAATTTGTGGGTGCTAACCCCATTTGGATCGACACCTATCCCACTTTCAAAATCACTCCTTCTCAGCTTGAAGCTGCCGTTACACCGCGTTCGAAGGTATTTCTTTTTAACTCGCCAGGAAACCCAACGGGAATCGCCTACACAGCAGCAGAAATCAAAGCACTGGCGGCGACAGCCAAGCGCCTCGGTTTGTCGGTCATTTCAGACGAAGTGTACGATAAGTTTTGCTACGACTTTCCCCATGAATGCTGGCTTAAACACGATCCTCAGGCGGTGTTGATCCGCACCTTTGGCAAAACATGGGGGATGCCGGGGTGGCGTGCAGGATTTGCGGCCGGACCCAGGATGGTCCTGGATGCTATGGCTACTCTCCAGCAATTTACCTTCGTGTGCCTGCACACACCGACACAATGGGCATGCGTCGAAGCGTTCAAACACGATCACGAACCGATGATCGATTCATACAGAAAAAAACGGGACCTGGTGTTTGAGGGCCTTAAGCAGGAATATAACGTGCAAAAGCCAACAGGTACCTTCTACATCTTCCCCGAAGCACCGGGCGGCGACGGAGAGCGATTTATCAAGGCATGCATGGAACATGAAGTGCTGGTAGTTCCCGGAAATGCGTTCTCCAGAAGAAATTCGCACTTCCGGGTCTCTTTTGCCGCGTCGGACGAAATCCTAAAACGCGGTGTCGACAAACTATTGATGATCGCGCGCCAGCTTAAATGAGTTAATTCCCAGAAGAAAGACCCGAGAGCTTCTCCTGCATTTTCACCGGATCAAGTAGGAGCGAGTCTCCTCCTTCCGGCTTAATGTCGTCGCCAACGCGAATCACCGCGGCCCGTAAAACTTTACCTTTGTTGGGACCACAGCGGTGTCGGTAATTAAGTGCGGCATTCCAGCTCAGCGCCTGGTCATCAAGTAATTTTGTTGCCCACATCGTTGGCGAAATCGTGTCGGGTGTCCAGACATCGCCGCCATTAATGCGATCCCAGCGACCTTCGGATTCGTTTTCCGTTTCCTCAAAGGACCGGATCACTGTCGACGTGCAATGTAAGCCTGGAATTTTATATTCAGGAAAATCAGCGTAAATTTTCTTCCACCACGAACGAATTCGATTGGCGTGATCGATGGGAACTTCCATCGGAATGAGCATCACGGTTTGGTTATGAGCTAGCTTCGGCAGATTGTTAATCACAGAAAGCAGGCTAATATCATCGGAGGTCTGGAATTCCGGCCCCCAAAGCTTGCCCTCCCCATAAGAGCGATCCACGGTGTCCCACCATGGATAACCCTCTGCGTATGCCATGGGCGTTTGGATCTGGGTCCAATCGAGATCGATCTCTACTTTCCGGTAGCCGGCCTTAGGTCCAAAGTCATAATAGTCCCGTCCAATGGCAATGCCTGAATGCCCAACGTCACCTTTTGTCACCGGAATCTCGACGAGAAAATTCAGCATCTCACAGCCTTCTGACGGCAGTGCGGGAACGTCATCGATACTCTTATAAGAAACTTTCGACAGCCACTTCATGCGGGACTGAAGGTTATACATTTGTGGCAAAATCCGCTCTCCGCCTGGACCGTTGTGGAGTTCGCTTTGTGTCGCCTCGGTTGATTCTCCGGTGGTCTTGCACCCTGACAAAACAACAAGGCTCATCGCACAGAAAACAGCGGTCACTGGCACGACGCGGATTGCGAGTCTAAACATCGTCTTCCTCCTTAAATTGCAAAATAAAACCCTATACCTACGCGCGATTGCGTCTGTGGCTCTTTCTTGTCCGGCTTCTTGAAGTCCCGGGGTGGATCGTTAACATAGGTGACCCACCGGGACTGGATCTGAAAGCCAAAATGCCGGGAAAGTCCAAGATTAATCCCGGCAAAATAATTCGCAGTCAGAGAACTTGAGAGATCGTATTCCTGGTCATCTTTTTCGCGCTTCCACTTTTCAAATCCTGGTCCCGCTCCAATAAACGGCGTAAACATCGTCGAGTTGGGGTAGCGTAAGACCAGATCCACCTCCGGTCCGTAGCGAACCTCTGATTGATCCTCCGTTGCCCAACTAAGGTAGAAGCCGCTTAAATCAATGGCGGTGTATCGATTTAGCCCCAGAGAAACCGAAAGATTTGCGGTAAATCCCCCGGAAAACCCTACCGTCCCACTGACGCCAACATCCTGAATAAAACTATCGTCATAGTCTTCCCGCTCGATCTGCCGTGGCTGATTTTTTGTCCCGCGCGGCAGGGACCGCGGCGCGGGAGCAGCTTCGGGGGCGTCTTCAGAGGCTGGCTCGTCGACCCCGACGATTTCAGCGGCGAAGGATGGTGCTGGATGATAGCCAATGCCAAAAATTGCAATGGCAAAAAACCGCGCTAGCTGCACTGGGCCTAGCGTTCTGAGCAAAGATGTTGCGAAATTCACGGACCCACCACTTTTTGAGATATTTTTCCAAAAACACTTCGGCCGGAAGTGTCTTTCATTTCTATCTCTATGGTATCACCGGGAAGCATAAAACGGGTAATCGCAGCCCCCGTATCAATGGTCTCAAGCATGCGCTTTTCCGCCAGACACGAAGATCCCCGGGATCGATCTTCATTCGAAACCGTCCCACTTCCCAGGATCGTACCTGCCGTGTATGACCGGGTCTTGCAGATATGCTCAATCAGATCAAAAAATGAAAAGTGCATCTCGCTGCCAGCGTCTGGATCACCAAACTTCTCACCATTGTACGTCGTCAGCATCTTCAGATGAACACGCCCATCCCGCCACGCCGGTCCTAGCTCATCAGGTGTAACGGCAAAAGGCGAAAAAGCAGATGCTGGCTTGCTCGTAAAAAAACCAAAACCCTTGGCGAGCTCAGCCGGAATCAGATTACGAAGGGAAACATCATTCACCAGCATCACAAGCCTGACATATCTATGTGCATCTGCCGCTTTTGTTCCCTGCGGGGTATCACCGAGTACCACCGCAACTTCGGCTTCAAAGTCACAGCCCCAGGCGTTGTCTGCCAAAAAGATCGGATCCGATGGCGCGAGCATCACCCCGGATCCACCCTGATAAATCAAAGGATCAGTGCGGAGAGTCTCTGGCGGTTCTGCTTTGCGAGCTTTGCGAACAAGCACGACGTGATTGATGTAGGCGGAGCCATCAATCCATTCGTATGCACGGGGAAGCGGCGAATGAAACTGAGCAAAGTCTACCTTCTGCCCTTTCAGTTTTCCTGCATTCAGGTCAGCAGCCAAAGCACGTAGCCGGGGCACTGTGGCATCCCAGTCGTCGAGGGCTTCCTGCATGGTCTGGCACACGGAATCAGCATAGACAAAAGTCAATCCATCGCTGGAGACAACGGCAAGCCGTCCATCACGGCTGTTATCTTTTCTTGTCGCGAGTCTCATGAATATTCCTCTACAATCCTGCCAGGTCTTTCAAATAGCGAATTTCCTTGGGTGACAGCTGGCGGTACTCACCGACCACCAGCGTATCTGACAAGGTGATTTCCCCAACCGAACGTGCAACCAATTTAACGATTTTTAATTTAAGTATGTTAAAAAATTTGTAAACGGAGGCGGTCCGAATATCCGGCACATAAATGCGGTACCAGTTTCCTCTCGTCGCCCCCATATTCGTTCCATGAATGTGTTCGATTTTAATTTTCAGGCGCCCCACTCCGCGGTCACTAGCCGTGCCAGACCGGATGGCGCCAAGTTGTTCGCCGGTGAGTTTACCACTGAGCAATACATAGTACTCACGAACCACACGTTCTTCGAAATTACGAAGACCCGTGACCAGTAAATCATCGTTTGAAAGGAGCAGAAGGCCCTCGGAATTGGCGTCCATCGGAAGGACCGGACTTAGTGAAAATTTGATTTTGCGCAACTTGGGCAGGTCGTAAATAGTAGGACGCGGTATATCCATACCATCTTTTAGCGTCACTTTTTTGGGAGCTCGCTCAGGGACAGCGACAATCTGGGGTTTGTTTAGCAGCCAATATACCAGCGGCGCTGATTTGAATTTCACTGCCTTGCCATCAATGGAGACTTTGTCTTTAGCAGGGTCTACCTTGCAGCCTATATCGTCGATCACCCGGCCATTGACCTTGACCCTGCCGTCAAGAATCAAGCTCTCCGCTTGGTTCCTTGTCGCCTTCCCCTGCTGCGAGATCCAGCGAATCAGTCGAATCTGTTCCATCGTTCGTATCCATTTCTATTTCGGTATCCGCAACATCATACGCGGATGCACCGATTATCCGGGCAGGCAGTTGCTCATTTTGAGGTGTAGCGTCCAGCATCAATTCACGGGCTGCATCAGCCACGCTTGGGTCCAGTGCCATCCGATCGGCAGCAACGCCATCGACTGCAACGCCATCTGAACCGTCGGAGGTTGCTTCGGTGTATTCATCGTCGCCGATAAACTCTTCCACATCCGTCGATTCCGGACCGGATTCCAGCTTGTCCAGCGCAGCTTTGATCGCGTCATTTGCGGGTTGGAATGATTCGAGGCTGGGCAAATCTTTAACATGCCCCAGCTGGAAGGTCCGCAGGAACTCTTCTGTCGTTCCAAAGAGCATCGGCCTGCCAGGAATTTCTTTGCGCCCCACACATGCGACCATGCCTCTTTCCATCAATGTATGAATAATGCTGCCAGCATCAACGCCTCTGACAAACTCCACCTCGGCACGGGTGCAGGGCTGCCGGTAGGCGATGATTGAGAGTGTCTCTAGCGCGGCGCGGCTGATGGGTCGTGGTCGCCGGGCAAATTGTTTTTCCATCAGCGCCGCCGCGGCCGGCACCGTTTGAAACTGGTAGCCCATTCGTTTGATGTAGGCGAGATGAAAACCACCGCAACGATCGCGATAATACTCGCAAAGATTGTCGAGGGTTTCCTGTACCTGCTTCAGGGTAACGGCAGTTTCAACAGGGTCTATGTCGTTTTCTTCGAGGGTCTCTCCCGTCGGCTGACCTTCGTCTTCCTCCCCATCTCTATCCTGGGCGAGGAGGATTTCGTAGATTTCAGTGGAGCGCATAGGCTTCGGCGAGGCAAAGATAATCGCCTCGATTTTGGCCTCAAGGCGAAGATCTTCCGCGAGTGGGAAAATTGGGCTGCCGCTATTGTCTTCATCGGAACTATCGGCGAGGTCCTCAAAAGAAGAAGCTTCCTGGATGCCGGCTGAAAATTCAGAATCCGCACCAGCCTCTTCAGCGATTCGGCCATCGGTCTGGTCGCCAATCTCGAAGTGGGTCTGATCGCCATTCTGATCGATCGCCTCATCTGCATCCACCACGTCCAATTGATCGTTTACATCTGTTGTTTTCGGGGTTTCCATTGGCACCATACTTGACACGCCTCTTTCTCTACACCGTCAGGTCAGAAAATGCATCACTGTTGATGGCCGTCAAAGCGTCCACCGGAATTCCGGACAGATCCTCCACCTCAGTCGCCCGACCAAGGGGAAGCGTCGCCTCATCCACGTCAGGCCGGTGAATCCATAAGGGTCCCATGAGATCCTGTTGGTAAAATTTCAGCTTAAACTGCCGCGCCAATTCAAGTACCGCAAGAATGTGGACCACGAGCTCATAGCGGGACTCGAATTTATTATAGAACCCCTGAAACAAGGAGTAGTGCGCAATGTCCAAGTATTCCTGCATTTTTGTGATGGTTTCTTCCAGACTCACCATGTGAGTCTTAGCCTCAACCTTGCTGTTTTTACGTTCACCTAGCCCGCGCAGCATCTGCTCGTAAAGAATGACTAACGTGGCCGCATCACCAGTCAGTGGAGACTCCACATCCTTGAACACTTCTGCAAGACGTTCATGCTCATGGCACGACTTAATCTGCACACCAAACTGGGGTAGGTTCGCCAGGTAATCCGCGACACGACGGATGCGCTCGTATTGAATCAACCGCTCCTGGAGGAGTTTTAGCGGATCTTCTTCTTCCCCGTCCTCATTGAGGACCTTCTGTTCATCGCTGGGAAGCAAACTGCGCGATTTGATTTCGATCAGAGTCGCCGCCATCTCCAGAAAGGCGCCGGCGTCGGAAAGGTCGTTAAACTTTATTAATCTTAGGTAGTTAAGGTATTCGGTCGCCAGACGGTAGATGTCTATGTCAAAAACATCGATCTCATGAACACGAATGAGATGCAGGAGAAGGTCCAGCGGACCTTCGAAGTGCTCAAGTTTTACATGATAATCCGATGACACACGCGCTCCCGGCAGCCGCTACTCAAATTCGGTCAACCCTGGAAGTTAACCGGCCGTGCAGAGAATAAAATTCCGACTATTTGTATTGATCGCCAACGTCGTTTTATACCCCGTGAGCGCTTGTTTCGCCAAACATTTTTCTGCCGGCATTACCGCTGGACGCACCCACTTAAATCGATTAGAATTCGTAACGCACCAGAACTAAAGACTTTTTATTGCCTTGCCTCGATAAGGCACGGTCTCAGGCCCCGCCATGAGCGACCTTCAACAATATTTTAAAGCCGCGAAGTTTGCCGATCGCCACCTGCAGCTGCTTTGGAGCCGTATCCGATCTCTGGAACATGCCTTCCACGCCGGTTCGTGGAAAAACACACTGGTCTTTGTGGATCGGTCGGAGGCCGGTCACCTCGATCAGGCCGGAGCCCGCCAGATTTCCCGAGGCAGCCAGCAGACATGGACGCTTTCCATCCCGGAGGAAAATGTTCGGGGACACTACCTTCCGGTCAGGTCATTTCGCGATGGTCGAATTCCCGTCGGCAGTGAAGGCGCCGCATTTCGCACCTTTCTTTCGAGCGGCACTTCCGACCAGGGAAAATCCCGCTCGCGCTTTTCCGAACAGGGGCTGGAATTTTATAAACTCGCCGCTTTGAAAGCCTTCGCTTCGGTGCTGGGTGATTTTTTCGGCGATATGGCCCACAGCATCAAAGGGTTTTCTTTGATCCCGGATCCCGCCGTCGATAAGACCTGGCAGGACTCCAGTCTGGCCCAGATGCTGCGATGGATAGCCGACTTCTGGCCGGTGACCTATACCGGTCAGGACGGGGCTTGGCTCATTAAGCATCCTGACGGAACCGGAACCCGTCCCGTATTTTTTTTCGGGACTGCCTGGCACTTTATAAACCTCTTCGACTGGGGATACCGGACAAAGCTCCCCCCCGGAAGCATCGTCATTGAAACGGGCGGCACCAAGGGTCGGGCCCGTCCGGTCGACAGGGCCGAACTTTTCAGTTCTATAAGCACCATGTTCGACGTTCCGGAGTCGCATGTCGTTAGCGAATACAGCATGTCTGAGCTGGGGTCTCAGGCATATGATTGGGTCAGGCCTGAAGACCTTGGAAAGAAAAAGTCGCGCAGGCGTTTTTTGTTTCCGGGGTGGGTCACGCCCTACATCATGGACGACCCTTCAGTCGCAAAAAGTCAGGGGATGGGCGTGCTTTTACTGAATGATCGCGCGCGTGTGGACTTGCCCTGGCCCATTCAAACCGAAGACATGGCACGTCTTGTAGCAGGCGAGGCATTTGAATTGCTCGGACGAGTTCCCTATGCCCCCCTGCGCGGGTGCTCGCTTCTCGCCCCGACGGTAGCTCTCCAACAAAACCCGCCGACCAACGAGACGTCACTTGTTTGGAGTAGTACCTCAAAAGAATTCTCCCTCAACGAAGCTGAGATCCTGGAAAGGGGCGCAAAAGCAGTCACGGCGCTGCGATCACTATTTGAAGCACCTGCCACCCTCAACACCCTTGCAGCGGAAATCAAATCAATTCCGGCGGCGTCAGCAGCCATTGAAAATATTGTTCAAAGCCTGCCAGGCTCTGAAAACGACTGGCTTGCGGTCGTACGTAACAGCATTGCTACGGGGACACCTGCACGTTGGTTGATCATTCTTCCAGCGAGTCACTCCATCGCCGGACTTTATCCCATTGCGGTGGCGGCGGTTGCTGGGTTCTCTGTAAAAATCAGAGTCCCTTCAAACTTTGAGCATGCGAACAGTCTGGTCTTACGCTTCATTCAATCCATTCGCGATAACGTCGCACGTGCCGGATCTATTGAATTACTTCCGTCGTCATGGCTGGTTACAAAGGATGCAGGAGACGACTTTGACGCCATCCTTGCATTTGGTGAGACATCCACAATCAAGAGCCTTCGCGAAATCTCCGGGAAACCTGTTTCCGGATTTGGCTCGACCATGACTATCGCGCTGCTGACCGAGGATGACCTGCTGCACCGGTCGGCGCTACTGGCTCAGGATGCTTATGCGCTGGCTCAGCGGGGATGTCTTGCCGCGAGGATCGCCGTTCTATTTAGTGACAAGCAACTAAGCGAACTCGCCGGAATGTACGGTTCTTATTTGTTGCAGGGGTTTAAAGGATTTTGGGGAAGTTCGCTTGATCTGCCGACCAATTCCGCGCTGATCCTCGAAGAAGTTGCTCTTCGGCAACGCGGGGTTCCACTTGCGGATCGTCCTCATGGTTTTCCGCTTATTGCGTTCTATAAAGCCCCGTTATATTCCAAGGGCTATTCCGATCTTCTCAGCAAAAGGCAGTTCACCTTGCCTATAGCCGTCGCTCCCAGAGGAAGATCCGGAGACGAACGCAACGCTTTGGTGGCAGGAATTCTGGCCAACGTCCCCGACTTGTCACTTGTGGTTCACGACAGTTCGTTCAGAACCTTCGCCGACATCACCAAGATTTCACGACAGCATCTGCCGAGGATCCAACTACGGCGTTTGGGACAGAGTGATGCGCCTCCATGGGATGGAACCCACCAGGGATCTCCACTCTTCGTCGCACACTAAACTTCCCCAATTTTGGTACTTTTCAAAATCCGCTCATAAAATCTAATTGATACGGATAGAAGCGCTAAATACGGCAGAATATTTACTTTCAACGATGACGCTCACCCAAAGTTCGCGTGCTATGATTCAAGAAAACAACATCATCAGTCGTTAATTCAGGTAGAGACAGGCAGGTTGAACGTGTCACACGTCGAATCGCCAGCAGAACTGCATTCGTCATCCGCCAAACTTTCAAGTCCGGTGGTCACCCTCGACATCAGGAAAATACCGCCACAATGGTCACATCCATTATTGTCTGTGACAGGAAAAAACTTTAGTGGCCCGGAGCTAAAAAAAGCGGATCTGGAAGCGTTCGCCTATGATTACTATTTGCGGTTTCTGCCTTTTTTTCGCGGCAAACCTGAGGGGTCTTTGACGCCCGGCGTGCTGATCCAATTCACCAGGAAAATGCGCCTGAAACTTGGGTTGGCTTACCTGTTTGAGCATAAAATCAAACTGAACCAGGACTACTTCGCCCGGGAACCGCGCCTGTTGCCATACACGTTGTTTCACGAATTGACCCACATCTGGCTATATGATTGCATGCTGGATCCGAGCCATACCCGCAGATTTTATGCGAAAATGGCTGAATTCGGAGAGACCGGCCTTCCGGTTGATCCCGATGTCCATGTCCATAGTCGGGTTGCATCTGAGGCCAAATACATTTACATGTGTCCTAACTGCCTTAATCGCTGGTATCTCAAAGAAAAGCTGCGGCACCGCATTTTCTGTGGTTATTGCCACGAGAGGGAGCAGGCGGAGTTTTTTGCTAAGTTGATACCACCAGGCACAAGATTGAACGGGACAATGAAATCGAGGCTTTAGATATTGATTAGCGCTGGCACATTCAGAAGTTTCCACCTGGCATTATTAGCCAGGCTTTTGCTTCTGTGCTTGCCGCTCTCTACACCTGCGTTGGCGCAAATGACTATTTCGCGGGAGCCGCTTGCCAGAGGTTTTGTCTCCATCCCACTTGTGACCAAAGAAACCTTCAAAAATTTTGTCTTGGAATCAGCCGAATCCAGCGCCATGATCCCAGCATTTTGCGGGACAATTTCAACACGATTTGAAAAATTCGGGTGGGACAGGAATCCATGCGGGAACGTCCCCTGGAAAGCCTCATTAAAATCGCACGCGGGAAAACCGCTTATTTACGCCGAATTCGGCGAGGGTGAAGACACGACGTTATTTCTGAGTGGCGTACATCCCGACGAACTCACACCCATACCTGTGGGGTTTCGCCTGGCTCGCTTTCTGGCAGAACACAAAGAGCTCTGGGAGGGCAGAGGAACAAGAATCATCGTCGCTCCTCTCGTCAATCCGGATGGCTTTCTTATCCCCCGTGTGGCCCAACGCACAAATGGCAACGGAGTGGACCTGAACCGCAATTTGTTTACCGCGGATTGGTATAATCGCGCAAAAAAATGGTGGGCTGACCGGAGGGAGAGAAGTCCATCGCACTTTCCCGGGCATTTTCCCAACTCAGAGATCGAAACACTCTTTCAGATTAAGCTGATCGAAGCATATAACCCCGACAAGATCCTGAGTATCCATGCACCCCTTGGCTTCCTTGACTACGATGGTCCGGGATCTGCGACGCCGAGACGGATGTCGCCAACGGAAGAAAAGGCCAGCAGAATTGTGCATGCCATCTCAGCGTCCACTAAAAACTACAGAATTGTAGACTATTCGTTCTATCCGGGGTCTCTTGGCAATTACGCCGGAAATGAAAGACACATTCCAACTTTAACCCTTGAGCTGGAGACCACGGACCCCACTAAGGTCAACGAATACTGGGGCCAGTTTCTCCCGGGGTTCAAGGAAATGATCAGGTACCCGCTTAAAAACAGCGCTGCACAGGTCAAGGGTAATGCTTCGCGTTTTTTTAATGAATATCAAAGCTCAGGCGCTCTCGACGAGAACGGCAAACCGATCTAGACGTAGCCACGTTGCCCCTCTCACTACTAATAACTCGTTACTTCTTTCATGCGGAATGATTTGTCGACTTTTTCCGTATCTACCCCTGCCAAATCGAAATTCTCTACCAGAGTCTCGCGAAACTGAGCATCCAGTACACTTCGCGTCTTCAAGGTGAACGTAGCATCCAAAACGTCATCTTTCAGTACATCATCAATGTCCCCTCCGGAGGTATCAAGCCAATATGGAGTTGAAGCATAGACATCATCAAGTCCGGTGTTGGTCGCTGACGCAACCGTAAAGCTGACTGTGCCGGATCGATTAAAAGTCCCCTCCTCAACAGAACCCGTCATTGTTCCGGTCATGACCCGATCCTTTTTCTGAAGGTTAAAGTCCCCTTTTACCTGCGCAAAATAATGTATCGCAATGTCCTTGGAACCGATTTTAAAGGTAATTGTGCCTTTATCAACTTCTTCTGAATTTTCAGTGTAGAAGACCTTACCTTCAGCGCTGGTATGCTTAATCGAGCACGTCAAAACATCGCCGGCATAGGTGCACGTCGAACTCTCCTCATACCGAAGAGTTCCCTCGGACGAAAATGACTTCCGTGTGTTTGAATAGTGCTTGCCAAGAACGCCTGGGATAACTTTTGTCCGTTCTGTCTCGATCATAGTGCTGTTTATAAGCTCTTGAGAAATAATTTCATCGTTGGCGTAGGTGACCGTTTCAACAACCTTGCCGTTTTCCTTCCGCTCACAGGACCTAGGCGAAAAACTAAACAGACTATCGCAATTGTCTTCTTTGACGCTTTGTTGTTCGCCATCTTTAAATGTGGTTGTGGTGGAGGAAACCGGGGCTTCATCGGCATCATATTGCTGAACTTCGACATATTTGTACTTATCATATGTTCGCGTTGATTCCGTTTTTGTTAATTTTCCAGCTTCGTTGTAAAAGACATTTAATTCCTCCTGAACAACAGCCTTCGTCGAGTCTTCCCAGGTTCGCGAAGAAACCGGTCGCCCGGATTCATTAAAAACAACTTCCTGATAGTCATCGTCCTTGAGGGCAGCGCCATCTGACGACCGTTTCTCAGAAATTGCCGCGGTGCGTGTGGAAGCGTCGTAAGAGCAGATTTTTTCGAAGACTACAGCGCCAGCGATATTTGTGGCGGTCTTTTTCAGAGACTTACCTCCCGAAAGGCATTCCATCTCTAACATTGTGTAAAACTGGGCAGGGTCATACGAGATCGCGTGAAGTATTTTCTTTGAGTCTCCACCCTCGTCGTCCTTCTTATCTCCAAGTAGCCCTCCACAGCCAGAAAAGAACATCAACGAACATCCCACGCTGATTGCTAAAATATTTTGACTCAAAGCAAATCCTCTCAGTAAAAGTCACTTTTCCGCTTCGTTCAGAGACGGGTGATATTGAGTCCTCTGGGGCAACTTCCATGAAGACTTTCTGAAGAACCAAGGCGCAACCAAAAATCCCACGGATGCCCACCCTCTGGCAAACCCGAAACCTCGAAATAAAGGCCCATGCGCGGTGCCTCTTTTTTGTCCTGCCGCAAGTTCCACCCCATTTGCTCGTCAAAAGCCCCAATATCTGAAACCAGCTGGGGGAAAAATCCAGCTTTCACCATATATATAGGAATTTCAAATTCCATCGCCAGTGCCTTGTCTCCCACCGAGGCGGCGAACCCGAAAGCACAATATTCGCCGCTGCAGTTTCGGAGTCCTATTTTGGAAAGTTCCTCATAGCCTTTGCCGGTGACAGCAGGGTCAAGAGTCGGCATTCGGAGTTTGTCCGAATTCATGCTCACCTCAGGAGAAAGCTTCCAGCTGTATAAGATGCCACTTTTTGGATGAAGGTACTTTTTGGCATCCACAGGCAACTGCACCACCATCGGAATGTGGCCAACGTCATGGTAAAAAGTCACATCAGTGGTCAGACTAAGCTTGATCTTAAAGAACAAAATCTTCAAATAGAAAGACACTCTGGCCAGTGTCCCGATAAGGCCGGGTCGGGTCTCCTCAAGGTATGATTCTATCTGACTCGAGTCAAAGCGCATCGTAAAAAAATTTTTAACATCCGATTTAATCAGAAGATCCGAATCCTCTGCGATTAATTGGGTATTTGCGGGCCCATCACCGATCGAAATGCGTTCGAACAACATCTGGTTCCGCTGACTAAACACATAGGTATATTGAGAGGTGCTTAGCGTGCGCTTGTCCTTCAAGTAGGCAACAGCCGGAGCAGAGTCATTTGTTTTTTCTTCGGGTGCTGACGGGCCGCGATCTCCGTCGCAAAGCGCCAGGTATGCATAGTTAAGAGGCGATTCCTTATCCTGGTATTGATAGACCGTGCGGCCCGCGCAAGGCGCAGCTTCACCGTATTTCTTTCGCCGACCAAAACCTGATGTGTTGAAAATCATTCGATCATGAAGCTCAATCTTGTCCTTCCGCCAGGATTCGTCTTTGAAAAAGATGAAACGTCCAACGTTATCGACGGGATCAAGTTGAAAGGGCATTTCCGTCCAGACGGTCTTATCACCCACCTCAGATTTGGCCTTTAGCGCGAACATGCGCAGCTGGTCTCGTTTTCCTACCAAAGCAACCGGTAACTCTATGTTCATCACCGCCGAGGGACAGGCGCTTGCGGGCGAGCTCCAAGAGGTACAAAATGTGATCGTTAGAAGCAAAATCGCTGTGCATAGCACACTGCAAACAGCTACCCTTTGCCAATCCGGCTTTATTGGGGTAATTGGTGGGCCCTGAACAGGGAGCATTACGAATTTTGGCACATCCCCCCCAACATGAACAATTAATGAGCCTTCAGGACTTTGACTATGAACTTAGTCCCAACCTCATCGCCCAAAGGCCATGCGACCACCGTGAGGACTCCCGACTCCTCATCCATTCAGGCGACGGAGGCATTCGACACAGTTTTATCAAAGATCTCCCGAAGGAAATCCCTAAAGAGTCCCTTATTATTGTAAACGACTCCCGGGTTATTGCCAGCCGCTTGATCGGTCGATTGGCAACCGGTGCACGAATTGAAGTTTTTCTCCTGGAGCCCCGACCCGGAACAAACATAAGCCAAACCTCCTGTCAGTGGAAGGCGATAGGGAAACCGATGCGTAAGCTGCACCTCGGTACGGAAATTCATTTCCCACCATTCCCAGGCAGCAGGATTCCTTTAATCGGAAAAGTAACGGACAGTCCCGACAGAACCCACACCCCACCCACCATGGCCATCGAGTTCCCGCTGAACCTGGACTCTTTCCATACCTGGCTTGAAA
>Ga0154020_10002028_pt1 | contig 24733 bp, 26 predicted proteins | sample Klosneuvirus_201_FD_109709 | JGI IMG/M metagenome (GOLD analysis project Ga0154020, IMG submission 109709) | Active sludge microbial communities from wastewater, Klosterneuburg, Austria - Klosneuvirus_20160825_MG | ecosystem: Engineered > WWTP > Aerobic digester > Activated sludge | place...
AGCTGCGCCGCACGGCAGGAAGAAGGGGCTAGACATGACATCGCAAAGGATGATTTCTGCCATTGCAGTATTGCTGATGGCTTTTTCCGTAAAAGCCAATGATGTTACCGCCGAAGTGAAGCACCGTCTGCAAACACTCTATCCTGCAACCGAATTCACCCGTGTCCAGCCAAGCCACATAGAAGGTGTTTATGAGGTCGTCATGGGCAAGAACATTGCCTATACCGACCCAAGCGCCCGTTATCTGATCTTTGGACATCTGTTCGATATGGCCGAGCAACGGGATTTAACCGCAGAAGTCCTGGAAACTCTGAACCGGATCGATGTGTCGTCGCTACCGCTCGATGATGCCATCAAAGTTATCCGGGGCCGTGGCAAGCGCAGGTTGTTCGTGTTTTCCGATCCCGATTGTCCTTACTGCCGCAAGCTGGAATCCGAGCTGTCGATACTGGATGACGTGACCATTTACACATACCTGTATCCCATCAAGGAATTACATCCCCAGGCAGCGCAGAAGGCGCGTCTTGTGTGGTGTGCCCAGGACAGATCCACCGCCTGGAATGATTTAATGATCAAAGGGCAGATACCACAGACCGGCACGGATGATTGCCAGAACCCCATTAACAATAACGTGGCGCTTGCCCGCAGCCTTGGAATAGATGCCACACCCACGTTGATTCTAGGCGATGGCAGCATGGTGCAAGGCGCAATAGCCGCGTCAGAAATCGAAGCATTACTAGCCAAAGGAGCGCAAGAATGATTAAACCTGTCTTCCTGATTCCACTGCTGCTGGTACTTGGCGGATGTACTACCCTCTCCGGGTATGACAGCGGGAGCAAATTTTCATGTAAGGCACCCGATGGCGTTTCCTGCTCGTCGATGTCCGGGGTTTACTCGAATGCTGTACAGGATAATCTTCCTGGTCTGCGCAAGGGAGGCGACACAGACAATCAATCTACATCCAGAACCAGTAGCGTTGGCAAAGCGGATACAACACAACAGCCAACGGGTATAGAGGAGCGCACTGCATCTCACATCACCGGCAGAACTCCCCAATCGGGTGAGCCAATCCTCATCAAACCCAAACTGCTGAGGGTCTGGATTGCACCCTGGGAAGATGCTGACGGCGACCTGCATGATCAGTCATATATCTACATGCTCGCTGACTATGGCCGTTGGGTTATCGAACACCACCGCCAGCACATCATCGATGAATACCATCCAACCTCTCTTGTGACTGGTGGCAATCTCAATGACAGGGCCAGCGAACAATCTGCAAAAACGGCAGACTTCCGGCAGTTCCCACCACTGCCGCAGCCATCTCAGCCATCGCAGTATTCAGCACCGCCATCACCTATGCGACAACAGCATGCTCCCTTACCACAAGATGACATCTATCCGGAGGAACAATTTTGAGTGTACTGGCCGATCTGAAAACGATTTTCATGGGCGAACGGCTCGATCCCTCTGATCTGGTGCCGCGCAAGCTGCTTAAAGAAATCGCTACGATTCCTCGACTGGCAGGAATTATGCCGTATTCATCCTGGCTACCGGAAGAAAAATTGTTTGTGCTGGATCATGGCGCATTCAGTGAGAAACCGACGCAAAATCTCGGTTTTTGTATCGAGACTCCTCCGCAGACCGGTTCCAATGAAGAAATGGAGCGGGTGTTGACCAGCCTGTTCCTGTCATGTCCTGCTGGAACTGGCATTCAGATAACGCTCTATGCCAGCCCACATATTCTGCCTGTTTTGCGCAAACAGTCAGAGATGCTGCCGGTAGATCTCGAAGAAGGCGGCTTGCGCAGCACCAACACGTTCCGAGAACTATCACGCCGCCGTATTGATTATTACCTGCAAAACAAGGGGAGATCATTTTTCTCCAACCATGCCTATCTGCTGCGTGATTTTCGTTGTGTGGTATCGGTAACATTGCCGCTCAATCCCATGAGCGTGGCGGATATTGAGGAAGCGATCCGCATTCGCGAGTCCGTGCATTCTGTCATGCGATCTTCCTTGCTGCCGGGATTCGACTGGCAACCGGAAGATCTGATCAATTTCGTAGCGGATTTCTTCGATCATGAACGTATTCTTGGCAGCAGACGCAGGCTGATCGAGTATGACAATTCACTTCCGATTCGCAGTCATATATCCAGTACCGAGATTGCCTCGGCAGTTGCCGATAGCTGCATCAAACAGCGTAAAAATGGGGATTCTGAGACGGCGTTGCAATGTTTTTCGGTAACACAGTATCCCAAGTATTTCAGGCTGGGCAATATGGATGCCTTGATTGGTGATTATTTTCGTCTGGCATTGGCTATTCCTTGCCCGTTTTTGATTACGATGGGTGCTGTCGTGCAGGATTATGAATCCGCGAGAACCAGAGCAACTGTAAAGGCTGCCCGAGCAACCCAGGCAGCAGAATCTGTGATGGCGAAATTTCAGCCGGATCTCCAGGACAAGAAGCGTGACTGGGATATGGTGCTGCGTGCATTTTCCAACGGCAGGAATATCGTACAAATGTATCACCAGGTGGTATTGGTGTCCCATCTGGAAGATGCTTCACGCTGCGAGCATGCGGTTCGGTCCGTCTGGCAGGCCAGAGGCATTGATCTGTCCAAGGATGTCTATCTTCAGCACCATGCCCTGGTGGCCGGTATGCCATGCGCTCTTACGCAAGGAATGCAGGCCGATCTGAAAACATTCGGCAGGATCGGCACCAAGACTTCCGATAACGCCATTATGACATCCCCTTTGCTCGCCGAGTGGAAAGGCTCCGGCACGCCGGTAATGACACTGTTCGGCAGGCGCGGACAGATCATGTCACTCGACCTGTTCGACAATAAAAGTGGGAATTTCAACTTTGCTGTAGCCGCTTTATCTGGCTCTGGCAAATCCGTCCTGATCAACGAGATGGCGTTCCGCTATCTCGGCACAGGGGCGAAGGTCTGGATCATCGACATTGGCCGGTCTTACAAGAATCTTTGTGAAATACTCGATGGCGAGTTCATCGAGTTCACGGATGAGCGCCATAACCGTTTGTGTCTCAATCCCTTCTCCATGGTAATGGACATCAACAGTGACATGGAAATGCTTCTGCCTCTGGTGGCGCAGATGGCCAGCCCGCAGGAGAAGCTCGACAATTATAGCTATTCGCTACTGGTATCCGCCATCAAACGAGTATGGGAAAGCAAGGGCAAGTTCGCCACCATCACGGATATTTATGATTTCCTGAAAAATAATGATTTATCGGAGAATGAAGAAAATATTCGCGATATGCACCGCCTGGCAACCGCACTGGAACCATACACCAAACACGGTGTTTATGCTTCCTACTTCGAGGGTGAATCAAACATCCAGTTCACCAGTAATTTCGTCGTACTGGAACTGGAAGAACTCAAGTCAAAAAAGAATCTGCAAACGGTAGTCATGCAACTGGTGATGTATCGCATCACCCAGGAAATGTATCTTGATCGGTCATTGAAGAAAATCGTCATTATCGACGAAGCCTGGGATTTGATGGGTGCGGGTTCCAGTGCTTCGTTCATTGAGGCAGGTTATCGACGGGCGCGCAAATACGGAGGAGCGTTTGGCACCATCACACAGTCCGTAGATGATTATTACAAGTCAGAGGCAACCCGAGCCATGATCGAGAATGCCGACTGGCTGTTTCTGCTGCGACAGAAGGCGGAATCCATCGAGCGGCTGGGTAAGGAAGGCAAGCTGACGCTCGATGAATACACCAAACGGCAGATGACCAGCGTCAACACGGAACATGGCATGTATTCTGAAATATACGTACATTGCCCAATAGGATCGGGAGTGGGACGACTGATACTCGACCCTTTCTCGATGCTGCTGTATTCCACCCGTGCGCAGGATTATGAAGCCATCAAATTGTTGACGAATCAAGGCATCGCTGTGACAGATGCGATCGAGATGATTCTGGATCAGCGGAGATCTGCGTAAATACAGGAGGACAGCTTGAAAAACCATATTCTGACCTGGGCATTATCGGTACTGTCTGCTGCCATCATTGGTGCGGCATGGATTCATACTCATCCTGTTCAGAAATTCGTAACGGTCGATCTGACCAGTCTTTTCAATGAATCTGCCGCCGCTTTTGCACAAAGAAAAGACGAGTCAGCATTAATGGAAGCGCAGGCACAGGCGATCCGCATTGATATGGCATTACAGCAGCTTGCCAATAGCTGTGGCTGTTTCGTGCTCAATTCGGCAAGTATCGCCAAACGGCCTGACGGTGCCAACCAGAAAAACATTCTCGATATGACCGATTGGGTCAGATCACATCTGGGACAGAAATAGACCATGTGGTTTCATGCGCTGATACTTTTGATCATTCCATTTTCTGCCTGGGCGATGCTAGATGAAGTATCCGGCATCGATTACCCTTCGGTATGGCAATGCGACCGCACCAAATTCCTCTGGTATTGCGAGGTTGAACCCGAAGAATATCAGGAACCACTGGCCAGACAGGAAACGCCTCATGAGGCGGCCATAAAGAAGCTTGAGGAATTGCAGAAAGAACTCAAAGGCAGACGGGCGCTTGCCATTCTGGAACCGACACCAGGGAATGTAACCGCCTATATCGACCTGCAAAACCAGTCGATGCAGATGGCATCTGTTTTCTCCGATGTCTGGCGCAGAGTGATCTGGCAGACACCAGAACTCAATTATGAGCTGAAACATCCGGTTAACAACGCGGCACTCGATATTCACAAGAAGGCGACCCGTGCTGCCCAACTGGACACGCTGGAGAAGATTGGCAGAGAGTGGGGAATATTCTTTTTCTTCAAAGCCGACTGTCCCTATTGCCACATGATGGCACAGACACTTGGTTATCTTACCCAGGCGCATGGAATCACGATTTTTCCAGTATCGCTCGATGGCAGCACGCTGCCGCAATATCCGAATGCCCGCATGGATAATGGGCTGGCGACACAACTGGGCGTCATGGAAGTTCCGTTGATGGTGCTGGGCAATATTCGCGACAAACGCCTGGTTCCTTTGGGTTCCGGCGTGATTTCGTCTCAGGAGATGATCGAGAGGATTCATGTCCTGACCAGCACGCAACCAGGTGAATCCTATTGATCCCAATTTGAGGCTGACGCCATGATCAAGTCCCGTTACATTCTGATTCTGCTATTTGCGCTACAAGGTAGTCCTGCACTTGCCAACATCAGCACCGACATGAACTCATGGTTCAATGCCATGGGAACCTACAGCAACGTCACAACACCGCAGGCCATCCAGGGACAGACTGGATCCTTTTTCACGGGCGGATCACTTTATATGCGTGCTCCCGTGACCAGCTACCAGTTGGGCAGCCTCGCCGCACCGACTTTTCGTGCAGGCTGTGGCGGCATCGATCTCCACGCGGGATCATTTTCGTTCATTAACACAGCGCAGTTCACAGCTCTGCTGCGCAACATAGCCAATAATGCGCTGGGTTACTCCTTTATGATCGCCGTACAAACGATTTCGCCTGATTTGGCTGATCTCATGAAAAGTCTGCAAAACGCAGCCCAGAGCGCGAACAGCCTGCTCAACATGAATTCCTGCCGTGCGGCAGAGGCGCTGATCGGCATGACACCGCTGCCGCAAATGGCACAAAAAGCCAAAGAACAGGTAAATGCACAGAGCAATGGCTCAAGTTTGATCAACAAGTTCACCGATTCACTCGATGGCCTCTCCAAATGGTCAAGTGATTTCACAACCAGAAAGGAGACATTAACCGAAACATCGAGCGCTGATCCTGCGCTCAAAACCTATCTCAATCCGGGTAATGTCGCGTGGAAAGCAATGAGCAACCTGAGCGCGCCGGATCACATCAAGGAACTGATGATGAGTCTGGTTGGCACGATCATTGTCAGGGCGACGGGAGATGCCGCCAACGCGGAACCACAGGTGCTGAGTTTTGGCAAGATTCTTGAATTCAAGGATCTGATCGGAAACGTTTCACAAAGCAGCAAGCCCATCAAGGTATGGCGATGCTCGGGTACTGATTGTGACAATCTCATTGAAGACACGATCGCGATTACACCTTTTGCGTGGCGGGTTCGTGAAATCATCAGGAAAGGTACGGACAAAATCCATGCCCGAGATGCGCAGGGTTTTTCCGATACCGATACCTTCTTCCTGACGCAATCGACCACCCCTTTGTGGAAGCTGTTGTCGATGTCCGCAACCGTCCCTTTCTCCCAGGCTGCCCTCGATGAATACGCGGAAATTATTGCCACTGAAGTTGCCGCCAATTTCGTTAATGCAGCGCTTCGGGAAATGAACAAGGCGCTTGTCCATGCGCGTGCGATGCAGGATCCTGCTGCAACCAAAAGCATTGAACAATTGCGGGATGATGCAGGCCAGGTCAGGATGGAAATGGCGGAAGGAGTCTCCCTTGCCTATCAGAAGGGCATCGGCATTGCAGAGCAGGCCAGAAACCTGCAAATGATCAACCAGACCATGATGAGCGCCGTATCCAACGATCTGCGTAATTCACTGTCACTTTTCAATTCCAATATCGATCTGAAATAGAAAATGAACTACGAAATTTATTCCTACTGGAACGCCACTGAACTGGTCACATTATTCAATGCTGTTGCTGCCCTGACCAACAGCTCGAATTTCCTGGGACTTCTTCGCCTGCTGGCGATTATCGCCCTGATCAGCGTAGCGATGGTGGTCGTAGCCGGACGGGGCCGCATGGATGATATGTGGCGATGGGTTGTCCTGCTCACTCTGTTTCATGGCCTGCTGCTGGTGCCAAAGGCCACGGTAGTGATAGTAGATCACACGAGTACCAACCCCACTCCGCAACTTGTCGGAAACGTACCTGTTGGTATCGCAGCATTGGCAGGCACGGTCAGCAAAATTGGCGATTTTCTGACAACATCTTTCGAGACGGTATTTTCGTTGCCAAATGACGTACAGTTTCGCAAATCCGGCACTCTGTTCGGCGCACGGGTGGTGCGCGAGATACTGGTGGCACGATCCGGCAGTCCGGTGCTATCAGCCAACATGATGGATTTCATACGGGAATGCGTCTATCCTGAATTTGTCACAGGCTTCGTTCCACCTCATGAGCTAATCCGCCAACCGGACATCTGGTCTTATCTCAACAACAAAACCAATATCGCCCGTTACGTGGAAATCAGGCAGATTCCATCGGGCATCATGATGCTTCCCAAAACCTGTCCGGAAGCCTATACAGAGATGAGCACTCAAATCAATACGGTGGTGGCTACCAGCATCACCGATCTGGGCAATGCACTCAACCCGCATGTGCCGCTTGCCAGCCGCCAGGCACTGACGCAAAGCCAGATCATGACCTCCGCCAACCTCTACACCAGCATTTCCTCTGCTGCACCGGAGATCATCCGGCAGGGCATGGTCATGAACCTGTTTCTGGATGCGCAATACAAGATTCCGGCACAAATCGGAGATACGGCAACCGCTACCACTGCTCTTGCCGAAGTACAGGCACTACGTTCCACCTCCGAATCCTACAAGGTCATGGCCTCCATTGGCCAGCAGGTAATGCCAAAGATGCGCAATATCATCGAGATGATTCAGTATGCGCTGGCTCCGCTTGCGCTGCTTATCATCGTCGTACTCGGGCAATATGGCCTGGCAGCGTTTGGCATGTATGCCAAGAGCCTGTTGTGGATACAGCTCTGGCCACCGCTCTATGCAGTCATGAATTTTATCATCACCATGTATTCGGCAAAACAGGCGGATGCACTGGCCAATGGTGGCATGTCGATGGTGACGTATACGTATCTCAACAACCTGATGATCTCCGATCAGGCAATCGCAGGCATGATAGCTGCGGTGGGCATTCCGACCATCTCCTGGATGATCGTGAGTGGCCTGGCCCTTGGCGCGAGTGCATTCGGTAATGTGCTGGGCTCCCCGATGGGTGCGGAAGCTGCCAGATTCGCCTCTGCCGCTTCCCAAGGCAATATCAACATGGGCAGCCTCAATGTCGATAACCAGACGATGGGGCAATATAGTCTTGCTCCCAATACGCACGTAGGTGCTCCGGTTCGTCGTGATGTTGCCAGCAATGGCATTATTACCACAACTACGGCAGATGGTCATCAGGTATTCGATTCTTCACTGATACGCCACAATACCAGCATGCGCTTGACCTTTGGCGAGCGCATGGCCAGCACCTTTCAGCAGCAATCGGAATCGGCACAATCGGCTGCTACCAGTGAAATGGTCACGTCCGGCAAAATGTATGCTACTGGCTTGCAGCAAGCTTTCGATTTCGTCAAAACTCGTGGCTCAAGTGAACGTAGCGGCACACAAACCGGAACCAGCAGCCAGATCGGATTTTCGCAAGCCGTGAACGAAGCGAGAGAAATCACCAATAATTTTGCCACGGATCATGGATTTAGCCAAAAACAAAGTGCAGAAATTCTGGGGACTGCACAAGCCATGCTCAAGAGTCCCAAAGCGCTTAATTCGCTTCTACCTCTTGCCGCCCAGGCAACTGCAACTATTACTGGTGGATCTTCAGCCAGAGCCGAGCAAACCTTGAAATCTGCCATTGGTTATTTGCAGAAGGATGGACACTCAGAGGCGCTGAACCGGGTAGAGCAGGCCGCCCGAAACACGAGTGTTGATACAAGCGATGAATCAGGTCGCAGAGCGGCGGAATCGATCGTCTCCAGCTTCAATCAGTCCAGCACCCGATCGGATTCGGCAACAGCCCAATACCAGCGATCCGAATCCCTCAAGGAACTATCCGGACAGTTGAAGGAAAACTCAGCCGGGTTTGAGGCAAGCATGTACCATCAGTTCATGGCATGGATGGGAACACAACGCAACCCATTCGATTTACAGGGCAGGGGGTTCGATGGCCCAACTGTCTCCCAGATGGCCGAGAAAAATCCTGAGCTGTTAGTGCCATTCCTCGATACCTTCTACAAGGAAAAGATGGAATCAATGGTGACGGCCAATGCGCCACAGTTCAATTCACCGGAAGACATTCGCCGCTTCTTCACGGAGCAGTCGCAAATGATTCGTAGCTCCGGAAGTGCACAAGGATGGAATGGAGGCCAGGCGGCATCCGCAGCAGCTAATGCCGGTCTGGATCCAAACAGTACCGTTACGAGCGGAATGCCTTCCAAATTCGATCATGTACGTGATCGTGTCATCAACGCCATGGATGCCGGTGGAACCTATGTTGATACGACAGGTACTCCAGTCAAGGATGAAGCAGAAAAACGTACCGAACCCGGCGCACAACCGTTGATGGGTACTGCCATAAGCAATACGTCAGGTGTTCTCCCTGACGGAATTGCATCCCAACTTCCAGGTATGCCCGGCGCTGCGGTTACCGAAGCCCAGCAACAGCGTACTGAGCAGGGAACTCCTTATAATCCCTTGATGGATAGTATCCTGGAACTGGTTCCGAAAGTACCAGGGAAAAAGGACAAGCAATGATTCATTCGTCACGCGGAAAATAAAGACGGTTGTGTGGATTCATTGAGTTAGAAAGATCTAATGATAAACCACCATCTTCTTCATACGCCTTAGCTATTCCCATATCTTCCTGTTCATACTGAGGAAGTGGGAATGCTGGTTTTTTCCAGCCGATTATGATAGCGGTATCCCGAACAACAACGTACAGAAGCCACAGTAACGCCCACAAAAAAACCGAATAAACCAGATTATTGATCACGGTTACCTTCGTAATCTCTTTCGTTGCCATTACTATCACGGTAATGACAACGAATAGCAGTATTTTTGCTTTACGCTCGAATTTTTCTTGTCTGGTATCCATTTTGTCAAATACTTGAACTTGAATTTTTAGAGATGGCCTTTACACAATTGCGGAACAGATGCCAGATTGGGTGGCATCATCTTCTTGATTACTAATTCCTTAAATATACTCTTTTGCATCATATCCTCTCGCTTCGCCATTCAAGTTTTTAGGTTCCAACTGAGGTGAAAGGTGTCCTGACACATAGGGTTGAGAACACTTTCGAGCACACGTTCTTTCCCTTAATCCTTTTTTCTGCGCTGTTATTTTGCAAAATGGACATATTTCTGTAATTCTCCTCGAATGATCATAAATGAAATTTGCATTACAGACACGACATTCCGTAAATTGTACAATCCCAGCACTTATATCCCTTATGGCATAATATGCCAGATTGATATTTATTTCATTGTTTAATTTTTTGAATTCATCCCATGTTTCAAGCAGTGTTTGAGTGTCAAATTGAATACTGTTGGAAGAAAATGTACATTTATTTTTGTTATGGTAAACCGTCTTGTAGATGGAAATGAAAGCTGCAAGTTTCGTGGCTTCTTCATAGCTCCTTATGGAATTGGAGACGGTATCCTTGAGTCGCCCACTACTTGGATTGTTCTGATTTATTTCATGCCAGAGTGAGCGTAATGTTCGAGAATTCACTCCGGTTACACGCTGAACGACAGTAAGCCTCATTCTCGCTCTGATCAAATCGCACGCGTTCTTCAGGTTTATTATTTCTGCCGCGCAGATCATCTAATGTTTTTCGGAAGGAATCGATACGATGTAATTCATTCTGCATGTTTCCGGCATTTGGATCAGTCTGGCCATTTCCGACTCATTCAGTCTTGTAGACAGCAGGCTTACTCCGGAAGACCGGGCAAGATTATCGATTTGATCGACGTTCATCTCAGACAGCTTGTCCAGGATTGCGCGGGACAGTCCAAACACTAATTCACCGGAATTCGATTTTGCCGCGTCTCTTGCCATAAGCAAAAATTGATAATTTATATAAAAGATGTCTTTCATGATATATTTTCACCTTTTCTAATATAACAATAATACTATTTAAATATATTCTGTCAATAATTTTAGTGGTTAGTATATAAATTGAATGCTAATGATAGTGCCTCAGAAATCGCCATCCGGTTAAGGCAATGGAGAAAGTCCATCCTTAAAAGTCAGGAGGAGTTTGCCTCCATGGCTGGTATTAGTGTCGCTATCATCAGGAAGTGTGAAGGGGGTTCGAGCATTCCCGGTGGCCATTCTCTAATCGCTTTCGCCAAAACTGGTGTTAATTTGCACTGGCTTTTAACAGGCACAGGAGAAATGGCCTCATCAGGGTCTGCAATCAGTTTTCGTCCCTTTATCTCGAAATTGCGCAGACTGGAAGAGCAAATGTTCGAGCTTGAAGACGAAATTTGTTCTGCCATACTGGACGTGTTATCAGCCAAAATTCATGAAGCGAAAAGGATCGCCGAACTGGAGCGGAAGCTTGTTGCTTTGAGACGAAGAATCGATAATCTGGAATGACTTAACATCCTCCCCGGCCTGAACATCGGGGCTTTTCGCGCATTCCGGTAAGATACTCATCACAGGTTATTGATAAGTTTTTTTGCTACCATCATGGCATGCTTTTTTCTGCGTATTAACTCATCCTCACTCTCGTCTTCTTTCTCTTTTGTCTGGATTTGATCTTCCGGTTGCGAATTGGGATCATTGGAGAATTTCAGCAATCCAATAGTAGCCAAAGTACGAATTCTTTCCGCCCTGTTTCTTGGCGGCAACCTGTTGATTTCTTCAAAAAGCTCTGTATTCGACTCACTACTGATCACCAGTTTTATCTTCACCGCGTTCATTCAGTAGCTGCTCCCATCATCCAAAACCCTCGGCAATTGGAATAAACAGCATCTCGTGTCATTAGAATTTTTAATCGTGGGAAAGCATCCTTTATTGCATCCATAAAAAAGGACGCACCCCCTCCTACCATCACCACCAGATCGACCATCTTATTTTCTTTGCGCAAGGACTTCTGAATTTCTTCGGTAACTACCGGACCTATCGAATTTTTTGCTCTATTCAAATATGACGCAATTTCAACGCGCTGCCCTATAACCAGAATGGTGGTTTTATTTTTACGGATGGCATTCTCAATTATCTCGGCGCTTACTTCGGTTCCATGATCCTTACTGATCAGCCTGGCAGCTTCCTCCAGTAACACAGATGATGCAGTCAGGCTCGTACCGGATGAATGTTTATGTATTTCATTATTGCTGATCACCACCCAATCGACCGAGAAGAATCCTGGGTCAATCACCAGTATGCTTGCATCCTCGATGTCCTCATTGCTTCTCGATATGAAATCCAGGAATCCGCCAATTGGTTGTGATACGACATTTACTTCTTTGACCCTAACAGTTTTCCCTGGTGATATTTCATGAATACCTGTCATGGAATGTATTAATGCGTTTTTTCTTTTCTCGTTGAGAGATTGGGAGACAGGCAGTCCTGTAATGAGTATATCTATATGTTCCATTCCAGTCAGGAGCAAACCGGCTTTGAAAAGTGCTTGATATGAATCACTGGAGGAATATTCAGCGTGCAAGGAGCGGCTCCACATCTGTGCCCGATCTGAAGAAACGCCCGCGACAAACGATTTACCTTTTACCGTCACTTTCAGAAAATCCTCATTATCTTTCCCGTCGATCCGTGATCCAAAGCAATCCACTGGTGCCGCACCTGCTGGTCTGAGTACGGTTTTTGGCGATTCAGAATTATTATTTTGGCCGTAAGCTACCTTGAGATTTGAATAACCAATATCTATACCGACAATGTTCAATTATTTTCTCCGTTTCTACCTGTGAAGGTCTACAGAAGGTCTACAGACCTTCTATGCCCGATAATTTTCCAAAAATTCATTATTTTTTTACTCGTGAAGGTCTACAGAAGGTCTACAGACCTTCACTATCCGGAAATACGGCTTTTCATCTTCCCAAAAAGCATCGCATGTGTCCCTGTGGGATACCTACAGGGCACCTACACCCAGAAAAAAGGCTCTGCATTTCCAAAAAAGTATTGCATGTATCCCTGTGGGATACCTACAGGGCACCTTTGCCAGGCAACACGGTTTTGTATTTCAGCCCAGACCTGGTATCCAGATGCACTCTAACAAACAAATCTAATGAAATATATCCAGATAGATGACTGAATATGTCAACTATCGTAGTTGGTTACCCGCGATCCTGCGTGTTAGCATTTCACGATTTTTTGGCATTGGGTTTTTTAAAATCCGCGCAATAAAAAAATAAATTGTTTTTCTGAAAAAGAATTTTTTTCTTTTTTATTTCTCAATGCAACAAAAAACTAACTATCTGATAATAAATATAATATTTTTTTCGTTTTTAATTAATTCTCGTAGTTTTCTGAATACGGAAAACAATATATTAAGAGTTGTTTTCTGCCAGGGAAACAACTCTTGAGATTTATCTCTAAATTTTCTGAAAACATTTATTTTTGCAACCAGCAGTAAAACAAACGCTGGCCAACATGGAAAGCAGGTATAGAGAATGGAAACGGTTGAACCAAAAATGCAGCATTCTATGGAAAGCCTGGAAACAATCTGGACATCTATCGAAAACCGGATCGATGAATTGGAGGCAATCGCCTCATCGATAATTGATCTCCATTGGGAACTGGTGATGCAGAACGAAAAACCAGGATGGCAAAACAAAAGCCATCTGAATTTAAGGATTCACCGAAAAGGGAATAATCTTCGAATCGACTGGACAGGGGTTAAATGGAGCAGCACTGCAAATGGCAAGAAATATCCGCTATACACACATATTACGAAAGGCAAAGGATCGCACACCTACACCCTGTCAAAACTATTTGCTTTTGCAAGGGAATGGGAAAAGCCGTTAATTGAGGAAACAGAGAAAGAGCTTGCCTGGATCAGGCGGGAAGCATTTCATCTGAACAGGGCGCTATTTTCGATTCGTTATGCGAAAGCTGCTGCAATGCGATCTAAGGAAGGCGAGTAATGTACCAAGCAAATTATCGAACCGACAGGCGTGGCTACTCAATGGCAATTTTTAAAGATTTGTTTGGTGAATACACACTTTGCTGCCATTGGTATGGGCTGTCGAACAGGAGACATGGTGCCAGGATAAGATTATTTTCTGATCTGGAAACAGCCCTGAAAGAATATAACCGGATTGACAAACTCAGAAAAAGGCATGGGTATGAGCGGCTATCGCCACAGCAGGAAGAAACGCTACCATAGCATTTCAGACATCGTATCTGCGGTTTATTGCGAGCAGAAAATGATGTTTGATCGACGGCTTGGTGACGCATCCCCCGATTTTGTTCGCAAGCGTGCGGTTGAGGGTGTAATTGAGCACAGACGGTTTGAGATCGAGCAGAAAATCCGTGTGCTGCAAAACAAGCCAGGCGAGCTAATCGACAAACGCTGTTTCATTGCCTCCAGTATCTATGGAATCGATTCGCTTGAGGCCGTAACGCTACGGAAATGGCGCGATGATGTGCTGCTGCAATCGGTAATTGGGCAAATTTTCGTCAGATGGTATTACTGGTTTTCACCTTTCATGGTAAGCAAGATGGCACACCACACATGGTTGACATCACTGATGCGCGTCGGCCTGGATAGATTCGTTGCTGTGCTCGACAAGAGCAATAAGCAAACAAAATGATGCTCGAATCAATAGCGATTACGCTGGCAATCATCGCCGTTTACTGGGTATATCTGACATGGCGCAGGTTATCCAGAGATTGGCGGCCTGCCGAGTTGAAAGCAGGAAAAGTGGTGATTATAGAAAAGGATCTGCGAATGGATAGTCCTTACCCTGTGATTGGCCGTCCCGACCAGGTATACCAACTGGAAAATGGTTTGCATGTTCCTTTGGAAAGCAAGAATCGCAATACCTATCAGGTTTTTGAAACAGACATCGCCCAGCTATCATTGCAGGCATGGCTGCTGAGACACAATGGAATGCCCACCGCCAACTATGGCTTTGTGGCGATCAACAATCGCCAAACGGGTAAACGCCGTGCGATCAGGGTGCAACTGATGGGTGAAGAGGAATGCTCCAGACTGGTTGAGCGTTATCTGAATGTTATCGAATGCAGGGTATTGCCGGAGAAAAATTATGGCCATAAATGCAAATCGTGTGGGCACCAAATGATCTGTTGATGGCAAAAGCTGCTGTCCTATAATGCCTCGGCCTTTTTCGTATCTGTGACCATTTTACTTCTTTCTGAGCTTGTCCATTTTCTAAATAATCCGCTTCTGTTTTTAACAGGGGTGAGTTTAACCACCAGCGGACCTTTCTATTTAGGAGAAAGGGGGCATTACTACTTGTGGCTAACAGTTGGGCTGGAGCATGTCTTAGTAAGAGCTAAAATCCGATATTATACCCGCCTCATTTTCCGCATACCTGACCGCGCCGAGTATAATTGCAACATAGCCTAATTTAAGCTTGATTGCCTTGGCGAAGTATCCAGTTTAAGTTGACCACAACAAATAATAAGTGGGGTATCCAGCTAAATGCGGTAAATATTTTCATGCGTTTAACTTATTGATAAAAAAGTAAAGTTTATGGTTTTTTTTGTTGTATTGAAAGTGGTATGTGTTTAGCACGTGTTACAACTTATTGTAATTTAAGAAAAATTTATTTCACATATCAAAATCACAGCATTTAGCTGGATACCCCACAAAAGATATGTGTGTTTTGACAAGTGAAGTCTAAATCATAAAAATAATGATATAACAATCCCCGATAAACGACATATCCGGTCATCTATCTGAGGTGGTTTTCTATTCTGATTGTGTAGCATGTTGTGCATGTTGAACAGAACTTATGCACATTTTTCCAGATACACACCGCTATACCTATGGCTGATAGTCGGGTGCATCGCTTTTGGCAGAAGCTACGCCATCTCTTTCAATTTAAGTGACTCATTACCGGGCACGGTTTTTCTGATCGAGAAAAATCAGGGTCTGAACCCTGAGCCTGGCGAAACAATCGCCTTCCTCTACGAAGGTGGTGCCTTCTATAGAAAAGGAGCCGTCTTTGTCAAGATCACGAAAGGACTGCCTGGCTCTATCATCACATCCACGGAAGTAGAAATCGGTCATCACGATTATTTTGTGAATGATGTTTTTGTCGGACGGACAAAACCATATTCCCAGACTGGTATTCCCATAAAAAGAGCATCGGTTGGCATCGTTCCTGAAGATCATTACTACATGGCCGCAACCCATCCAGACAGTCTGGATTCGAGATATGAGCTGGTCGGTTGGGTGCGTCGTGACCAGATCATTGGTCGTGCCCACAGGGTATTCTGATTGTGTTTGCCCGTCTGCTGAAATTTTTGGGTGTGTCAGGCGATACCATGGCATCTCCTGGCAAGCGATCCCTATCGAAACAATTTCGTGACGAAGACATTCCGCGTTACCCGCCTTTCGTTCAGGGTTTGCCAGTCATTGCGGTTGATCGGCTTATGTACACCCAGGAAGACATCATTGATCGCATCCAGCGCACCATTGGCAATCAGACTCACTTCAATCAATACTACATTCCTGTAATTGAAAGATTTGCTGCTTATGCACATCTTTTGCCTGCTTCACAATCGCATCATCACCGTGGCGCTGGGGGATTGTTCCGGCATTCTCTGGAAGTTGCACTGTATGCGCTGCAATCAGCAGAAAAAGCCCTGCCGAACATCGCGCAGACTCCAGCAAAGCGACGAGAAATGGAGACGAGCTGGCAACTGATCGTGTTTCTGGCCGCCCTGTGTCACGACGCTGGCAAGCCTGTTACCGACATGACGATTGCCAATCATGACCGCTCAAAGATATGGCGACCCATCAGGGAAAGCCTGCTTGCCTGGGCAACCCGATCAAAAGTGGAATCCTATTATCTCGATTGGCGCGAAGGCCGTGATCGCCAGCATACCGTTATGGCAAATCTGGTAGCGGACAGAATCATTGGCACCGAAACACTTGCAGGAATAGAAGAAATCAGTATCGAGATGATCATCTGGCTGATGGAGTCCTTGAATTCCAATCCTTCTGCTGCCAACCCCGTTCATGATCTGGTCATCAGGGCGGATCGGATCAGTGTGGAACGCGATCTTAAAACTATCGGCGCGACCATGGCTGGCTATGATCTTGGTGTGCCAGTCGAACGCATGCTGACCGACATCATGCGCCGCCTGATCAAAGAAAGTATCTGGCTGGTCAATGAGCCTGGTGCGCGTGTGTGGAAGCTTGCGGGCAATACTTATATCGTCTGGCCTGCTTCTGGCGAGGATATGGTGCGTGTCATTCGTGAAGAAAAGATGCTGGGGCTTGCGCATACCCCGGAAGGCATTCTCGATATGCTGGTTGAACGGGATATTGCGCAAATCAGGGAAGGTCAGTCGCCTTACTGGAGAATTGCGCCTGCCTGCCTCAAGGAGAAGATCGCGGATATTCGTTTGCAGGTAATACGCCTGAAAGACGATGTGATGGTATCCGCAATGCCCCTGCAAACGGTAGAAGGAGAAGTGATCGATGTAACTTGTGTGCAGTTGGAAGCGCCAGAAATAGCCACCCAGACACCGCAGATGGATAGCGCGCCCGCTTTTTCTGCCAAGAGTTCGCAGCAATTGGAAAATACTAATACCATCGGTGCAGTAAACCAAAAACCATCGCCAACCCTACAGGAAAACCAGCCTGTTCAGAAAGAAGCTGCTTCGCCGTCATATCCAGCATTGCCAGTATTGCCGGAAGGATTGAAACTGGATTTTCCTGACAATGAAGCAGGCAGGATTCTGCAAGTATTGCGCGATGATGTTGCATCAAACCGCAAACAGTGGGGGCAGGATGTTCTGCTCGATGAAAACGGGTATCTGCTGATCCACTGGCCAGATGCTTTTAGTGGTTGCACTTTTCCGCTAAAGAGCATTCTGGATGCGCTGTCTGATCAAAGATGGTTGTGGATCGATCCTGTAACACCCTGGAAGAAAGTAATCGATACCGAAATAAATGGCCAGACTATCAAGGTCATCCGACTGGAAAAAACCATTAGTGCTGTTTTCGTTAGGATACCTGGCAAGCCGGTATCCGGTTCCAGCAACAGTCACCCGGAAACTCAATCGACAAATTCAAAACCCGAAACCGGCATACAGCAGTCACCGCCATTACAACAATCTACTCCGTCATCAAAAGTATCAGTCAGCGGGCCTGGCAACGCATCGGACAATTTCCCCTCGCTCGATGAGCTGCTGGCAGTCGTTCGCGCAATGGATGATTTGCAAACCGATCAGGATGGCTGGCTCGAACTTGACAGAAAAATCCTGGCCAAGGCGGTCAGAAGAGCAGGATACCGTTTCACGGTGGTGCTTCTGAACAAGCTCATCAAGGAGCATTCGGACAGATTGTCGAGCGAAGGCACATTACTGCGGTGCAGGCCATGATACGCATTCATCTGCTCATCTGCTGCCTGCTTGTATTGATTGCCGGGAAACTCATGGCCGAAGACCTTGGTGTAATTGGTCCGACGTATCCAATACAGGAACGTGACCTGATCGAAGTCATGCAGTCCAGACTGAAGCACATGGAACAGACTGGCGAGCTTGCCGAATTGCAGGAAAACTACAAACAGAAGGTGATTGCAGGTATTGAGCGACCACAACCGGTTGCCGGTATCAGCACATCTGAAACCAACAAAACCTTTTATATTGATCCCTCCTTCATCCTTGACCGGGATATGGTGGACGAACATGGCCGGATCATGTTCAAGGCGGGTTACAAGGTCAATCCGCTCGATTATGCCGGTTTGAGCAAGATACTGGTGTTTTTCAATGGCGATGATGAGCGCCAGGTAGTTTTCGTCAAGCGTTTTATCGAATCAGCGGACATGCCGGTCAAGCTCATACTGATTGCCGGAGCGCCACTGGAACTGATGCGCGAATGGCAACGGGAAGTATTCTTTGATCAGGGCGGCGTTTTGTCGAAGCACTTCAGAATCACGCATTCGCCCGCAACGGTCAGGCAGGAAGGCAAAAGGCTGAGAATCGATGAAATCCACCCTTGAAAAATTGCTTTCAGCCCTGCTACTGCTTACCGTTTGCAGCGTATCCCATGCCGCTACCTGTACCGGCAAGTTTGCCAACCCAATCACCGATATTTGCTGGTCGTGTATTTTCCCGATCAACATAGGTGGGGTAAGAATCTCCTCTCTTGACCAGGAAGATACATCCAATCCGGGTGATATTGCCTGCGCCTGCGGCAATCCGCCCAGAGTAGGCATTCAGGTGAGTTTCTGGGAGCCGGTCAGGCGTGTCGATGTGGTACGTGATCCCTTTTGCCTGACCAGCCTGGGTGGGATCAGCCTCAATCCGGGGTTCGAAGCGCCCGTCGCGTCGAGAAACCGGCGTGAGGGACATGACCAGTCTTCCTTCTATCAAGTTCACTGGTACGTCGATCCGATCATTTTCTTCCTACAGGCAATATTGGACAACGGTTGCCTGGAAAATGTCGGCTTCGATATTGCCTATCTCACCGAACTCGACCCGATGTGGAAGGATGATGAGCTGACTGCCCTGTTGACTCCAGAAGTCTTTCTCTTTGGCAATCTTCCCGCACGGGCGGCTTGTGCAGCCGATTGTGTAGCAGCAACCGCAGGTTTTCCTAATAATGCTTTCTTTTGGTGCGCGGGGTGCCAGGGCAGCCTGCATCCGCTCAATGGCAATATCCAGGCACATATTAGCGGGGTACAGGCATCCAGCCTGATGGTAAACCGCATTATCGCCAAACTGCATCGAGAACTATTGATGTGGTCTGCCGCTGGTAATAATTCGATCTGTGGCTATACCCCGCAGCCAGTCATGGACAAGACCGGCTACAAATACCAGATGCTCTACCCGATTCCCCAAACTCTGAAAATTGCAGGCAAATGCTGCCAGCCGCTCGGACGCTCAACCGTATTGTGGGGCGCGGGTCGGGAGTTTCCAATCCAGGGTGAAGATTTTGCCTACCAGATCTTCAGGAAACGCAACTGTTGCCAGGGTGCCATTACTCTGGGGGAATGATGATAGCTATATAGCTATCTATCAGAATATTTATATAGCTATATAGCTGGCTATGAGGATAAGAGATGCAAAATAACCGATTTCTGTTTTTGCTTGCTGTTGTCGCAGCCCTCGTGTTCCTGCCGTCATTCTCCCAGGCGCAGGAACACCTTTTTTCGGGGAATATGATTACTGACCATGAGGCTGTAAGGCTGCCCGACGACCAGGACATAGAGAATGCCATCCATCGTGCGCGTAAAACCATGCAGCAGCTCGATGTACTTGAAAAGGGTCACGCTATTGCCATCCCTCGAATGCCCGACATCGATGCCTTGCCAAAACCAGATGTTCCGGCGGGAGACATTTCTGTCATTGCCGAGAAATTCAGGAATATGGGACAAGCCAATGCCGACAGAATGCGCTCACATGATCTGCTGGTGCTGGTGTCCCTCTCGATGCCGGAAGCAGCGTTGCGCAAACTGGCTGACCAGGCGGAAAAAGCTGGGGCCACGTTGCTGTTTCGTGGATTGAAAGACGACTCGATGATGAAAATGGGTGAAGCGGTCAAGGCTATCCTGGGGAGCCGTAACGTGCCTGTTTCCATCCATCCTCCCGCTTTCCAGCAATTCAGCGTGACCCGTGTGCCTGCTTTTGTCCTGGCCAGTCAGGAAGCAGGCAAAGTAATGGAAAATGGTTGCGCAAAACCGAAGACCTTTGTCAAGGTAAGCGGTGATGTGTCACTGGACTACGCACTCGAATACATAGAACGTACCAGTCCTGCCTGGTCGATGACAGCCAGGTCGTTTCACTCACGGATCGTTCGAGGCATCCAATGAAACATACGCTTCACCTGCTGCTGATCGGGCTGTTGTGGGTGCTGTCCGGGGCGATTTTCGCCGATGATCTGAATAATGCCTTCGAGGATGCGAAAACATTTGCCGAGAGCAGGAATGCGGGTATTTTTTCGGGGATCAATGAACAGGCGATTGCCGATAAACTGGATTATTACGGTATGCCTGCTGCCGAAGCCAGTCTTTTCCAGGATGGGCAGGGAGAGCTTACCCAGCCAGGACTCGACAAGGTAAGCAATTGTGCAGGCTATATACCCACCGGCAATGCCATGTTCGACCAGGAATGCGAAGCGGTCAACTTTATTGTTGGCAACCGGCAAACCAGGCAGCATGTCCCGCTCGCACCGGATGATCCTGTTCTGCAAAATACCCGCAATGCCAGAGACAATGCGCCAGCGGTTTTTCAGAGTAGTACCGGAATTAGCTCCAATACCGAAGGCCAGTGTGTAACTCAGACCAGTACCACCCCAGCGATTTATGCGGAAAAATCCTGCGCAGTCATCAAGGAGGTTGCGCCGCATGAATGTCTGGCTCCACGGAACATCATCATTACTCAACAGCAGGATCCCATTACCGGTGCCATTGTGCATGTGCTGGTATCCAGTGATTACGATCTAAGCGCCTGCCGCCAGTGGCATAACAATCCAAACTATCAATATGTTGGCCAGGAATGTGTATCGACTGTACCTCCATTCCCGTTGCCTCCGGAAATCAGTTTGGCAGATGTCGCTCCAGATGGCTGTTTCACCCAGAAGCGTGGATATGTTGGGCTGACCGGGGTGGAAGATCATACGGAATGCCTGGTTTATGAGAATAATCCTGAATGCACGTTTCAGTCCGACGGTGCGTGCCAACAGACCGTAACCATTAATGGCCAGCAGATATGCGTTGATCAGGAAAAAATATATAGCTGTAGAACGGCACCATCTCTGGAAAGTACGTTTCTCAACTGCTCTGGACAAAAATTCTGCATCAATGGCAATTGCTTCAATACCGGCCATCAGAATGACACTGATTTTCCGCAGGCAACGTCATCGGTCGAGATAATGAGGGAAGCCGGTGTCTACCTGAATGAAAACACTCAGCGCATATTCGATGGTGACAAGGGAAAGTGCCGCATAAAGCTTGGCGGCATCATGAACTGCTGCGCTGGAAGTTCTGGTGGTAGCACCTTCAACAATAACCTGCTGTTCAATCTGACGGTTCAGGCAGGCAAGAATGTACTGTCCTATGGTAGCAAGTATCTGTATGACGCACTTTATACTTCGACGGCACCCGATTGGATAATCAAGGGTATGTCGGCCATGATGGGAGTAGATCCGCTGAAGATTCCTTCCGGCGGGTTGCTGAGCGCATTTTCTCCCTCATTGAGTTACTTTGGGTTCAGTGCAACGCTGGGAACCACGTCAGCACCTGGGTTTGTAACCAGTGCGTTAGGCTTTGAAGGAGCGATCATACCGCTAGGAAATTCTATACCTTTTCTAGGCGGAAATATAACATTTGGTTTCGACCCGACATCCTTTGCAATAGCGGTGGCCATCATGGTTCTTCAGGAATTGTTATCCTGTGAACCGGATGAACAGATACTATCGATGAAGAAGGGGCAGAATCTTTGCCATCGGGTAGGATCGTACTGCTCGAAGAAATTCTTCGGAGTCTGTTTAGAACGGAAGCGTTCCTACTGCTGCTACAACAGTCGCCTTGGCCGTATCATCAATGCCCAGGGAAGAGCGCAAATCGGTAAATCATGGGGAACTGCCAAAAGACCCAATTGCGAAGGATTCTCTCATGCTGAATTTGCTTCAATCAATTTTGCAGCACTTGATTTATCGGAATTCTCCCGTGAAGTAATGGCAGCCGTGAGACTGCCAAATACATCGGATTTATCCGATAATGCAAGGGACGTAATCAACAGAAGGACACAAAGCTATTATGATACCGGTTCTCAAATTGAATGATTCTGCAAAGTTTCTCTTTATCGTATTACTGGTTTTACTCATCACGGGCTGCCAGTCAGTTGTTGAGCATTCCCCCCTTTCAAATTCAAGTATCCATTCGTTAGTAATGGATAAAACGGCTTTGCTTAGTTCTCGCGACTTCGATGCAAAAAAGACTGTTTACGTTAAAACATCGACATTCAAATCTGAGCATTTGCCATTGCTGGCAAACCTTATGAACGAATACGGATTTAACGTTACATCAGTCAAGGAAAATGCTTATTACAAAATGTCCGTTACGGCGTTCGTTACCATGCCATTCAAGGAAGATGGCCGTGCAATGCCTTATACAGCGGAATATCTGTTGTCGATGCGCGAGGAGCTGCCTGTCATCAAACCGCTGCTTTTACCAGGAGAACCCACGAAAAAACAGATGGAAAAAATGGTGAAACTGGTGAACAAGGCGACCAGCAACGGGGCTAATTTCGATATGGGGCCTAATCCCATCTCACTTGGTTCAACATTCGGAGGAAGTCTTGGCGGAATCGTAGCTGGTGCAGCAGTTGGCGTACTTACGACAGCAATGGGTATCGCCTCACAGAACAATATTCAGGAAGGATTGGCTGGTTTTGGATTTTCTATTATAAAAAACAAATTAATTGGGAATCAGGTTGTTGGATTCAACATTTATACCGCATCAACCCAACCCGAACACCCGGAAACATTATTGCGGGCAGCGATAAAACATGCTGCCAATGAACTAGGCGTCAGAAAATAATGTTGAGAATCACGTCAAAGATAGTCTTTCTGCCTACATCCATCTTTATAGGGATTTTCTCCTGGCAAGCCATGGCGGAAATGCCGACATACCCCAACATCAAGCCTTTACTGATCGAAGCAATTGATGCGCCGGATGGAAAGTCAGGTGGAGTCGTGACAGGTCCGCTTACCGGATTTTTCCGTCAGACGACTGGATCACAACAGCCAGTCATTGCCACGGTGACTACGGTAGCTAAATTCGATCAGCCCGGCTGCAAGCGCCTTAACCTTCACCTGAAGCAACCCGGTGTTCAGACGACATCTGGCGAGAAAAAAGATTTTGATGTGAACTATGGGTTCAACCTTTGCAGGAATGGCGATGCCCCTGACAAGCAAAGTCGAATGATCAGCAACTAGCATACGAGAAACTTATCGGTTGCGCCGTATATGATGGCGTCCGGTGGGCGAAACGACGGGTCACTTGGCGATGCCCAGGAAAACGGCCAAGCAACGCTCAACCTCCACTAATACATCCGCATCAATGTGTCCAAAGGCTGGTCCTACCTTGTCGCGCTTAACCGTCATGGCCTTATCCACCATTATCTGTGAAGGTTTCTGCAAGCCGTTCTCCGCGCTCGGCTGAACAGTAACGCGCAGCAATGGCGCAGCAACAAGCGTGCTGGTAATGAGTAGAACCGTTGCACTTACATGCTCGCTGAACTGATTGGCTTGAATTACCAACGCGGGCCGTGGCTTGCCAAAGTTTCCTTGCATGGCAATAGTCACCAGGTCGCCGCGCATCATTCCGTCCAGCCCTCTGCGTCTGCCAAGGCATCATCCATGAACTGCTGCATGGGCATATCGGCGCTGTCTGCCTGAGCCACCAGAAGGGATTGGCGGCGGCACTCCTCCGCGAAGCCTGGGTGGCGTGTGTCCGGAACCCAGATCTGCACCGGACGTAGTCCTGCCATGCGCAGCGCGTCGCGGTGCTTTTGAACTCGTGCATTTACGTGCGTAGTTCCCATGTGAAATCTCCTATCAAGTTACATGCAACATTATATCAAGATGCACGTCCATTTGGTCTTTGTGACGAAATATCGCCGCCCTGAACGACGGGGTTTTACGGCGCAACCGATAACGAGATCTTCAACTTGGACGCATTTTGCATTCGTAGTGCTCACGCAAAATTCTTGTCACATTATGATCCAAATAAACCTTTTACAATACATAGATTAAATGACGGGTTATATGACTAATATTGACAGTATTTTTCTCTTGATTTATATTGTCACATAATCGAACGTATATGTGACAAGTGAAAAAATG
>Ga0154020_10002030_pt1 | contig 24711 bp, 18 predicted proteins | sample Klosneuvirus_201_FD_109709 | JGI IMG/M metagenome (GOLD analysis project Ga0154020, IMG submission 109709) | Active sludge microbial communities from wastewater, Klosterneuburg, Austria - Klosneuvirus_20160825_MG | ecosystem: Engineered > WWTP > Aerobic digester > Activated sludge | place...
ACGTAATGGATGCCGGTATCCGCGACAATACAGGCTTAAAAACATCACTTAAATTCCTTTATATATTCAGACAGTGGATAGAAGAAAATACCAGTGGAGTAATTTTTGTTGACATCCGTGATTCTCATAAGTCCAGGCCGGTTGAAGAAAAACCTAGAATGTCGTTTCTTGAAAACTTCATCACTCCATTGGGAAATATCTATGGAAATCTGTTGACCATTCAGGATTACAATCAGGATGAATCCTATGAATATGCAAAATCATGGTTTACATCACCTTTTGACTTTGTCATTTTTGAATTACCTACTAAGGAACAAGATATTTCTTTGAGCTGGCATCTTACAACAAGAGAAAAACGCTCTGTCTATAATTCCATCAACCTGCCTGCTAATAAAAAAGCAGTCGGCCAGTTATTGGATCTTTTAGAACCGGAAAAAGCAATAAGAACCCGACGAGTTGAGTCTGCTTATTCCAATGCGAAGCCAACTGAAACAACACCGGTTGCGAAATGAGAAATGATCTTTCCTCATCCCTTTAGTTATTAGTAAGACAACAATTTTTCCATTGAATCTGCCAGACGAGATTTAGCCAGGAAATTTTCTTCAAGAGCTACATTCATAGGAATTGGCGTTTCCAGACTTGCACACCGAACCACCGGAGCATCCAGAGCATTAAAACAATTCTCAGCGATGAATGCTGCAATCTCTGCACCGAAACCACCTACCAGAGTGTCTTCGTGCAAGATTAATATTCTGCCTGTTTTGTTCAAGGAACTAATGACGGTTTCTTTATCCCATGGAATCAAGGTACGAAGGTCAATCAGGTCCGCAGAAATTTCCGGATGCTGACTGAGGTAATCCAAAGCCCAGTGCACTGCGAGGCCATAAGCTACTATCGTGACATCTGTACCTTCTCTCACCAATCTTGCTTTTCCAAATTCAAGAGAATAATAATTATCAGGCACATTTCCGGTAATGGTTCGGTACAAACCTTTATGTTCAAAATACATTACAGGATTCGGGTCCTCGACAGCTGAAATCAAAAGTCCTTTGGCATCATCAGGAAAAGCCGGATAAACAACTTTCAATCCCGGTGTATGGGTAAACCAGGCTTCATTTGACTGTGAATGGAATGGTCCGGCAGCTACACCGGCACCGGTAGGCATTCTCACCACTACGTCGACATTTTGTCCCCATCGATAATGAGTCTTAGCCAGATTGTTAATGATCTGATTAAAACCACAGGTAACAAAATCAGCAAACTGCATTTCGACGATTGCTTTCATCCCTTGGATTGATAGACCTAGTCCGGCTCCAATGATTGCTGATTCACATATGGGAGTGTTTCTTACTCTGGCCTTGCCGAACTCTTCGACGAATCCTACAGTGGCCTTAAACACGCCACCATACTCTGCAATGTCTTGTCCCATGATCACCAGGCCGGGATACTTTTGCATAGACTGTCGCATTCCATCTGTGATAGCATCCAGGAACCTTTTCTCAGAAGATGGACCTGACGGCTTCACAAAAGGCAAATCACGTCTCATATAAACATCCCTCAATTCGGATTCGGTATCTGCCGGTGGTTTAACCTCATTAAAAGTTATTTCAAGATTTTTATCGATAGACTGCTTTATATCTTTACGTATCAGAATAATATCAGCCTCTGATATCACTTTTTCTTTGAGAAGATAATTTTCGAAATTATTGATTGGATCTTTTTTCGCCCACTCTTCCATTAATGCTGGAGGCACATATTTAGTTCCTGAAGCTTCCTCATGTCCCCTCATCCTAAAGGTCATACATTCAAGTAAAACCGGCCGAGGATTCTCCCTGACACTTTGCGCAATCCGTTTGAAAGCTGAAAGTGTTTCAAGAATATTGTTTCCATCGACCTGGAAGGCATCTATCCCGTAACCAATTCCCTTATCGACAAACTGCTTCATCCTAAACTGTTCCCGAGACGGAGTTGAAAGTCCATAGCCATTGTTTTCTACTATGAAAATTACCGGTAGATCCCACACCGCAGCAACATTGATACTTTCATGAAAATCACCTTCACTTGCACCACCGTCTCCTGTGAATACAGCCGTTACCGCTTGTTCTTTTTTCAAAAGATGCCCTAAGGCAATTCCATCAGCAACACCCATCTGGGGACCGAGGTGTGAAATCATTCCAATGATTTTGAAATCTTGTGTCCCGAAATGAAAAGATCGATCTCTGCCCCTGGTAAATCCACCTTCCTTACCCTGCCATTGTGAAAACAATCTGTTGAAGGGAATTTTTCGTGTCGTGAACACTCCCAGATTCCGGTGCATGGGTAGGATATATTCTTCAGGTTTGAGTGCCAGTCCACATGCAACAGAAATGGCTTCCTGTCCAATACCGGAAAACCATTTAGCAATTTTTCCTTGCCTCAACAGTACCAGCATTTTCTCTTCAATAAGCCGGGGAGTCAAAAGCTCGGTATAAATGGACTTTAATTCATCATCCGAATAAGCGGATCTGTCATACTGCATAAATGGGAAGAAATTTGGTGCAAACTTATTTAAAATAGACCGTATCTTTGTAATACAATTCCTGCGATATGGACATTCAATTGTTAACGGTCATTTTACTGTTTTGTATAGCCCTTTTTTTTATTGGTCGGAAGGTTTTTGGCCAAATGCGTCATAAAGCAAAAGCAAACTGTGATGGCTGTGGTGCTGCCGATCTGTCTGCAACAAAAAACCTAAAAAAACGGGCATAAAAAAAAGGAGCTCGAATCGAACCCCTTTTTTTACATCTTTTTGGCAAATTACTTCGCCATAGCAGTGTCAGCAGTAGCTTCCATAGCGTTCATAACTGAATCTTGCATAACAGCTTGCTCTGCAGCAGCTTGTTGAGCCTGCTCAGCGGCAGCGATAGAATCTTGAGTTGCTTTTTCAGCAGCAGCTTTTTGTTCAGCGCTTGGTCCGCAAGCAACGATAGCAAACATAGATGCTACTAATAAGGTAGAGAATACTTTTTTCATTTTGTTGATAGGTTTGTTTTAGTGGCCGCAAAAGTAGTCACTAATAGTGGATTAACAAGGGTTTGAACGAAAAATATTAACAATAAATTGCTCATAACCCTTCGGGCTTCCTAAACTTCATTTAGGCGACAAAAAAAGGGGATAATCTGTTGATTTCCCCTTTTTTAGACTTTCTAATTAACCTCTTCCTGAAGTGACTTTCTTAGTCTCTTCAATTTTCTTTTCTTCTTTCGTCTTAGGTTTTGGCTTTGTTACCTTTTTGCTTGCAGCAGCTGCTTCAACAGCAGCAATTGAATCTGCAACCATCTTTTCTGCAGCAGCGGCAGCTTCCTGAGCAGCCATTTCAACAGCAGCTAAGGAATCAGCTTGCATTTTTTCTACATTGGCAATAGAGTCCTGAATTGCCTTTTCAGCAGCAGCTTTTTCTTCTGCACTGGGTCCGCAAGCAATAATAGAAGCCATACCGGCAACTAAAAGAAGTGATAATACTTTTTTCATTTTCTTAAATAGATTGGATTGTTTGGTTTTGCAAAGATATTACTTTATCCGTAGGATTTTGTTGCATTAATTTATTAATTTTGCAAAATAAATTCTGAACCCCTAAAAACCAAAAACTATATCCAAATGAGAAAAATTATCCTTTCACTTTCTATTGTCGCTATGTCTTTGAGCGTAGTATTTTTAAACTCTTGTTCAAAAGATGACACTACACCTCCTTCAATCAGCCTTGCCGGAGATGCTTCACTTGAACTTTCCTTAAATACTGCAAGCTGGTCTGATCCGGGAGCTACCGCAACTGATGATGAAGATGGAACCGTGAGTGTAACTTCAGATTACAGCTCCACAAATCCAAATTTGAATCAGACCGGAACTTACACAATCACCTATAGCGCAACCGATGCTGCCGGTAATGTTGGTTCTGCGGTTAGAACAGTAAGAGTGAAAAATGATGCTGAAAATTTTGCAGGTACTTATGCTGTACATGATACTTGCCCGGGAATCGTGTTTAATTACACTCAAATCATCACTGTTGATGAGACTCTGAATAACCGTGTTCATTTTAACAAATTCGCTGATTATGCCAATAATACAGGCATTTATGCGAATAAGCTTGGAAACGGATCACTTGAATTGCCTGCTCAAACCGCAACTTCAATCGGAAGCGGTCCGGGTACATGTGCCATTGAAGATCACAGATTCACCGGTGTATCTTTTACTTCTACTTCAACAGGATTCGTGCTTACTTACACGGATGAATTATTGGGTTCCGCCCCATGTACAGGGATAACACCATGTACTGCAACTTTCACGCTGCAATAATCAATTAGCTATATTTTAAAAGCCGCCTTTTAGGCGGCTTTTTTTATTTCCACCCTTCCCTTACTTTCGCAAAGTGCAGTTGAAAAGCAATATTAAGTTACTGGTACAAAGGATTCTTATACTGATCCTGTTAATGAGTATTTGCAGGTTGCTTTTCCTGTTATTTAACTATTCCTATTTCAACGAGTATAGCTTCATTCGCATACTTTCTTCATTCTATTATGGTTTGCGTTTTGACCTGACGGCTATTTGCATACTTACGATTCCATTTTCGATTCTCCACCTTCTACCCTTTCCGTTTTTTTATAAGAAGTTATTTCAACTCCTGCTCAAGATCCTGTTTCTGATAGCCGGGGTATTTATGCTATTGTTGAATTGCATTGACTTTGGATTGTTCCGATTTGCAGGAAAAAGGGCGACAGCAGACCTGCTTAGCATTATGTCTTTCGGGGAGGATTTTAATAATACTGTTCCAAGCATGCTGAAAGATTTTTGGTACCTCAGCCTGGTCTTGATTGTTTTGATTTTTCTGCTTGTCTTCCTCTACAATAGAATTTCACTATTTGAGAAATCGAAACATAGCCTGACAAACTCGCCTAAGAGAATTAAAGTTGTACTTGTTCATCTGTTTTTTCTTGCGCTGATTTTTATTGGCTTCCGAGGTGGCATGCAGTATAAACCCATAAATATACTAAGCGCTGCCAAATACGGTACTGGCCAATTTTCTTCCCTCGTTTTAAATTCTCCATTCACATTTCTGAAAACATTCGGAAAAAGATCATTAACAGAAGTCAGATATTTTTCAACGGAAGAATTAAACAAAATTTATCCTACACTCAACACTAAAACAGATAGTTCAGCTTTTAGAGCAGAAAATGTCATAGTGATAATATTAGAAAGTGTCGGCAATGAATACATAGGAAAATTTAACAATGGAAAAGGCTATACTCCTTTTCTTGATTCATTGATGGATGTCAGTCTTGTTTTTCCACATTCATTTGCGAATGGTAAGAGATCGATTGAGGGGATTCCCGCTATCATTGCAGGGATACCTTCTCTAATGCCGGAGCCATTCATTACTTCAGCGTATTCAGGCAATACATTTCAGAGTGTTGCCTCTCTGTTGAAGAAAAAGAATTATTCTACCTTCTTTTACCATGGAGGAACAAATGGCACGATGGGCTTTGATAATTTTAGCCGATCCGCAGGCTTTGATTTATATTTTGGAAGGAAGGAATACGGAAAGGATAAGGACTATGACGGAACCTGGGGCATTTATGATGAACCATTTTTATTGCGCATGGCCAGGAATTTAAATTCTGTACAAAAACCATTTCTTTCCGTTGTATTTACTTTATCCTCACACCACCCCTACAGTATTCCTCCTGAACTGGACAGTAAATTTCAGAAAGGGACTTTACCAATTCACAAAAGTGTGGAATACACCGATTATTCCCTTAGATCATTTTTTAACTATGCATCGAAGCAGGACTGGTACCAAAATACCCTGTTCATCATTACTTCAGATCATACGGCAATTTCCGAAAAATCCTATTACCAGAGTCGTCTTGGCATGTATGCCATACCTCAGGTATTTTTTAAAGCGGATGGATCATTGAAAGGAAAAAATGAAAAAGTGACTCAGCAAACTGATATACTTCCGAGTATCATGGATTACCTTCACTTTGATCAAGCATATTTTGCATTTGGTCGGAGTGTCTTTAGTACTAATGAGCGGGGTTGTGCCGTGAATTTTATCAATGGTACTTATCAATATATACAGGGAAATTATACTTTGATTCTTGATACCATGCAGGGGAATTCACTTTTCAATTATTCAAAGGATGGGCTGTTAAAAAATAATATTATTAGGACAGATTCTATGCAAGCCAATTTGATGGAAAGAAAACTAAAAGCCATCATTCAACAGTACAATTCCTCTCTGATCAATAACAAGATGATTTATTGAAAAGCATGAAGAAGAAAATCCGATTTATCATTAATCCGAATTCAGGATCAGGGAAAAAGGAACATTTTGAAGAATGGATTCATGCCGGAATTGATAAAGCAAACTTTGACTATGAAATATGTCTGACTAAGGCTGCAGGTCATGCAACTGAGCTAAGCCGTGAAGCCGCGCAGGAGTCCTTCTACGCCGTTATCGCTGTTGGCGGAGACGGTTCAGTTAATGAGACAGGCACCGGTCTTATAGGCTCTGAAACTGCTTTAGGGATTATTCCCACCGGTTCAGGTAACGGAATGGCAAGACATTTGAAGATTCCGGTAAATTTTGGTAAAGCCATCAATGTACTGAACCGGTCAAAGATTGAAAGGATTGATACCTTAAAAGTCAATCAGCACTTTTGTATAGGAACATTCGGGATTGGTTTTGATGCACATATCGCGCATTTGTTTGCGAAGGCAGGCAGCCGGGGCTATTCAACCTATGTAAAACTGGTACTTGCTGAGTTCTACGACTATGCGTCTCACCAATATAATCTGGTCGTTGACGGAAAAAATATTTTCATAAAATCCTTCTTACTTACTTTTGCCAACTCATCTCAATTCGGGAATAACGCTGTAATTGCACCTTTCGCCGATGTTAAAGACGGGAAAATTGATATAGCCGTAGTGAAAAAGTTTAATGCCATTTTCGCGCCACATCTTATCTACCGCATGATGAATAATAAATTGCAGCACTCAAGGTTCTTTGAAACGATGCAGGCTCAAAATATAGTGGTGCAAAACTCCTCCCCTCTGAAAGGTCATATTGACGGCGAGCCTGTGGAATTTAATGCTGACGTGCATGTATCAATGAATCCTCTATCACTGAATGTTTTAATTGCGGAGTAATTTTTTTTGAAAACAGTTTTATGAGTAATACTATCAAACGTACTATTAAAAGTATTTCCTGGGCACTCTCCGGAATTTCCTATGCTTTTCGTACGCAATTTAATTTTCGCTTTCATGTTATAAGTGCCTTAATCGTGTTAATCCTTTCGATTGTTTTAAAATTATCTCCTCTCGAATGGTGCGTGGTCCTCTTTTGCATAGCTTCTGTGATTACAGCGGAACTCTTAAATACGGCTCATGAAGTTAATACAGATTTGATCTCTCCCGGTTTTAATGAAGCTGCAAAGCATGTAAAAGATTTAGCCGCTGCGGCAGTTCTTGTTACTGCCATTATATCAGCTATAATTGGTTGCATTATTTTCCTTCCAAAAATCTATGCCCTTATTATTTTTACTGCTTAAGCTTTACTATTAGCCATGAGTGCTGGAATAAAATTTTAAGAAATAATACTTAAAGCTAATAATGTGATCATCCTAAGCAATAATTTGTATTTTTAACCTTATGTCTAAAAAAAACAAAGAAAAAGATGGAGTGGTTTATTCAACGAATCCTGATTTTGGTTATCAGAACAAACCATTGCAAGGGACGGTAACTCTTCCACCTGCTCAACAAGATCTTCGGGTTGCATTGGACAAAAAGAACCGTGGCGGAAAAATTGTAACCATTGTCACAGGCTTCTTAGGAAAAGAGAGCGACATCGAAAAGCTGGGAAGAGAATTAAAATCCAAATGCGGGGTTGGCGGGGCAGTAAAGGAAGGAGAAATTCTTATTCAGGGGGATCACCGGGACAGAATTTTAAAATTACTGCTGGAGGCCGGATATAAAGCGAAAAAATCGGGAGGCTAAAACTAATTTCAATAGCCCATCTTTATTCGGCCTTCTCACGAATCTTTTTATAGATTTTTATTGCGATCAACATGATCAATGAAAATAAAATCAAACCGGTAAGTCCTACGAGCCAGTTACCCTGCCCTTTCAAGACCACAATAAAAATAATTGCAACCAGGAAAACAGAGGCTACTTCATTCCATATCCTTAGCTTAAATCCTGAGTAACGTATTTGATTTTTCTGGAGCTGTTTGTATATACTCCCACAAAGTAAGTGATACAAAGTGAGCGCGGCTACAAAAAAAAGTTTTAAGTACATCCAACCGGGAATGTTCCATCCATAAGTTAATACCAGCAACCAGATTCCAAATACAAAGGTGCCGATGGCAGAAGGCCATGTTATTCCAAGCCACAATCTTTTTTCTGCAAGCTTGAAATGTTCCTGCAAAATGCTACGCTCGGGTTCTGATTTTTGTCCTGCTTCGGTATGGTAAATAAATAGGCGGACGATGTAAAAGAGTCCTGCAAACCAGGTCACAATAAAAATAAGATGCAGCGCTTTAATGTAAAGAATGTCCATGCTTATGAAAATGCCAGTTTAGTTTCCTTAGATTCTTTCAAGACCTTCTCATACAATTTTTCATAAACAGGCAGTATTCTTTGAATGTCAAAGGTCATTGCATGGGCCAATGCATTCTTTTTAAATTCTTTTAATCGTTCAGGATTCTCCAGAATATAGATGGCATTTTTGGCCATATCATCTATATCCCCGACATCACTCATGAAACCCGTTTTTCCCTGAATATTTAATTCAGGGATACCACCGGAGTTTGATGAAATAACGGGGACCTGACAGGCCATGGCTTCCAAGGCAGCCAAACCAAAACTTTCGGTCTCAGAAGGCAGCACAAATAAGTCACTGATAGAAAGAATTTCTTCTACGGCTTCCATTTTTCCAAGGAAACGAATATGATCACACGCCAAACATTCTCTGCACTCTTTCTCAATCATATTTCTGTCAGGTCCATCACCTATGAGCAGTAGTTTAGTAGGCATTTTTTCCAATACCTTGAAGAAAACGCTTACCACATCTCGGACTCTTTTAACAGGACGGAAATTTGAAGCATGTACAATCAAATGTTCGCCATTGGGAGCAATTGCTCTTTTGAAATGATCTTTGTATTGTTTTGAGAAGCGACGTAAGTCAATAAAATTCGGGATGACCTGGATATCATTCTCGATTTCGAAATTCTTATAGGTATCTTCTTTCAGACTTTCAGAAACGGATGTAACAGCATCACTATGATTGATAGCAAATGTTACTACTGGATTATAGCTGGCATTTTTTCCGACTAAGGTAATGTCGGTACCATGCAAAGTAGTGATGAAAGGCAATTTCAATCCGAATGATTCCAGTATTTTTTTAGCCATATATGCCACAGAAGCATGAGGGATTGCATAGTGTACATGAACCAGATCAAGCTTTTCAAACCTTGCAACGTCAACGAGTTTGCTGGTGAGGGCAGTTTCATAAGGGGCAAATTCGAAAAGTGGATAATCCATGACACCAACTTCATGATAGAACACATTTTCGGAAAAATGCTCAAGGCGTACAGGTTGACTGTATGTTATAAAATGAATTTGATGTCCTTTTTCGGCAAGTGCCTTTCCAAGTTCGGTAGCAACTACTCCACTTCCTCCAAATGTAGGATAACACAGAATTCCAATCTTCATAGCATTAAATTAAAATAGAACAATTGATGCAAAACAAAGGTAGGAAAAGGCTCTTAATCCCCGATCAATATTACTATTTAGCTAAAATAGCATCATAGATAACTTGTTGAATATCCGTTCGTACATTCATTTTAGCCAACTTATTATTCGAAGCATCCGGATTTATCCTGTTAGAGAGAAAGATATAAATGAGATCATACTCAGGATCCACCCATACACAGGTTCCGGTGAAGCCCTGATGCCCGAAGGCTTGTTTAGAAGCACTCGCACAGGCAGGACTGGATTTATCCGGATCAGTTTCCGGTTTATCGAATAGTAGTCCTCTCCTGTTATCTGAATCAGGAAACTGTTGTCTGGTGAATTCTTCAATGGTCTTCGGGTTTAAATATTTTCTTCCTCCATAATATCCTTCATTCAACAACATCTGCATGATCACGGCCAAATCATTTGCATTACTGAACAAACCGGCGTTACCGCTTACTCCACCTAACATGGCAGCAGCCGGGTCATGCACATAACCTCGAATGAGTTGATGCCTGAAATCTTTATCAAGTTCAGTAGGAATTAATCTTTCTAACGGAAATTTTTGTCGTGGAAGAAATCCGGAATTAGATAATTGTAGTCCTTCATAGAAATTAGTTTCGAGATAATCTTCAAAGCGTTCATCAGATTCTTTTTCTACAAGATCGTGAATTAATATGGGGCCGAAATCACTGTAGACATATTTTCCCTTTTCTGTGAGAGGTGAATTATAAATCCATTGCATCACACTATCCACATAATCATTCTGCATGAATAGGCTATCAGCAACTGTGGTGAAATATTCTTCTGATGCTGCCTTATGGTAGATGTCAGGATTAATATGGTTATCCAGCATAGTTTTCTTCCAAAACGGACTCCATGCCTGTAATCCAGCCTGATGGGTCATGACGTCTCTAAGAATAAGTCCCTTTTTATTGCTTGCTTTTAATTTAGGAAGGTATTGAGATAAGGCTTTATCAAGATTAATATTTTCGTCTTCATAAATTTTCATCATTGCCAGAGCCGTTGATGCAACTTTGGTCACCGATGCCACATCATAGATATCAGAAGTTAAAACAACAGCAGAAGAATCATAGGAATGTTTTCCAAATGCTTTATTGTAAATCACTTTTTGATCCTTCAGCACCATCACCTGACAACCCGGCATTGCTCTTGCGCTAATAGCATTGTTGACCAAACTGTCGATTCTTGAAAGTTTCTGTGATGCGATGCCTGCATCTTCAGGTACGCTATATTTTAAACGAATCGGATTTCTTGTTTCAACTCCACTGTTTCTTTTGAAAAGCTTTGTGCTTTCCACGGGTATCTTCCCATCAATACTCAATCCACCCATGATAGCCTGTGCCATCAGCTCATGTGTCAGAGGAAAATCTTCATAGCCCAGCAACACAGCTTTAGCCGAGGCGAGATTTTTTATCTGACTTAATGTATAGGCATTTCCAAAATCAACGAAGATTGTATTATAAGACTTCAAAATGGTGTCCATGAAATTCCTTGCAGCTTCCGGGATTCCAAAACTTGTTGATGCACGCATGGTCGTTCCATGCAAGCTCAGAATTATAAGGTCGTAGTTCGCCATGAAGCCTGCCATTGCCTCAAACATAGAAACAGGTGCATCCTTTTCCTCCGAAAACATGTCTATCTGAGCATAGGCAGCCAGTTGTTCCTGAAAGGTGTTGTTCTTCTCATCGCCGATTACAATGGATGCAATCCGTAATGAATCAAGTCCGCGTAAAGGAATAATTGATGACTTGTTCGAAAGAATCGTTAATGACTTCTCATACATTTTTCTCTGTAGAAAAACTGCCTCGGGAGGACTGAGATCTGCGATGAGGTTATTGGTATCAATTTGGGGAGTTGTGCTCAGCCCGGCCCAGTATTTTGTCATCAGCACTTTCTTCACTCTTTCATCGAGTTCTTCATCAGTGAATTCGCAATTTTCAATGGCGAGGTGAATTTCGGAAACAGCTTTACGAACGTCTTCGGAATAAAGAAGTACATCATTGCCTGCCAGAAGCGCCAGTTTATCCAGTACTCCCGGTTTGTAACAGGAACTTACCGCCTTCATGTTTAGTGCATCAGTAAAGATGAGTCCTTTAAAACCCATTTGTTGCTTTAGCAAACCTGTAACAATAAACGGAGATAATGTTGAAGGAAGATTTGGAGTTGAATCAAGAGCGGGAACGGAAAGATGAGCCACCATGACAGAGCCCAAACCTTCGTCGAATAGTTTCTGAAATGGATAGAGTTCAACCGAATCCAAATCGGCTTTTGACTGAAAAATTGTCGGAAGCGTATAATGAGAATCACTATCAGCATTACCATGTCCCGGGAAATGTTTTCCATTCGCAAGCACGCCCATGTCCTGCATGCCCTTCATATACAACAGCGCTTTTTTATAAACATCAGTGCGATCATCGCCAAAGGACCGGCTTCCGATCACTGGATTCATGACATTATTATTGATATCAATATCCGGTGCAAAATTTACATGGATGCCCATACGCTTACATTGCCGGCCGATTTCTTTTCCCATGTCGTAAATCAAAGAATCATTTTGCATGGCCGCCATAGTCATCTGGCGAGGAAAACGCACAGTACTGTCCAGTCGCATAGAAAGTCCCCATTCACCATCCAAACCAATCAATAGGGGAATCTGAGAAAGTTTTTGGTAATCATTGCAAAGATTTGCCTGACGAAGCGGACCTCCCTGAAAGAAGATCAGGCCACCTATCCCCCAATCCATTATGAGTTTTCTTATCTCGGCAATATGGGCAGCATCCTTATTGCTCCATGCTGCAACCATTATTAGCTGGGTGATTTTTTTTTCACGGGAAAGTGTAGACATAACAGAATCCGCCCATTCAGAGGCTGCATCCGTATAGAAAGGCGGAACTGTGCGAGCCTGGCTCGGTGTCAGGCTTAGCATCAACATAAAAGCACTTAGTACAATTACTTTGAATGACATTTTGGAAACAGAAGAATATATGAACTATGCATTATGCACAAAAATACTATATGATTTCCCTCTCTCCCGAGAGGAGCTTTCATCTTCTTAACAATAGATAATGGAAAACTGTCAGTTTTTTTATTGAATTGCTTAGGGATAAAAACAATCTTAACTTGGCACCAATGATAGAACGAAGAAAAAACCTCTTTGTTTTCCTGCCTTTACTTGCTTTTTCACTAGGATTAGCACTAAGAAAACTTGGACTCCCCTTTGGTTCAGGACTTATTCTTCTAAGTGGGATATGGCTTACCTTCTCTTGCTTTCTCACAGGATTCAAGAGAACCAGAACAGAATTCCAAGGTTCTAAAAGCATCCGGGTACCTGTAGAATTGCCTTTGGGCTTATGCTTGTTCTTACTCTTGTTCAGGCAACAATATTGGCTTTATGGTCCCGCTCTCACCTGGATTTCAGCAAGTATTTTCCTGATTATTATTCTTTATCGCCTCCTGAGGGCTGACAATTATTTTCGTAGAGTAACCATTAGCCGCAGTTCCTGGCCTATTTGGATCAGTGCCTACTTTTACTTGATATTGGGCCTTTTAATAATTACCGGAATCAGCATGAATCCGAGAGTGTTTCATAATTTTTTCAGGTCGAGCACTTATGAAGAGTACTTACGTCGACAATATCCTACCATCACCATTGAAGAAGCAAACAGCTTGATAGAAAAATACCGGGACAAATCGGAAGCTGCCATTGTTAAGTCTGATTCCTTGTTTCAGATGGCATTAAGAAGTGAATCCGAAAAAAAGATTGATGATGCATTGAAAAAATTCAATCGGGCAATTGATCTTAATCCGGATTATGCAGAGGCATATTTTCACAGAGGATACTTCAAATTACATTTTCTGGAGTTGAATAATGACCTTGCTTTCTCAGCGATGATTGACTTTTCGGAGTCTATCAGGCTCAGGCCCGGGCATGCATTATCTTACTATCAGCGTGGGGTCACTCTGGCGTATTTAGACAAGAAGAAAAGAGTGTGTGAGGATATGCATAAGGCCTATAGTCTTGATTCAAGTCTGGATGTAGACCTGTTTATCCGAAAATATTGTATCGCTGACTCAACGCGATTTTGACCACTTCACCTTTGATTCTTCCTTACTCAATATACGTTCAATATTTCGTTGGTGTGTAATTAATATAATGACTGCAACCGCCAGAGAAAATATATTTATACTGGAGTTTGTGGAATAGAACACCATGATAACGATTGGAAAAGTAATTCCTGCCATCATGCTGCTCAACGAAATATAGCCACTGAGCAAGAGAGTAATTATAAAGACAATTGCACAAATTAATGCAGCTTGAGGGTGTACTCCTATCAGTATTCCAAGCATGGTGGCGATACCTTTACCGCCACGAAACCCGACATAAACAGGAAAGATATGTCCCATGAGTCCGCATACAGCAAGTGCGAGTTCGAAGTCAATAAATTCAGGGGAGTCGGAACTGTAATCACCTATGATGTAAGCCAGTTTAACGGCTAAAAATCCTTTGAGCACGTCCATAATAAGGACTGCAATGCCAGGCTTCTTACCCAGAACTCTGAATGTATTGGTCGCTCCGGCATTTCCACTTCCAAATTCCCGTACGTCTATTCCGTAAAATTGTCGTCCAACCCAAACTGCCGAAGGTATAGAACCGACGAGATACGCGAGTATTAGGCCGATTATATTTGATAAGGTTAACAAATGGCAGGTCTTTTATCAATCATTTGAATCATGATTCCTAATTCGAAAGCATTCAGAAAAATCAAAATAGTGATTTAAACTGAAAAAGAATTGAAATCAGATTCTGTTCCGGGTACAATCATAACCAAACATTCCTAAATAGTCAAGAAATCTCATTTATCACCTTCAGGTTCTGGCGGTTGCATCCTTTTCAAAAAGTTCCGGACTGCTCTGTCGGTTGACAAAATGTATTCAAAATCAGATTTGTCCTTGGCCTTTTTGATTCTTTTTTCCGGCTTTAATTTTTCAATGGACTCATTAAAAGCACTGTATGAACTGATGCTTTGCATTAAACCCCTTGTATAACTGAAATAATACCATGTACCGTTTTCCGGTTCCAGATATAAATTGAATACGTCTCCGCTTCTTTTATGAACGATTTCAACATAACCCGGTACTCTTCTGTTTATACTGGTTTTATCGATGTTACTTATTCCGATTGTTCCGCTTGAACGGTAAGTTCTTGTGTCATTGTTCCATGCCATCTTCAGTTCCGTAATAAAAAATGTCTGCCTCAATTCTTCCGGAATCTTTTTAAATGAGCCGTACAAATTAAGTTCTGTAAGCATCTTTTCCGCCTTGTCTTTGCCGGCAATTTCTGCTAGTCCTCTTTCAAATGTTGGTCTACCGGCATCCTGAGTTGCCTGCAAGGATGCATTCATAGAAATATTATCACTCATTAGCTTCAGGGCATCTTCACTGAAAAAGAAATTGAGAGTCATGAGTAAATCAAATTCTGTGTGATCATTATTTAAATTGTTGACCACATTTCCGGCAGTTTTAATTTCCAGCTGCCCAAAATCAGTTCCGAAGTGAATAATTCCTTCTCCATACACAAGACATTTTGAATCATCCAGGCTCAAGAAATTTCCGGCTACACCCGGTTTGGCAAGCTTTTCTTTTGTGGTAATCCTATACTGGTTCGTTGGCTTATCAAAGTACAACACACCTTCTGCATTGATAATTTCCAGATCTCCCGGCTTTTGTTTCGGCATCAGGAAGGCTGCATATATACCGGTACTGTCAGCTGTTTGCGCGACAGCCGCTGATAAGGTAACTCCTGCATCCGTTACAGGTGATGAAATTGGAATGGAAACGTTAGCCGGATTAATTTCACCACTGAAACGGATCCAGTTCTTGCCAATCATCGAACACTGAATGTTAGGCTTGGTATACCCGGAGAATATTAAATGCTCATTGGAAGCGATAAGGTGCACACTTCCTTTGAATAAAAACTGTGGGCTTAACGGGAAGCCGTCATTGTTATTCAGCTCACCATCAGCAATGGTCTGAAATGCGGTATCGACACCAATTTTATCGAAATGTAGATGATGCTTTATATTGTTCTGATCAACATAATCATAATCGCCGGTGCCTTCATACTTCTTTCGGCCGAGAATGTCGACTTTTGCATTATAAATTGTGTGATACTTTGTTATGTTGTTGGCTACGATCCTTGCATCTTTTAATGTTTGCATTTTTGCGTAGCGCTCAACAATAACTTTTCCACTATCAGGAATTACGGATGCATCGGCAGTTTGTATGAGTGCGACTTTCTCCGCCTTGATCAGGTAATCTTTGAGGGAATACCTCGCAAATGGTGCTTTGAAACGAAGTGAATCCTGAGTTGGTTCAACACTGATAAAATCAGAACCGGTAAGACTCAATCCTGTTTGTGAACTATCTTCAACAACAGAAGCAGTCGAAGATGAACTCAGTTCGATTTCTTTTTGATCCATAAACCATTTGAACTGATCGATGTAACAGATGTATTGATTTAAAGGGAAGCTCACGTAGGATCCACCGCCGTTGGATTTGAATTCACCTACCCGTTGAATGAAATCAATATGTGAGTTTACGTTCTTTGTAGAAAATGCAAGCGCTGCCGTGTTATCTGAAGTAAGACGGAAATCGGAAGTATCGGCATCGAAAATATCGGACTTGTATTTAATAAGTTTTGCTTCAAGTTCACTTTCGGCAAAAGTCATAATACCGTCTCCAATAAGTCCGGATGGTCTTAACTGTAAATTTCCATTCATCAGGGCCTGTCCCTCATACATGTTCATGTCAACATCTTTTTTATTGACATTCATAACATCCTTTTTGGGTTCCCAATGAACATAAACATTTGCTGCATCGACCGCAGGAAACTGAACGCCATTCAAAGTCTCTTTGCGGTTTGTCCAGAGTTTCATACTCGAATTCATAGAGTCCGGAAGGAAAAGAAAGTCATTAGACATGCTGACAGAAGTCAGGTAATCGACCTTACCATCTCCGTGTAATCCTTCATTGCTTAACTTCACAGTAGATGTAAATACTCCTTTCCCGCCATATGCCGGCCATCCACTCTCCCCTGTCTCTCTGACCAATCCGAGAGATAAGTCAGGTTGTAGCTTAAGTGTATCGCGGAAATCCGGGAAAATGCCTGCACTTACAAACTCTCCATCAAAGCGCAAACCTGCACTGCTGAAATTGTCCAGAGAGTCAATGGTATATGGATCAAGATGGAAATAAAAATTATCCCGAAGATAAACTCCTTGTTGAATGAATGATTTGTCATAATAAACGTAGGAGTCTTTCTTAGAATTGAAAATCGGGTACTCAGGAAAATTATGAAGTCCGGATTTATTACCTTGATTATCGATGAGCAGGTCCCCATTAATGTTCTCCAATACAGAACGTACGGCAACCATTCTTCTGTTGCCGTAATTGTCTACATCATTTGGATCAGGACTTTCAACTTTCAATCTTAAAGAGTCAACATTATCAAGGTTGATTTTAAAATTCTGATAGTCAAAGCTGAATTCTTTTCCGAAGAAATCAAAGCGTCCGGCTTTTACACGTCCTGCAAAAAAGAACTCTCTATTTTTTTGCACCTTAATTTCCTGATTTGCCGGATAGATTACCACATTCTGCGAGTCGCTCAAAACTATTGGTGCCAGACCGCGCAACGTCAATTCAAAATTCAGGAGATTGATACTTGCATTGGGTTTTGCATTAATGACAGATTCAAATTGAATTACGTCATAGTCAATCTTACCAACGTTTGCAAGGAGGTAATAATTTAAACGATCCTTGATAACAGCTCTGTCTTCCTTACTGTCGTAACTGACAAAACCCTGATTGGAGAAATCGATAAGCATGGTGCGGACTTCGTTGGCAGGAAGGCGCATATCTTTAGCGAGTTCATCCGTATAGATTACCGGTGATCCGCTTTTCTCGGAAAACTTTTTAATTGAATATAGCGGATGAAATTCACTCAGACTTTGTAGTTTGAGAAAACGCTGCTTCCTAAAATAATTGCTTGACTCGAAAGTTGCCTTACTCTCACCCACTCCGCTGATCATTTTAAGATCAATAATCGGATCATCAATCTTCCAGTAAAGTCCGTCAAAGTACATGTCAATCTGGTGAAAGGAATCAAAATAAGGGCTCTTAGATTTACCATCCTCTCCGCGAATAAGTGCAAGCTCTCTGTCTCTGACAATATATTTGAATGTAAGTCCAGGATGAAAAATTGAATCTCCCTCAAAAAGAATTTTAATAGAAGTATTATCAGAAGTAATTTTATCCTTCCGGATGACGAAGCCATCTGAATATGCAATGAGGAATGGTTTATTATTTCTTTGAAAAAGCAAGCGGGCATCATCTTCTTTTGTGCCTGAGCCAATCATTTTATTGCCATTCATAGAAAATCCGCCCTTATAATCAATGTCCGGAACAATGTTTTTTATTTCCAGTCCGCTGGTATAGGATTCGAAACGAGGGTAACTGGCATTATCCGCTGTGACATTTGCAAGAATTTTATCCCGAAACTTTCCCATCAATGGCTTTTGGAAATAAACTGTATTGGTGAACAGTACAGAATCAGCTGAGTATTCACTCCCGGTAACGTCGATTCGGTAATTGTTTAGCTCAGCATATATCATGTTTGATTCGAAACCTGCCCGAATCCAATCTACCTTACCGCTCTTGCCAAAAAACAATTCCTGAGTTGGATACAAGGCCCCTTCTGCCCCGTAGATAATTGAAGAGTCTCCCTTCGATACGCAAATCAAATCCATTTTGGTGAAAACAATTTTAGGGACCGAATCAAATTCGAATACGTAATTCTTACTCAAAGTATACCACCTTGTCGAACTGGATTCATACAAAGAATTATCGCGGAAGAGATCATTGCAACTGCTTATATAATTTGCAAAATGCTTAGAAGGCATAAGCAGCAGCCGATCCTGACTTGCCTGCCAGGCTGTAAAGCTTTCTGAAGATTGACTGCTGCCAATAAAATTCATTAAAGCATTGAGGTAATTCTTAAAGTCAGGAAAAGCCTTCATCCTTTTCTTCAGCATGGCATTGCTGGTTCGGATGATGGATTTTTGTTGCTCAGTACTGAAGCTTCCGCCATTCCATACCAAGGCAAATGATTCGTGAATTTTCTCCCCTTCCTTTTTATCTGTTTCCACCAGAAAACTTTTCATTTCAGACAGGAAAGCTGATGGTTCGTTTGAAAAACTTTTTAGTCCTTGTCCGTAAATTGAATTTGAAAGCAGGATAAGAAATCCGAAAATATATTTTTTAGTCACAAATCTCATTTTAGGTTGATTCTTAAAATTAATAAAGAAATGAATTTAACATTCAGTTCAGTTAACTTTGATGAATTGCATAGCCATCCAGTTTAATCTGGACAACTCTTTTTGAAGAAGTAATCCGGACTCGGCGGCTCTATTGAGAATCATTTGTCTGTCTTCGGATAAAAATCCGCTTAATAAAAGCTGCCCATTTTTATTGAGTGATTCCACATACAATGGGATATCGGCCAGCAACACATTTCTGTTTATGTTCGCCAGAATTATATCGAATGACAATCCTTTTAAAATTTCTGATTCTCCCTTTATTATTTTAATATCTGAAGAATTGTTTCGTGTTGAATTTTCGAGACAGTTTTCAATCGCCCAATCATCATTATCAACGGCAACAATATTTACTGCCTTGAATTTAGCGGCAAGTATGGCAAGAATCCCGCTTCCACAACCCATATCGAGAACACTTTTTCCGTTTATATCCAAGGACAGCATCAGCTCAGCCATCATCGAGGTTGTTGCATGATGTCCGGTGCCGAATGACATTTTGGGCTCGATAACCAGTTCTGTTTCGAAATTTTTCGAAGGATGAAAAGGTGCTCTTATGTGAACCTTGTCCGCAATAGTTACCGGTTCAAAATTACTTTCCCATTGGCTATTCCAATTCTGCTCTTTTATCAACGATTTATCGAATGGAATATTTTCTGCTTCAGGAATTGAAGCAATAACATCTTTGAAATTCCTTTCGTCGAATTCAGCAGATGGAATATAGGCTTTCAAACCGTCTTCCAACTCCTCAAACATATCGAATCCGGCATTTCCTAACCATGCAATCAGAATCTCGTTCATTGCCGGTTTGCAATAAAATCGGATTTCGAGATATTCCATAATCAAACCATTCGGGAGCTGAGCATTTTCTCCATCATTTTTAATATCACGGTGAAGTCGGCTGCTTTTAGGGATGCACCTCCAATGAGTGCACCGTCAACATCGGGTGCAGAAAAAATTTCTTGAGCATTTGAAATGGAAACACTTCCACCGTAAATGATTGAAATGTTCTCTCCAACATTATTTTTATAATGATCACTGATTTGCTTTCTAATTATCGAATGCATTTCCTGAATCTGATCGGTGCTTGCATTTTTTCCTGTACCTATTGCCCATACAGGTTCATAAGCAATTACACAACTTAAAAGCTGTGCCTGATTCAGATGAAACAAACTTTGTTCCAATTGCTTTTTGATTATTTCGATGTGAGATCCATTTTTTCGTTCTCCATCTGTTTCCCCGCAACAAAAGATCGGGATTAAAAACTGATCAAGTATCCTGTCGACCTTCGATTTAAGTATTTCATTATTCTCATTTTGCTCCGCTCTTCGCTCCGAATGACCAACAATGACGCATTCAACACCGACAGAACTAAGCATGGAAGCAGAAACCTCACCTGTATGCGCTCCGTTTTTGAACTGAGAGCAGTTCTGTGCTGCAATTGATAGGCGTGTTGAACCTTGAACGCGCGAAACGATATCTCTTAAGTAAATGAATGGAGGAGCGAGCACAACCTCAGCTAATCCGTCATCTTCCATCTGATCAACTACAGTATCTACCAAAGAAAGCGCTTCGGCATAATTTAAATTCATTTTCCAGTTTCCGGCAATGATCTTTTTTCTCATGATCTTCTAAAATAACATTATAAATTAACGAATCTTTGGTGGTTCTGACAAGTGATTGTGAAATCAGCTTTCAAATGCACGAATCCTGGGATCTAATGCACCATTTAACACATCCGCAAGAATATTTAAAAGGATAAATACCAATGAAATAAACAATACAATTCCCATTATCACAGGTAAATCGTAATTTTCAAGTGCTGTGACTGTTAATTTTCCAATCCCGTTCCAGCCAAAAATATATTCAACAAAGACGGCACCTGCTAGCAATGAACCAAGCCATCCACTGATAGCTGTCACCACTGGATTCATCGCATTCCTCAATGCATGTTTGCGGATCAAAACCCCGGTACTTAATCCTTTGGCCTTTCCCGTGCGCATATAATCTTGTGATAAAACCTCTAACATCGAACTACGTGTTAGTTGAACGATGATGGCAAGTGGTCTGAAACCTAAAACAATTGCAGGTAAGATCAGATTTTTTAAGGCCAAATATTCACCGCGAAAAGGATCTACTTCTGTCAGGCCGCCTGTCATATTCAATCCGGTATAGCTTGAAAGTAAAAAACCGAAGAGCCAGGCAAAAATGATGGAAGCAAAAAAGGATGGCAACGAAACTCCTGAAATGGAAATCAGCAGTGCAAGCCTGTCAATTAAGGTGTCCTTATTCAATGCAGAAATAATTCCCAAAAAAATGCCGAGGACCGATGCCAAAAGTATTGCCGCCAAGGCAAGGACTGCAGTATCCGGAATTCGCTCCAACAATATAGTGCTGACTTCAGATTTATTCTGGTAAGAACGCCTGAGATAGGGTGCTTTAATTACGAGTACTTTATCTGAACCAAGACTGAACAGTTTTTTGGCAGAGGAATACTTCGCAGGATCTAGAAAGAGATGGCTCTTTTTAGTTAGGGAATGCACCGAAACAGGGCTCAGATCATTCAGGTATATTAAAAATCGTTTGTGCAAGGACTGATCCAATCCAAGGTCATGATTGATGATTGCTACAGAGGCACTGTCTGCCCTTTGGCCTAGCATCATCCGGGCAGGATCAGCAGGCAAAACATTGAAAAGGGAGAATATGATGGCAATGACACCAAACATCACCAGTGCCCCATTAACTATTCTTCTGAGTGTGAACCTAATCATTCGAAATATCAAGGTTTTACCTAAAACTTATCAGGTACATAATTAGCCATTTTCACAAAGGAATCAGTGCTCAAAAATGCCTATTTCAAAAAAATTACACACATTAAATTTTGAATAAAATTTCTAATACACTTTAAAATTTATGATGGATGAGATAAAAATGTCTGACAGGGATTAATAAATTATCAGGAAAAGAAAACGCAGAAATTCTTTGATAATGTTCTGTCTCAGGAAAGTCCGAACTTGGCCTACTAGCCTGTGTATGAGCCCTGTTAAAAAAGGAGATATGTCTGCTAAGCCCTTTATTATTGTGATTTTTATTTTACATTTGAAACATCTTGAAAACCGACCATTTAGGAATCTACCCTCTATCATTCATGAAGAACTTATTTACCCGCTTAAGTCTGGCTTTGATCGTATTAATCAGCACCGGCCATTCAGCTTTCGCTCAACCCACTGCCTCTTTTACCGCTGATGTCACTTCTGGATGTTCTCCGGTTTTGGTAACGTTTACCAACACCTCAACAGGAAGTCCAACCAGTTTCAGCTGGGATTTTGGTGATAATGGAACATCTACTCTACAGAATCCGGCACACAGCTATTCGACCCCTGGAGTTTACACCGTAACCTTAATTGCCTCCAATGGATCAGGAAGTGATACCGAGACAAAGGTTTCATACATTACTGTCTTTGATAAACCCCAAGCATCATTCAGTACTAGTCAGGATTCTGTTTGTGCCAACATTGGTATCACCTTTGTAAGCACTTCAACTCCAGGTGACGCTCCAATTTCACAATATAGCTGGTCGTTCCAAGATGGAACACCACCTGTTAGTGGGGTGAGCACTGTAGTTCATAATTTTGTATTCTCGGGTTCAACTCCTTCAACCTTTAATTCTACATTGTTAGTATCAGACACTAATGGATGTAATAGCGGTACTCAAAGAATTATTACTGTTTTCCCTGTCCCTATTGCCAATTTTACGGCAACACCTTCAGGAGCATGTTCTGCACCAGCTAGTATTACCTTCAACAACACCTCACAAAATACCAATGCCTATTCCTGGACCTTCGGAGACACTACCAGCGGTTCGAACAACACATCTGTTTTAACAAATCCAGATCACACTTATAATACGACGGGTACGTATCCTGTAACATTAATTGCAGGCGTTACAGGTTGCACTGCTACTCAAACAATAAATATTACAGTTGCACAGCCTGTTGCAAATTTTTCGATCTCCAACACTTCAATTTGTCCCGGAGATACGATTTCATTCACTAATACCGGATCAACAGGAACGTTCCTTTGGAATTTTGGTGATGTTGCCAGCGGAACAGCTAATACCAGTTCGCTTCAGGATCCGGATCATACCTTTAATTTCCCTGGTAGCTATTCGGTCAGATTGATTTTACAAGCCGGTGCTTGCAGTGATACCCTGATTCAAAATATAACTGTGCACCCTTTCCCTATTGCACCAATTTCTGCTCCAATAACACAAGCATGTGATACTCCTCTTACAGTAAGTTTTAGCGACACTTCATCTGCGAACGTTTCATGGACATGGGACTTCGGAGATCCGACAAGTGGCACCCTGAATACTTCATCCCAACAAAACCCGGCGCATACTTTCCATAATTTTGGAACTTATGCAATTACTCATTCAGTAACAAATAGTTTTGGCTGTACAATCACTAGGACCTACCCATCATTCATAGAAATCGTAAAACCTATTGTTGATTTTACCAGACAGGATAGCGGTTGTGTTAATACTCCATTCACTTTTAATGCAACAGTCTTTTCTCCTGCAGATACTGCAATCACTGATTATTCCTGGAATTTTCAGGATGGTACAGGCACTACAAGTACAGGAACCACTCCCTCAATTACACATTCTTTCACTGCAGCAGGACAATATGATGTTTCTCTTTATGTAACTACTTCCACAGGTTGCAGAGGGGTAATAATAAAGCCGGACTATATTTTAATCGGAACTCCGCCTGTTGCCAATTTTTCTGCAACTCCTTTAGTAATATGCTTTGATGAGAATGTCGATTTTACTGACCTCACTCCTTCGCCTGTCACCGGCTGGATGTGGGACTTTGGAGATGGTGGCGGCTCGACTGCACAGAATCCAAGCCACCAGTACAAGAGAGACACATCAGGAACTGCTGATCCATTTGATGTAATGCTCATTGCATACTACAATGGTTGTCCTGATACAATTGTATTAGCCGACCTTATAACTGTTAAAGGCCCTATTCCAAATTTCAGCATTCAGTATAATTGTGCTAATCCTTTTTCTGTTGGTTTTACCAATCTGTCGGGTGGTGCAACAAGTTATATCTGGGATTTTGGAGATACTACTGCAACTTCCACTGCTACAGATCCTACTCACGTCTATAATTACAGAGGCGACTACGTTGTCACATTAACTGCAACCAGTACGGTGAGTGGATGTACTATTGACACCGTCTATACTGTCCAGATTCGAGACCCGCTTGCTCAAATAACTACAGATACCAATGTAGTTTGCAGGCCCGGCACAATCAATTTTTCAGGATTTGGTTCAACCGATGCCTATTTGCATGAATGGAATTTTGGTGAAGGACTTCCATGGATAAGGGACACTTCCTATTACCGTGATACCTTACATTTATATACCGGAACCGGATTTTATGACGTCAAGTATATCATCACAGATATACATGGTTGTAAGGACAGTACAACAAAACAAGTTCATATCCTCGGACCAACCGCTGGTTTTTCCGCTTCACCT